>Ga0214473_10011995_pt1 | contig 10167 bp, 10 predicted proteins | sample RVTome_7_FD_203509 | JGI IMG/M metagenome (GOLD analysis project Ga0214473, IMG submission 203509) | Soil microbial communities from uranium-contaminated site in the Upper Colorado River Basin, Wyoming, United States - RVT98D197 | ecosystem: Environmental > Terrestrial > Soil > Contaminated >... | reverse complement strand
GAACTCGAGGAAGAGAGGCGACTGATTGAAGCGCCAGCGCCGACGCCGGGGGCTCCCGAGAATCTCCCGGAAGAGCTCCTGAGTCCGCTCCCGCGCGAGGAATCGACCCTGATCCGGGGCCCGCTCGTAGGCGTAGCCCGGTGAGATCGTCATGCCTTCGACCCCGAGCGCCATCATCTGGTCGAAGAAGCGCACGGTGCGCTCGGGGTCGGCGCCCTCGAAGAGCGTGGTGTTGGTGGTCACCCGGAAGCCGCGAGCCAGCGCGACCTCGATGCCGCGGCAGGCCTTGTGGTAGGCACCCGCCCGGCGGACGGCGAGGTCGTGGTCCTGCTCGAGACCATCCAGGTGGACGCTCAAGCTCAGATACCGGCTCGGCTCGAAGAGGTCGAGCTTCTCCTCGAGGAGGAGCCCGTTCGTGCACAGGTAGACGTACTTCCTCCTCTTCACCAGGCCGGCGACGATCCGATCGATCTGCGGATGCAGGAGCGGCTCGCCTCCGGCGAGGCTCACCACCGGCGCGGGGCACTCGTCGACCGCCCCCATGCAGTCGCGAAGGGAGAGCTCGCTCCCGAGAACGCCGGGCGGCTGCTGGATCTTGCCGCACCCCGCGCAGGCGAGGTTGCAGCGGTAGAGGGGCTCCAGCATCAGCACCAGGGGATAGCGCTTCCTGCCGCGAAGCTTCTGCCCGAGGACGTGGGCGGCCACCGTGACCATCTGCGACACGGGTACCGACAGCGGGGGCTCCTTTGCGACCGATTCAGCGACCGAGCCGGGACGGAAGGCCGCCGCCGGCCCCGTCGCACGCGAGTGACGCCCAGCTTTCGAGCGCCGGCGCGAGCTTCCGCAGCAGGGCGAGCGCCCGCCAGCCGTCGCGCAGGATCGAGAGCGGGTGGAATCCCCTGCCGGGAGCATCGACGACCACGCGCACCACGCTGAGCGGACGCCCGATCGCGGCCTCGGCGAGCCAGGCGGATTCCATGTCGACGATGGCGGCGCCCTCGGCGTGGAGCACCCGGCGTTCCGCGCCGCGCACCAGGTGATCCACCGAGAGAGCGCACCCCAGCCGCGCGCGGATCCCGCGCGCCTCGAGGACGCGACACATGCGGGCGCTCTCGGTCGGGTGAGGCGGAGCACCGACGCGGCGAAGCTCCGATGCGACGACCACGTCGCCCGCCGCGAGGCTCGGATCCACCGCCCCGCAGAGTCCGGCCACCACCAGGAAATGCGCCGGATCGTCGCGCAATCGGCGCGCGGCCCGACTCGATCGAGCTGGCCCCATCCCGGTGCGCACCACGTGGATCCCGGGAGCCCCCTTGCGAATGGAGCGGGCTTCCAGGCGGAGCGGCGCCATCACCGTGAGCGCGCCGGCGCCCTCCTTCACCGTTCGCTTCAAGCTTCTCCCCGCAAGCAGCGCCCCAGCGCAAGGACCGGAAAGACCTGCCGGTAGAGGTGGTACCGGATGTAGAAGTCGCGCGGGAAGCCGGTTCCCGTGAACTCACGCTCCTCCCAGGAGCCGTCCTCCCGCTGCGTCTCGGCGAGCCACACGACACCGCGATCCACGCTCTCCCCCCGCTCGCCGGCGGCGGCGAGCGCGAGGAGCGCCCAGGCGGTCTGGGAGGCCGTGGAGGTCCCCCGGCCGCGCATCCCGGGATCCTGGTAGGAGCGCAGGTCCTCCCCCCACCCGCCGTCGCGGTTCTGGCGCGCCTCGAGCCAGCCCACCGCGCGCCGAATCTCGGGCGCATCCTTCGCGATCCCTGCCGCGATCAGCCCGGGAACCGCGGAGCCGGTTCCGTAGAGATGATTGGCTCCCCAGCGCCCGAACCAGGAGCCGTCCGGCTCCTGCTCGCGCAGCAGCCAATCGCAGCCCCGCTTCACCCGGGGGTCCCGCTTCAGTCCCTCGGCAGCGAGCATCTCGAGAACATGGCCCGTGACGTCCGCGCTCGGAGGATCGATGACCTCCCCGAAGTCGCAGAAGGGAAGCTCGGCGCAGAGCGCCCGGGTGTTGTCGGCGTCGAAGGCCGCCCAGCCACCGTCGGAGCACTGCATCCCGAGCGTCCACGCGACCGCCCGCTGGATGGCGTCGTCGACCCGGCTCGCCTCCGGGTGGCGAGCCGCGCGCAGGGCCATCACCACCTCCGCCGTGTCATCGAGATCCGGGTAGTTGTCGTTCTCGTGCTCGAAGGCCCAGCCACCCGCGGCGAGCTCCGGGCGCCGCACCGCCCAGTCGCCCCGAACCCGCACCTCCTGACCGAGCATCCAGTCGGCGGCTCGGATCAGTGCGGGGTGATCCGCGGGAAGACCCGCTTCGGCGAGGGCCAGCAAGGCGAGGCAGGTGTCCCAGACCGGCGACTGACAGGCCTCGAACCGGCGAACGCCATTCTCGGAGATGGTGAAGGTCTCGAGCCCCTCGATCCCCCTCTTCATCACCGGGTGGTCCAAGGGGTAGCCGAGCAGGTGCAGGGCCATCAGCGAGTAGACCCATGGGGGCTGGATGCCGCCCCAGGAGCCGTCCGCCTCCTGGCGGCGAATGATCCACTCGGCAGCGACCCGCAGCGCGTGTCGGCGAAGCGGTCCGACGGGCCTCTTCTCGTAGCGGTGGAGCATGCGGTCGAGAAGCTGGAAGCGGCCCGCCCAGGTGCGAAGCGGCTTGCGCGCCTCTCGCCGCCTTCCCACCCGCAGCTCCTCGAGGTCGAATCCGAGCGGGCGGGTCGGCCGGTGCGCGGCCACCACGGTGAGCGGGACGATGGTCTGGCGCGCCCAGCATCCGAAGTCGTAGATGTTGAGCGGGAACCACGAGGGCAGCAGGATCACCTCCGGGGGGAGCGCGGGGAGCTTGTTCCATGACCACTCGCCGAAGAGCGCGAGCCAGAAGCGGGTGAAGACCCGCGAGCTCTCGAGCCCTCCCATCTCCCGCACCCGCCGAGCCGCTCTCTCCATGTGCTCCGCGCCCGCAGGATCACCCGCCAGACGTAGAGCCAGATAGGCCTCGACCGTCGCCGAGAGGTTGGCCGGGCCCTCGAAGTAGATGTTCCAGGTTCCGTCGCCGAGCTGCCTCGAGCGGATCCACGCCGCGGTCTTCCTGGTCAGCTCCGGATCGGCGATCCCGAGGAACTGGCGGAGCATGAGATCCTCGCCGTCCATCGTGACGTTGGTCTCGAGCTCGGCCACCCAATAGCCTGGATCCTCTTGAAGGGAGAGCAGGTAGCTCACTCCCCTGGCGAGGGCCTGCTTTCCGAGAACGCCCGGTGACACGGAGGTGCGACTTTCCGCTTCGAGCTGGATGGACATGATCAGGACTCCCGATCTTCGAGGGACGGCTGAGCACGCTACGGCTTCCGGGGCGGATTGGGGCCCACTGCCAGAGCTGCAATCGCCATCAGGCCCTGGGAACGGCGCTCCTCCGCCAGCGGATCGCTGTCGACCAGGGAGAGAAGGAGGTTCCCGTTCAGTGTGGAGACGAGGCCCGCCGCGATCGCGGCAGCCCTGTCCCGATCGCCGACGACCGCCTCGAGCGCCCTGTGGATCTCCCGGCCGAAGGCGTCGTGCAGCCCGATCAGCTGCCCGTGAAGCGAGTCCCGGAGGCTCGGTGACTCGAGAAACCAGCGCACGAAGGTCTCGATGGTCTCCCGGTGCTCGGAGACGAACTGCTGGTAGCTGGCGAGCAGCTGGAAGAGGCGCTCTCGGCCCTCGAGCTGCTCGACGGATTCCACCATCTCCTCGATGAAGGGCGCCATGAGTCGCTTGGAGACCTCCTGGAAGAGCGTCGCCTTGTCGCCGAAATGCCAGAAGATCGCGGCCGGGCTGACGCCGGCGCGCTCCGCGATGCTGGCCACGCTGGTGCGCTGGTAGCCCCGTTCGGAGAAGAAGACCGTGGCAGCGTCGATGATTCGCGCTTGCGTCTTTGCCTTCTTCCCTGGCTCCCGACTGCCGGGGGGCTCGTGCGCCCGACTCGAGATTCGAGCCGCACTGTCCGTCGGTGCCACTATCCCCTCCGCCGCGGGCATCTGCGTCGCGGGGGCCAGATCCGCCTCCCAGAGCCCAATGGTCGAGCGTACCCGCGGAGCCAGCAAACAGAAATGCTGACCCGATCGCGGAATCGATCAGTTTCGGGGCGATCGACGCGCCTCTTCGGCTGATTCGCCGCCACTCGCATCGATCCAGCCTCGAAGCACCGGCCCGATCCCGCGGGGCACGCTGCGCAGGCCCGCCCGCAGGGAGAAGACGACCGACGCTCCGGTGGGAATCCCCCATTCGCGAAGCCCGCGCCGAGCTCGCCGGCAATCCGGCCGGCGCGAGCGCCGGCCGGATTGCTGCACCAGCGTCGAGGGCGGTCCTCTCCCCGGTCAGCCGTGCTGCCAGAGGCGGTGGACGAGCCCGCGCCGCCCGTACTTGCCGAGCCGATCGAGGGCCCGCACCTCGTCGTCGGAGAGTCGCCAGCCGAAGGCACCCGCGTTCTCCTCGGCCTGATCGGCGTTCTTGGCACCCGGAATCGGGATGGCGCCCTTGGCGATCACCCAGTTGAGCGCGACCTGGGAGGGAGTCTTTCCCCCGTGCCGGTCGCCGATCCGCCGCAGCTCCTCGACGATCGGCTCCACCTCCGTCATCGGGAAGTCAGAGAAGGTGCGCCGCCCTCGCGGCGGGCGGCTCGCGCTGTACTTTCCCGTCAGCCGTCCCTGCCCGATCGGCGAGTAGGCGAGCACCTTCACGCCGAGCTCGCGGCAGGCGGCGATCAGTCCGCTCTTCTCGGGCATGGTGCGGAGCAGCGAGTACTCGATCTGGTTGGTGGCGAGCGGAATCCCGTGCGAGGCCAGCGCCGCGTGGATCGCCCGCACCTCCCGTTCGGAGTAGTTCGAAACGCCCACCGCGAGGACGAGGCCCGCCTCGCGAACGGCGGCCAGCGCATCGGCCAGGGCCGCGGGAGAGCGAAGGCTCGCCGGCCCGTGAATCTGGTAGAGGTGCACGAGAGGAAGCCCGAGCCGCGCGAGCGAGGCGCGCAGCGACTTCCTGAGCTCGGACCAGACGGCGAGCTTCCAGGGAAACGGCATGAACTTGGTGGCGATGACGATCCTGTCTCGATGAACGGGGTCGTTCTCGAGGAGGCCACCGATGATGCGCTCGCTCTCACCGCCTCCGTAGCCTTCCGCCGTGTCGAGAAAGGTGACCCCTTTCTCGACCGACCGCTGGTAGGCCTCGCGGATCGTCTCGCGGTCGTAGCTGCGGTCGTACCCGTTCATCCCCCAGGTCGACCGGTCGCCCCACGCCCAGGTGCCGAGCCCCATCGGTGAGATCTCGAGATCGCAGCCGGGGAGGCGGACTCCCTTCTCGCTGCTCGAGCCAGCGGAGCTCGCACCGCCCATGCTGTTGCCTTCCGCCTTCCGACGCCGGGCATCTTCCGACCTCGGGCTCCCTGCTTGTACACCGATCGGCGCCCCGGAGCAACCGCCGCCGGTCATCCGATCGGGGCCCACGAAAGCGCTTGATTTTCCGAAACCGCTGGGTGTAGCATGATCGGTGCGCGGGCTGGTCGCTCCGCCCGCGGAGCCGATCGCGAGACCCGGCCACGGCGAGAGGCGCCGGCCTCCGCGAGCCCCCGTGTGGGGGAACCCACGGAGAGGCGCCGGGGGGGGCGAGACGGCTCGAAGAAGAAGCGAGCGACGGCGCCCGGCGTGACGATCTCCGCCGGGCGCCTCATGTCTCGGCCCCCGGGCCAAAGGAGAGCCCGCGACACCGACTCGGGAATCCCTTTGGCAGCCCCAGGGGGGCGGAGCCTCTCAGTGCGGCTCGGCCTCGGGCGCGTCCGACTCCGCGGGGAGTGCATCGAGACCGAGGCCGCCCTCGAGCTTCTCGAACCCTTCGGGACAGAGCTCCACCGCTCCCTCGGCGAGGTGGTTGTAGATCGCCCGGTACTGGAAGGTGAGCTCGCGAAGCCGCTCCGAGGTGCCGACGAAGTGATCCGCCACCTTTCCGCGGTAGGACTCGAAGCCCTCCCGGGTGCGCGCGATCTCGTCCCTGCCCGCGCGGACCTCGGCCTCCGCGCGCGCGAGATCCTCCCTCCCCGCGAGGATCTCGGCCTGGGCGAGCTCGTGCTCCTTGCGCAGCTCCTCGAGCTCGGCCTCGAGCTCGAGGGCACGCGCGCGCACCGCCGAGGTGCGGCGGCCGAAGAGGAAGCCCAGCGCAGCGCCCGCGAGCAGGATCGCTGCCACCATCAACCCGCTCATGCCGATCACCTCCATCGCTTCCCTCCCACCCGCACGCGCCCGAGCTGGAGGGATTCTAACGCGCCGGCCGGGGCCCGTCCGCCGGCGCCCTCGGGTAGGAGCGGGTCACAGAGAGGTCGAAACCCGCCGCTCAAAGCCAGGGAGCCTTCCACGATCTCGCACGCGCGAGCGAGAAGCCCCTCGTCGGCGCGCACCTCGGGCTCTCGTCCGTCAGCCCCCCGCGCCGATGGTGACGAGGATATTGGTGTCATTCCCCTCGCGAGAGATCTGCACCGCGCCGCTTCGCTCCCCCTTCTCGATCGCCAGCATGCGCTGGCCGCCGAGATCGATCTCGGAAGCGAGGCTCCACCCCTCCTTCGAGAGCTTCTCGCGGTAGAAGGCGGTGACCTTCCCGGGATCGTCAGCGGTCTGCAGCGTGAGGATCGTCCCCTCGCCGGTGACCATGCTGCCCAGCACCCGCGCATCCGGGTAGATGGGGACGTCCTTCGGGAATCCGTCGGGGATCTCCGCGTTCTCGCCGAACTGACCCGAGATCGCGCCGGCCTCCTCGTCCTCGCCGGAGATCCGAACGCCCTTGCCCTCGGCCTCGACCGTGAAGCTGCCGCTTTCGGTCTCGACGGTTTCCTCCTCGCCGCCACAGGCGAGGACCAGAGTTGCAGCGCAGAGAATCGGGATGATGTGAGTCGCCCACATGGTGCGCCAGGATCGCGTGATTTCCCGCGGCGTGCAACAGCGCTCGCCAGGGCGGGCGACACGCAGCAGGTGGGTGGATCAGTCCCTCGCGACGCCGCTCCCGATCCCCGGAATCGGGCTCCCTTCGGCGTGGGCAGGGGGATCGATCCCCAGAAGGATCGAGACGGTCGGGGCCACGTCGATGGCGCGAACCGGCGGGAGGACCGCCCCCGCACCGACGCCGCGGCCCATGGCGAGGAAGATCCCTCCCATCTCCGGGTAGGCGCCGGGGTCATAGCCGTGGGCACCCACCGCGGTGCGGAAGACGCGCGAGACGCGGAGCCGTCTGTCCCTCTCGCTCCAGGGCCTGACGAAGGCCCGGGGCGGATCGGTGAGGGCGACCACGTCGCCGGTTCGCGTCGGGTGCCGGAATCGGAGCCCTTCGGGTACCGCCCCGGCCGCGTACGCGCGGACGCCCTCCACGGCCGAGAGCGCGGCGACGGCCGCCTCGCGCTCGGACGGGTCATCCAGGTAGACGAGGGCATAGGAGGCTCCCGGGATGACGCGGGCGCGGATCCGCGCCTTCTCGAGGGGAGCTGCGGCGTCGATGCCCTCGGTGACGCGGATCATGCCGTGGTCGCTCACCACGAGGAGCGTGGTCTGGGACCACGCCTGGCGCTCCTCCAGGCCCTCGAGCAGGCGGGCGAGCTCGCGGTCCTGGGCGCGAAGCGCGGCCGTCGTCTCCCTCGAGTCGGGGCCGTGGCTGTGGCCGGGCTCGTCGGCGCCGTGCCACCAGGAGAGGATCAGGCGCGGTCTCTCCTGCTGCGGGAGATCGAGCCACGCCAGGATCTGGTCGACCTTCTCCGCCTCCCCGATGCCAGCATCGAAGGGAGCCCTGCGGTAGCTGGCGCCGATCCCGTTCCAGTCGGTCTCCGATCCCACCCAGAAGAAGGCAGCGCTCCTCACCCCCTGCCGCTCGGCTGCGGCCCAGATCGGCTCGGCCTCGATGAAGCTCGCGTCGTTGCTGTAGGCGAACTCTCCCTTCGCCGGGTCGAAGAAGCGGTTGCCGACGATGCCGTGGCGATCGGTGTGCGCACCGGTCGCAAGAGCGACGTGGCTCGGAAAGGTGCTGGAGGGAAAGACGGGAGTCAGCGACTTCGCGCGCGCCCCCTGGCGCGCGATCCGCGCGAGAGCGGGAAGGCCGCCGCGATCCAGGTAGTCGTGGCGCACGCCGTCGAAGGAGAGAAGGATCACGACCGCTTCCCTCTCCGCCGAGGCTCCCTGCTCCTCCGCCGCCCCCGCGGTGAGGAGCAGGAGGAGGAGGATTCCGAGGGCCGACGCCGCGCGGCGGATCCGCTTCTCCATCAGCGAGGCGATCATACGGACGGGCTCCGGGCTCAGGACTCGGCGACCTCGGCGCAGCCGAGCTCGCGAAGCGCTGCGCGGATCTTCGCCGCGGCGGCGTCCATCTCCGCGGGATCGGGGTTGCGGTCGGCGTTGGCGAAGTTGAGATCCTGGAGCGCGTGGATCGGCGTCACGTGCAGGTGCACGTGGCTCACCTCGAGACCGGCGATGATCAGGCCCACCTTGGCGGGCTTGAAGGCCCGATCGATGGCCCTTCCCACCTGCTGGGAGACGTGCAGGAGGTGCCGGGCCAGATCGGGCTCGAGATCCAGCCAGTGATCCACCTCCTGGGTCGGCACCACCAGCGTGTGACCGGGCTTGAGCGGCTGGATGGTCAGCAGCGCCACGGCCCGCTCGTCGCGCCAGACGAATCGCCCCGGAAGCTCGCCCTCGATGATCCTGGTGAAGATCGACGCCACCTTTCCCTCCTTTCGCTCGAGGCTCTAGTATGGCGGGGTTTTCCGGGAGAAGGGAGGTCGAGATGTCCGCGAGAATCCTCTGGCTCAGCCTTCCTCTCGCGCTTGCGCTGGCGGCGGGCGCGGAGCAGACGAGGAGGCCGCTCTCGCTCCCGGTCTCGTTCGAGACCAGCGACGGGTTCGTCCTCGAGGGGGATCTCACCTCCGCCGCCGACGCCAGCGCGCCGGTCGCGGTCCTGCTGCACATGTACCGGTCGGATCGCAGCGCCTGGGCGCCGCTGGTCCCCGATCTCGTCTCGGCCGGCTTCACGGTGCTGGCGCTCGATCAGCGGGCCCATGGCGGGTCCCAGCAGCGCCGCGGCGAGAAGGTGGACGTGGCGAGCATCCCGCGGACCGAGTTCGGCGAGCTGATCCGGGAGGGCGTCCACGACGTGGAGGGAGCGCTTCGCTACCTCGGCCGGCAGGAGATGGCGACGAATCGCGTCGTCCTGATCGGGGCCTCCTACGGCTGCTCCGTCGCCCTGCTCTCGGCACAGAAGTCTTCGGGGGTGCGCGCCTTGGTGCTCCTCTCTCCAGGCACCAATTACTTCGGCGTCGACGTCCTCCCGGCGGCCTCCGGCTTTCCGGGCCCGGTCCTTCTGATCGCGGCGGAGGACGATCGCCCCTCCGCGGAGAGCGCGAGGGTGATCGCCAAGCGGCACCCGGGAGGCGGCGACCTCGAGATCTACGACTCCGGCGGACACGGGACGCACCTCTTCGGCCCGCGCCCGGAGCTCACGCGGCGAATCGCCGAGTTCGCGAAGAAGGCCGCCCTTCCGGCGGCCTCCGAGCGATGAAGGGGATGCGCTGCCTGCCGGGCGCTCGCCTCGGCCCCGCGCCATCAGGGTGAGAGTCACCGCGCCGATCAGGTGGAGGAGCAGCCCGTACCAGATCGATCAACATCAGACCGGCGGCGCGCTTGCCATCTGGTAGATACCGTGGCACGTATCAGGCCATGACCAAGCCGAAGCCGAGAGAGGATCGCGAGCGAGAGCTCCGCGCCAAACTGTTCCGCACCGGGCGCAGCCAGGCCGTCCGGCTCCCGAAGGAGGTGCGCTTTGAAGAAGACCAGGGTGAGGTGAGGGTTCGGCGCGAAGGCAGCCGGGTGATCCTCGAGCCGCTCGACGAGTGGCCGGAGTCCTTCCTGGAGGCGCTCGGGAGCTGCGCGGACTTCCCGGAGCCTCCCGAGCGGACCCCGCTCCACGAGGCGCGGGACCGCTTCGGTCGCTGAGTGCGGTTCCTACTCGATACCGACACGATCAGCTTCGCGCTGCGAGGACAGGGAGGCGTGCCGGACGAGCTGCGCCGCCGCTCACCCTCGGAGGTGTACTGAACGGGGACGGACTTGCCTTTGCCTTTCTCGACGCGAAGGCGGGGACGCTCCGCCACACCGGTGATCGGTTTGCGCTCAGCGAACC
>Ga0214473_10011994_pt1 | contig 10168 bp, 7 predicted proteins | sample RVTome_7_FD_203509 | JGI IMG/M metagenome (GOLD analysis project Ga0214473, IMG submission 203509) | Soil microbial communities from uranium-contaminated site in the Upper Colorado River Basin, Wyoming, United States - RVT98D197 | ecosystem: Environmental > Terrestrial > Soil > Contaminated >... | reverse complement strand
GCTGAGGCAGGCGCCCCCACCACCCCCCCCGCTGTCCCAGTCGCCTTCGGTATCCACCCGCAACCTCAAGTACTCGTTCTTCACCGGGGTGGCCGCCGTCCGCAACTCCCTCGAGGTGCTGTGGCCCAGCGCCACCTATGGCAGGAAACGGCGCCGCCGTTTGCCGCCGATCACTTGGATCGTGGTAGGAGTATTGGTGCTGCTGCTGGTGGCCCTTGCGGCCGCTTCCTTGTGGCGGGCGAACCTGCTGGGGCTCTAAGACGCCCTCAGTGCCCTCCCTGCACCAGGGCGAGCACGATCTCGATGAGAATCAGCAGGATCACGGCGATTTCGAGCACTTCGTTGCGGACCGCCATCGATTCGGCGTTCAGCATCGCGTAGGTCTGATGGATGATCCCCAGCTTGTGGTCGATCCCCGCGCGCCAAGCCCGCTCGCGAAACAGCTCCAACGCCACCCCATACACGCGGGCGAGAAAGATGTCGTCCGTGACCTTGAGCGCGTTCTGGGTGCGCTCCACGATCTCCGTCGAGTCCGCCACGAGGGTCTGGAGCGCGGTGAGCAGCGGCGCGTAGCGCCGGCCCAGCAGGGCCCCCGGTCCCTTCCGCGCGTTCGCGATCCGGTCGTACATGCGCGGCAGCTCGGCGTCGAGTAGCGCGTCGTAGTAGCGCAGCTCGAGCAGCTGGGCGTTGGCGAACTCGAGGATCAGCTGGACATCGCTCTCCCCTTCCACCGGATCGAGCACCAGGGCCGTATTCCACGTGATGATCGAGAGGTCGTCCGGATAATAGGAGAACCAGTGCGGCAAAAGCTCTTTCCGCGCCTGCTCGGAGATGGGACGATGCTCGTTGAGCAACAGCGGCGCCACATCGAGCTCCCGCACCGCACTGGCCGGGAGCGCCCCGCCGGCGGGGCTCTCGAGCCGGCTGATCCGGTACACGACGTAGTCTTCACTGACGGGCGCGATCTGCGGCCGGGCAATCGCCGGGGCGATGCGATCGGTGAGCTCGCGGATACGCCGGTCGAAGACCGGCTTCGCCGCTCCCGAGAGCTCGGCGGAGTCCCCGAACGCGGCGAACGCCGACCAGGCGAGCAACGCACCTGGGACCTCGCACCGCAGCCGCAGGGAGATCACGCCGAAGTCGAAGATCCGCGCCGAAACCCGCGCGTCGTGCCGGCGCCCGGCGGCGTCGAATTGCTCGGCACCGAGCGAGATGGTCACGGGCGGATTCTTGATCCGGATCGCCTGTGCCTCGGCGCGCCGGCGCCGCTCGAGCTTGAGGCGGAGCGTCTCGCGCTCCTCCGGGCTCGTGGCGAAGAAGTCGAGCGCCCGCTCGAGATCGATCTCGTAGCCGACGTCGTACAGCCGGTACAGCACCACGGCCCCGTCGACGCGGGGCTCGGGCACGCTCACCGCTTCACGTCACTGGCCGACGCGTGACCAGGGCGGTACGACACCGTTGCTCCGGGCGTAGGCGATCATCTGCCCGAGATGCTCGTGCACGTGACTCTGCAGCAACAGGCAGACGCCGCGATAGCTCATGTCCATTCCGAACAGCTTCGTGGCTTTGTTGAGGTCGGTGTCCGGCATGGCCTGCACGGCGGCCCGTACGTGAGCGATCGATTCCTTGAGCTTCGCGACGACCTGTGCCTTGTCGGTGGTCGAGTGCTCGAGATCATTCTCCCCCTGCGCCGTCGAGGGGATGCCGACCGCCGTCAGCACGTAGTCGTTGCTGCCCGCGACGTGCAAGAACACCTCGCTCACCGAACGCACCCCCGTGGCGGGTCGCCAGGTGAACTTGTCCTGCGGGATCGCCTCGGCGAGCTGCACCAGCTTGTCGGCCGCCTCGTTGAACTGAGCGAGGATCTCACCGCGCACGCCCGCGGGGGCTTGCTGGGCGGCGAGCGGCACCGCTACCGCGGCCGCGAGCGCGAAGGCGAGCGCCGAGCTGTTGAATCGAGTCATGGGGTCTCCTGGTGTAAGTGAGTGGATTCAAAACGTTGCTTCGGGAACGGGGGCGGCGCCAGCCCCGACCTTCGGGGTTGCGGTATTCAGCCCAACAAGTACCTCTTCCCGCCTGATGATGCGCGCTGATCGCTTTCTCCCGCCCGCGATTCTCCTCCTACTCCTGATGGGGTGTGGGCATCAGGCCGCGGAACGCTCAGGGCCGCAAGCCGTGAGCCAGGCCGCGCTCGGCTGGTCGGACGAATTCGATGACGCCGGCCTGCCCGACTCGAGCCGGTGGGGATACGATGCCGGCGACGGCTGCCCGAATCTCTGCGGCTGGGGCAACCGCGAGCTGGAATACTACACCGTTCGCCGCCCGGAGAATGCCCGGGTACAGGATGGGCACCTCATCATCGAGGCGAGGCAGGAAGCGTGGGGATCGCGCCCCTACACATCGGCACGTCTCGTGAGCAAGGGGAAGGGTGATTGGCGGTATGGACGGTTCGAGATCCGGGCACAGCTGCCGCGCGGCAACGGCACCTGGCCGGCGATTTGGATGCTCCCAACCGATGGCGCCTACGGCGGCTGGCCCGCCAGCGGAGAGATCGACATCATGGAGCACGTGGGCTTTGCGCCCGACTCGATTCACGGATCGGTGCACACGACGGCCTACAATCACCTGAAGGGCACGCAGAGCACCGCTCGCCTCGCCGTGGCGGATTGCGAGCGAGCGTTCCACGTCTACGCCATCGAATGGACGCCCGAGCGCATCGACTTCTTCGTCGACGAAACCCGGTACCACACGTTCGTGAACGAAGGAACCGGCCCCGCGGCGTGGCCCTTCGACCAGCCGTTCCACCTGATTCTCAACGTCGCCGTCGGCGGCAACTGGGGAGGCGTGCAGGGGGTGGCCCAGGACATCTGGCCCCAGCGGATGCTGGTGGACTATGTCCGGGTGTTTCAGCGTCGCTGAGGCGGGGCTCGCGAGCCCATCGCGGGATGAATTCGACCTGCACCAACGCGGCGCGAGCATCATATTCCCCGCGTGGCCATTCTGTCCTGCTCCGACGTCTCCGTGGAATTCGGCGCAACCACCCTGCTCCGCGAGGTCAGCTTCATGGTCGCCGCCGGTGAGCGCTGGGGCATCGTGGGCCGCAACGGCGCCGGCAAGACCACGCTGTTCCGGTTGATCGACGGCAGCCTGGCGCCGGCTCGGGGCACCATCGTGCGCCAACCGGGCCTGCGCATCGCGGTGCTCGACCAGGCCCGGGTTTTCGGCGGGGCCGACACCGTCTGGGATGCCGCCGCGTCGGGCTACGGCGAGCTCGTGGCGTTGGAGCATCGCATCGCCCGTCAGGCGGCGCGTCTGGCCGAGCTGGGCGATCGCGTCACCCAAGCCGACCTCGATCGCTTCGGCCATGATCAGGAGCACTTCGCCCACCAGGGCGGCTACCAGCTGGAGGCGCGGGTAGACGCCGTGCTGCAGGGCCTGGGCTTCAACCCGGGAGAGGCGCGGACCAGACCACTCGGTTCCTTGAGCGGCGGCGAACGCGGCCGGGTAGGACTCGCCGCCCAGCTGGCGGCGCCGGTGGACCTGGTGCTACTCGACGAACCGACCAACCACCTCGATCTCGAGACGATCGACTGGCTCAAGCGCTACCTCGGCGAATTCGGCGAGACGCTGCTGGTCATCAGCCACGACCGTGCCTTTCTCGACGACACGGTCGATCACGTGCTTCACGTCGCCGGCCGCACGACCACGGCCTACCGGGGCGGCTACACCGCATTCGTGACCCAACGTGCCGAGCGGCAGCTGGCGCTCGAACGGCAGGTGGCGCAGCAACGGAAGGTCGTCGCCAAGGAGGAGGACTACATCCGGCGCAACATCGCCGGGCGCAACAGCGCCCAGGCGAAAGGGCGTCGCGCCCGGCTGGCCCGCCTGCCCCGCCTGTCGCCGCCGCCGGGCGAGCGGGAAGCGATGAGTGTCACGTTCGCCGACGCGGAGCGGGGCGGCGACCAGGTGCTGGTGGTCGAGCGGCTCCGGGTGGCGATCGGCGATCGCACACTGGTGCGCGACTTCTCGACCGTTGCCCGGCGCGGCGACGTGATCGCCCTGGTGGGGCCGAACGGTGCCGGCAAGACCACCCTCCTCGCCACGTTGCTCGGCGCCCGCGAACCAGCCTCAGGTGAAACCCGGCTCGGCGCCGGCGTCGAAGCTGAATGGTTTCGCCAAGACCTGACCCAGGTCCCCGAGGACAAGACCATCTACGAGTGCATCGCCCAGGTGCGGGGCCGCTGGACCCGAGGTCACATCCAGAATCACCTCGGATGCTTCGGCTTCTCCGGGGACGACGTGCAGCGCAACACACGGATCTTGTCCGGCGGTGAACGGGCGCGCGTGGCGTTGGCGCTGCTCACGCTGCGACCGGCGAATCTCCTGGTGCTGGACGAGCCGACCAACGATCTCGATGTCGAGTCGATCGAGGCGTTGGAGGATGGACTGGAGGACTACGAGGGCTCGGTCATCTTGGTGAGCCACGACCGCGCCTTCTTGCGGGAGTTGGCGACCCGGGTGTGGGCCCTCGACGGCGAGCGGATCCAGGACTACGGCGGGACGTTCGTGGAGTGGGAGCAACAGCGAGCCGAGCAGATCGAACGCGTGGTCCCACGTCGGATGCAGCCGACTCAGAATGCGAGCTCGAGCCGTACGACACGAACCAAAGAACGCAAGGCTGCCGCCGCCCGGCGCGAAACTCGGGAGAAAGCGGAGAGCCTCGAGCAGGCGGTGCACGCCGCCGAGGCTCGGATCGGCGAATTGGAGCGGGCCCTCGCGGACCCGGCGCTCTATCACGGTGGCGCCAACGGGGCGCGGGAAGCCGGCCGCCTGAACGCGGATCTCACGAAGGCGCGGCGCGCGCTGGACGACGCGCTCGCCCGGTGGACCGAAGCGAGCGACGCGCTCGACGCCTGATGACGAGCCTAGGCCTCGGTCGTTGCGATCAGCTCGGAGAACTTCTGTAGATCAATGTTGCCGCCGGAGACGATGGCCACGATCGGGCCCTGACCGGCTTTCCCCGTCAACGCGGCCGCGAGCGGCAGAGCCCCTGCACCCTCGGAAATGATACGCGCCTTCTCCGCCATGATCCGCATGGCGCGCTTCGTCTCTTCCAGGCTGACGACGATACAGCCGTCGACCACCGGCTGCATGCGTTCCCACATCCGCGGGAACAGGCTCTTCCCGCCGGCGCCGTCGACGAAGGTGGCCTTCCATTCCGGGAACACCTGCGGGGATCCCTTCGCGAACGACCGAGCGGCGGGCGCGGCTGTTTCCGGCTCAGCGCCCCAGACTAGGATCTCCGGCCTGAGCGCTTTGACGGCGCTCCCGACGCCCGTGATCAGTCCACCACCGCCGATCGCGGCGATGACCGCGGCCGTGTCCGGCGCGTCCTCCAGAATCTCCACGCCCATGGTCGCGTGGCCGGCGATAAAGTTGTGATCGTCGAACGGATGGATGAAGGTTCCTTCGACACCGGGATACGAACGGTCTTCGAGGGCCTGCCAGGCGGCTTCGTACGACACGGGAACGAGCGTCGCGCCAAGGGCCCGCATGCGATCGAGCTTCGCGGCCGGCGCCGTCTCGATCGCGACCACCGTGCAGGCCACGCCCGCGGCCCGCGCAGCGTACGCCACACCCTGGCCGGCATTCCCCGCGCTGATCGTCCACACGCCGCGCCGGCGCTCGGCCTCGGGGAGCATGGCGACGGCGTTGGCCGCGCCCCGCAGCTTGTACGCGTTGATCGGCTGCAGGTTCTCGAGCTTGAGCCGGATATCCGGGTAGTCCGGTCCCAGCTCCAGGCGGACCAGCGGCGTGCGCACAATGGTGGCGGCAATGCGCGCGCGGGCTTCCCGGATCTCGGCCAGTGCGATGGGGCGGACGGGTTCAGGAGCCATGCACCATGCCGGACAATGTAGTCCACGTTGCGCCACGTGGCCCGACACCGCGATGGGGCGAGCGCCTCGGGCCGGGCGTAGATTGGACCTCATGCGCCCCCTTTGCGTTGCGCTGCTGCTTGTCGCGCCGGCCCTCCACGCGCAGGGAACGACGGGCGATTTCGTGATGGCGGATTTCTCTTTCTCCTCCAGCGAAACCCTCGCCGCGCTGCGAATCCACTACGTCACGTTAGGCGCACCGCGCCGCGACGGCCGCGGTATGGTCCGGAACGCGGTGCTGATCTTGCACGGCACCGGCGGATCTGGGCGGGCATTCCTCTCGCGCAACTTCGCGGGGGAGCTATTTGGACCGGGACAACTGCTCGACACGGCTCGGTACTACGTGATTCTGCCGGACGGGATCGGGCACGGCGGCTCGAGCAAGCCGAGCGACGGATTGCATGCCCGGTTTCCGCACTACAGCTACCACGACATGGTGCTCGCCCAATACCGGCTACTGACCGAGCACCTGGGAGTGGACCATCTCCGACTCCTCGTGGGGACTTCGATGGGATGCATGCACGCCTGGGTGTGGGGCTACACGTATGCCGCGTTCGCCGACGGGCTCGTCCCGCTGGCCTGCGCGCCGCGGCAGATCGCGGGCCGAAACCGCATGATGCGTGCGATGGTCATGGACGACATCCGCGAGGACACCGCGTGGCAGGGAGGCGACTATTCGACCCAGCCGCAAGCCGGGCTGCGCGCCGCGCTCCAGGTGCTCTACTTGATGGGCTCGGCACCGCTGGTGCAGCAGCGGCAGGCCCCGACACGGGAGGCAGCCGACTCCCTCATCCGCGCCTACGTGGCGCAGCGGCTCCAGACGACGGACGCGAACGATTTGCTCTATGCGTTCGACGCCTCACGCGACTACGACCCCGCGCCGCATCTCAGCCAGATCACCGCCCCGGTGCTGGCCATCAATTCGGCGGACGACGTGGTCAACCCGCCTGAGCTCGGGGTGGTCGAGCCGCTGGTGGCGCAGGTGCGTGGCGCGAGGTTCGTGCTGCTCCCCGTGGGACCCGACACGCACGGCCATGGGACGCATTCGTGGCCCGCGGTGTGGGGGCGCTACCTGCAAACGTTCCTGGCGACCCTACCCGAGCGGTAACCACCCGCCTTCGCCTTGGCTACCGCGGCCCAGGAGCGGCCGGCGTCAACACGATATTGCGGTACTCGATCGGCCCATGATCTCCCTGGAGGAAGATCGGACCGGGGGTCTCCTCATTGCTGTCGAGGGCGCCTCCGGTGATACCAGGGATGGCCTGCTCGCAAATGATGCGTCGCCCGTTGAGCACGATCGTCACCGTCCGACCCACCAGCGTAATGTCGTAGGATTGCCATTCCCCTGGCTGTTTCGCGGCCTTTTCGCTGGGAATCAGGAAGCCATAAACGGAACCTAGGCCGTCATTCGTCGGCTCCACGCCGGGCGTATCCTCGACCTGCACTTCGTATCGACCGCGCAAGTAGACGCCGCTGTTGCCGCCCGGGCCGTAGCGGAACTCTACGTGCAGCTTGAAATCGGTGAAACTGTCCCGGGTCACGAGATTGGCCCCGGCGGCGGCATTCGTGAGCACGTGATTGACCACTTTCCACTGGCTATTGGGCCCGATGGGCCCCCAGCCGGTCAGGTCAACTCCATTCAAGAGCGTGATGGGGCGGCCCCAGCGCGGCGTAGTGCTGCGCCGCAGCGCCGGAGCCCGGCGCGCGCGCCACGTGAGGCGGTTGCCGGCGGGGTCCGTCGTCCAGCCCGACAGTCGGTCGTTCTCCAGTACGGCTTCGAACTGTAGATCGTGGTCGCCGGGCTCCCACTGAGGCGGAACGGAGAATCGGAGCGTATCTCGAGCGAACTCGATTCTGGAAACAGGCCGCGCGCTGCCCACGCGACCCACGTATCGGCCGACGAGGGTGCGGTTGCCGGACCATCCTACCTCGAGCCAGGACGGGTAGTCGCCGCCCGGCGCGGTGACGGTGATGTCCCATCGTCCCGTGAGAGGCGGCTCGACTGGCTGTTGGGCAGCCAGGGCTCGACTCCCCAGGCCAAGCCCAAGGAGCGCGGTCAGGATGAGCTTGGTGGTCGTCATGGGGTGGTCCTCCTGTCAGGGCGTGAGATCGAGATGCGAGCGGACGACGAGTTGTGACGCGAGAAATATCGCCCCCGCCCCTGGACCGGCGCGAGGCAGCGTCACGGCCGCTGCAAGTCCGCGACGAAGATGTCACTCTCGGGCGATCCGATCGTGAAGTAGAAGACCTTCCCGTCGGTCGTGAATCCGTAGTTGGTGTGCTGCCGGGTCGGGTCGTCGAAGTCGACCAACAGGGTGCCCGCGCCACCCGCGGCGGGTGCCGACCGGATCGACCACCCCTTCGAGGATCGCGTCAGATAGTAGATCTTCGACCCATCCGGCGACCACGCCGCATAGAACGCCTCGGCGCCGTCTCGGGCATTGGAGACGATCAGCGTGTCGACCCCGCTGTCGACCCGCCGCAGGCGCAGCCCGTCGGGGTTATGGTAGACGATCGTCCGGCCGACCGGCGACCAGTGGGCGAAATCACTCGCCGGATTGTCGCTGAACTCGGGACGGGCCCCCTCCACCAGCCGGAGCCTCTGGAACCCGTGTCTCGACCCGTATACCTCGAACAGGACGGTCTCGCCATCCGGCGCCCAATCGGGATCGAGTTCTTCGTCTGCGGCGGAGGTCCACCGGCGCAGGCCAGTGCCGTCGGCGTCCACCGTGTAGATGTCCCGGTTCCCACCCCGGAGTGAGTGGAAGACAATGCTGCGACCATCAGGCGACCAGTCGGCGCTGAAGTCGCCCGCCGGATCCGTGGTGATCTGGCGCGCCTCACCGCCGGCTGCGGGAATGACGTACAAATCCGGATTGCCGCCCCGGTCGGAATCGAACACCAGCCAGCGGCCGTCCGCCGAAAGGTCGACATCCTCGATCGTCTCGTTTCCAGAGGTAATCCTCGTTGCGCCGCGAATCGAGACGGGTCCGTGGGTGGGCACCGGCATCGTCCAGATGCTGGACCACGTGTTCAGCCGGGAGTAGGCCATCCGGCCGCCCTTGCGGCTCACACTCATCCCCTGCGCATCGGTACCGGTGGTGACGCGCTCGGGCGTTCCCACGGCCGCCCCGTCAGGGTTGATGGGCTGTCGATAGATATCCCGGTTCCCGTCGCGATCCGAGATCCAAAAGAGCTCGCGGCCGTCGGGAGACCACTGCGGCGCCACGTTGAGGGTGCTATCTGTGGTCACCCGGGTTGTGGGCGTCCCATCGAGGTGCGCGATCCAGATCGCCGAGGAGCCCACGTTCCCGAAATAGCCCGTCCCGAAAACGAATGCGGGGTTACCGACCGCGACCGCGATGTGCCGACCGTCAGGGGACCAGGCCGGAGCGTAGGGTGCTCCCGGGACTGAGAGCGTCATGGTATCGCCGCTGGACAGCGTCGCCACGATGACTCCCGCGATGTTGTATCCACCGATGTTGTATCCACGAGTCCACACAATCCGCGATCCATCAGGCGACCAGTCGAGGCCGGAGAGCGGGGTCACCGCCCCCGCGCCATGCTCGAGCATTGCGGGGTCGTAGCGGGTCACCCGCCGGGGGGCTCCGCCGAGCGCGGGAACGACGTAGATGCCGTCGTTGGACTGATACGCGATCCGGGATCCGTCGGGCGACCAGCGAGGCCAGCGGAAGTTGTCGGTCGTGTCGTTGGTCAGGGCAACCGGGCGCCCGCCGCTGACCGCGCGGACGTAGATCTGCATCGCGGTGGTGGGGCCCGCCGCATACGCGATGTTCTCCCCATCCGGAGACAGCGCCGGGTCGACTTCGAGCCCGGCCGCCCGAGTCACCTGTGTAGTGTGGCCGATCGTGAATGATTGTCCGGTGCCAGGGCGACGAATCACCACGACAATCGCAGCGATCGCGATGAGAACCCCGGCCACCCCGATGCCGATCATGGTGCGGGAGACCCGCGGGGATGCGCCTGCGCCACTCCCGCTCACCGGCGACACCAGGGCCGCGGCAAAATGGGCTGCCGGGCTGAAGCGATCAGCCGGATTTTTCGCGAGGGCGCGGGTCAGCACGTCGGCGATCACCGCCGGGACCGCGGGGCGGAGCTGCGAGACCGGCCGCGCCTGCTCCACCATGTGTTGACGGACCACGCTCTCGACCGTCGGTCCGGTGAAGGGCGGCTGGCCCGTCAACATCTCATACAACACGCAGGCCAACGAG
>Ga0214473_10011993_pt1 | contig 10168 bp, 9 predicted proteins | sample RVTome_7_FD_203509 | JGI IMG/M metagenome (GOLD analysis project Ga0214473, IMG submission 203509) | Soil microbial communities from uranium-contaminated site in the Upper Colorado River Basin, Wyoming, United States - RVT98D197 | ecosystem: Environmental > Terrestrial > Soil > Contaminated >... | reverse complement strand
CGTGCCGGAGTTCAAGGAGCTCACCGGACTCACGCGGAAATACATCATCCCCCTCCTCGAACACTTCGACCTGACGAAAGTGACGCTGCGCGTCGGGGACAAACGGGTACTGCGGAAGGGAAAGTAAGACGTGGATGAAGCTTTTCACCGGCCTTTTTCTTTCTTCCGCCGGTTGCTATTATGGCGAAGAAGACACATCCCGGAGAGCGCATGAAAACGGAACCTGATCGGATCGAAGTCGTCGATGACGACGTTGCGGCGGCTCTCCGGAAGATGGGACCCGCCAAGCGACTGGAGCAAGTGTTTCAAGCGGAGAAATTCATGCGCATGCTGATGGAAGCCGGGGTGAGAAGCAGGCATCCGGAATGGTGTTCCGAGGAAGTCCATAAGGAAATCGCCAGGTTATGGCTTCATGGATCAGCGTGACCTCTTACGAAAAGTCCTTGAAGCCTTTGATGCGGCCGGCATTAAATATATCCTTGTCGGTTCTGTGGCTTCCGCTGTTTATGGTGAACCCCGCCTGACGCTCGACATCGACGTTGTCGCGGCGCTGTCCGTTTCGCAGCTGCCGAAATTCCTTTCCTCTTTTCCCCCCCCTGGATTCCATGTCTCCGCCGACGCCGCCGCAGGGGCGGTCCGTGAAGGAAAACAGTTCAACATCATTCACCCTGCCTCCGGACTGAAAATCGACATCATCGTCAAAAAGCCGGATGATTTCGACGAAAGCCGATTCTCCCGCAAGCGAAGCCTGCCGGTTTTTCCGGACCGGTCCGCAGATTTCGCGTCACCGGAAGACGTCATCATCAAGAAAATGGAATGTCACCATGAAGGCGGATCGGAGAAACACCTTCGCGACATCGCCGGGATCTTGCGTGTCTCCGGCGACAGCCTGAATGCTGCGTATATCGAACAATGGGCGGCCCGCAAGGGGCTGATGGAAATCTGGCGGGCGATCCTGAAGAAAATCAGGGAATAGACGGGTCCTAAGTTACATCAGCAGGGAGAGGACGGAGCGCTCGGCGAACTCCAGGACGGAGCCGGGGAAGATTCCGAGCACGAGGACGACGGCGGCGGAGGCGCAGAGGGCAAGCGAGAAGGCGATCCGCGGCGGGCGGGGCACCGGCACCTCGCCCTTAGCGGGGAGGAAGTACATGTAGACCACGATCCGCAGGTAGTAATAAATCGAGGCGGCGCTGTTCAGCACGCCGATGACGGCCAGCCAGATGTATCCGTTCTTGATCGCGGCGCTGAAGAGATAGAACTTCCCGACGAACCCGGCCGTCGGGGGGATCCCCCCGAGCGACACCAGGAAGAGGGTGAGCAGCCCCGCGAGTGCCGGATACTTGAAGCCGATCCCCGCCAGGTTTTCGATGTCGTATCCCTCGTCCTCCTTCTGCGCGATGAGCATCACCACCCCGAAGGCGCCGATGTTCATGAACGCGTACACCAGGAGGTAGAAGAGGGAGGCCTGGCCGCCCAGCACGTCGCCCGAAACCATCCCGACGAGGATGTACCCCGCGTGGGCGATCGAGGAATAGGCGAGCATCCGCTTCACGTTGTTCTGCACGAGGGCCGAGAGGTTTCCCACGGTCATCGTCAACACCGAGAGAACCCAGAGGACCTTCCACAGGACCGGCTGCAGCCCGCCCAGGGTCAGCAGCAGGACCCGGATGAGTGCGGCGAACGCCGCCGCCTTGACCGCGGCGGACATGAAAGCCGTCACCACCGTGGGCGCCCCTTCGTACGCGTCGGGGGTCCACATGTGGAACGGCACCAGCGACACCTTGAAGGCGAACCCCACCAGCAGGAGGCCCACGCCCGCCAGGAAGACCGGGTTCGCGGCGAGCCGTGCGTCGTAGAGCATGGGCACCAGCTGCGGAAGCTTGGTCGTCCCCGTCGCGGCATACATCAGCGCGATCCCGTACAGCAGGAACCCCGACGCGAACGCCCCGAGGAGGAAATATTTTAGGGCCCCCTCGACCGACGACATCCGGTGGCGGTGGAACCCGACCAGGACGTAGATCGGGATGGACAGCGTCTCCAGGCCGAGGAAGATCGTCATGAGGTCGGTCCCCTTGGCCATGAACATCATCCCGGAGGTGGAGAGCAGCAGCAGGGAGTAGAACTCCCCCTTGTGGGTCCCCTCCCATTCCGAGTAGCCGGTCGCCATGAGGAGGGTCAGCGCGCAGGCGGACAGGATGACGATCTCGAAGAACGCCCCCAGCCCGTCGTGGACCACCGCCCCCGAGAAGCCGCTGATCTTCGCCGGCCCCATAGCGAAGACGGAGAACAGGGAGAGGGCGACGCCGATGATGCTCACGCCGCACAGGATCCGCCGGTTCTCCTCGGGCAGGATGAGGTCGACGAACAGGACGAAGAGCGCCGTCGCCACGATGAGGATCTCGGGGAGGATGCAGTAGAGACCCTGCATCATCGCGGAGGCGTCTATGGTGATCGGTGTCATTCCTTCCTCATTTCTTCACGTCGAAGTAGCGGGCGAGCAGCGTCTCTCCCGACGGCCGCTCTCCGAGCGCCGCCTGCCGCTTCGTCTCGATCCGCGTCACGACCGCCGCCACGGAGGCGTCCATCTTCCGGAGGAACGTCTGGGGGTAGACGCCGATCCAGAAAATCATCACCAGGAGGGGGAGCAGGTAGGCGATCTCCCGGGGTTTCAAGTCCGGCAGGTGGCGGTTCTTTTCGTTGGTGATCTTACCGAACATCACCCGCTGGAACATCCAGAGCATGTAGACCGCGGACAGGATCACCCCCGTGGCGGCGAACACCGTGAACCACTTGGCCGTCTTGAACGCCCCCAGCAGGATGAGGAACTCGCCGACGAATCCGTTGGTGCCCGGCAGGCCGACGGAGGAGAGCGTCACGATCATGAAGACGACGGCGTACAGGGGAACGACCTTGGAGAGCCCCCCGAACTCCTCGATGAGGCGCGTGTGCCTGCGCTCGTAGATGATCCCGACGATGAGGAACAGCGCCCCCGTGGAGACGCCGTGGTTGATCATCTGGAGGATCCCCCCCTCGATCCCCTGGACGTTGAAGGCGAACAGCCCCAGCATGACGAACCCCAGGTGGGACACCGAGGAGTAGGCGACGAGCTTCTTCATGTCCTTCTGGACCATCGCCACCAGGGCGCCGTAGATGATGCCGATGACCGCGAGCGTCGCCACCAGCGGCATCAGGTCGACCGCGGCCACGGGGAAGAGCGGCATCGCGAAGCGCAGGAACCCGTACGTACCCATCTTCAGGAGGACGGCCGCCAGGATGACGGAGCCCGCGGTCGGGGCGTCCACGTGCGCGTCCGGCAGCCACGTGTGGAACGGGAACATGGGGACCTTGAACGCGAACGCCAGCGCGAAGGCGGCGAACATCCAGAACTGCAGCTTCACCGGGATGGAAAGCTCGTACATGCGGAGCAGGTTCGTGGTGTAGACCCCGGTCACCGCGTAGTGGTGGAAATAGAGCGCGATGATCGCGACGAGCATCAGCACGGAGCCGGCGAACGTGTAGAGGAAGAACTTGATCGCCGAATAGATGCGCCGCTCGCTCCCCCAGACCCCGATGAGGAAGTACATCGGGATGAGCACCAGCTCCCAGAAGATGTAGAAGAGGAAGAGGTCGATCGCCAGGAACACCCCCACCATCCCGACTTCCAGGACCAGCATGAAGATCATGAACTCCTTGACGTGCTTCTCGACCGCCTCGTAGGTGGAGAGGATCGCGATGGGCATCAGGAAGGTGGTGAGCATCACCAGCCAGAGGGAGATCCCGTCGACGCCCACGTGGTACTCGATCCCGTAGCCGGGGATCCAGGGGACCCGCTGGACGAACTGCATCGCCGCGGTGGCGCCGTCGAACCCGATGACCACCGGCAGCGAGAGGAGGAACTCCACGAGGGTCACGAGAAGGGTGGTGTTCCGGATCAGGCCGGGGTTCTCCCTCGGCAGGAAGAAGAGCAGCAGCGCCCCGGCCAGCGGGAAGAAGATCAGCGCGGTCAGGAGGTTCGACGAAAGATATGCCGGAATCCACGTCATGATCGCACGCTCCGCAAAGCTCCCTTCCTTGCCCGCCCTACCGGGTGAGGATGTAACCGACGAGGAGGACCGCGCCGAGCAGCAGCGAGAAGGCGTAGTTCCCCACCACGCCGGTCTGCAGCCGCCGCACGCCTTCGCCCGCCCCGCGCACCGCCGACGCGATCCCGTTGACGATCCCGTCGATGAAGGCCACGTCGAACGCCTGCCACAGCACGATCGAACCGTTGACGATCCTGCGGACGAAGAGAAAATCGTAGATCTCGTCCACGTAATACTTGTTGAGCACCACGTCGTAGAGCCCGGGCACCGCTTCCGCGATCTCCTTGGGCTTGTTCGTCCGCACGCGGTAGAGGTAGTACGCGAGCCCGATCCCGCACAGGGCCACCGCCACCGACCCGGCCATCAGCCCCAGCTCCAGGGCGACCGGATGATGCGCGGCCCCGTGGGCTCCCGCAGCACCGTGGCTGAAGACGGGCGCCAGCCACTCCTCGAAGTAGTTGTGCCCCTTAAGGACCTCCGGGATGCCGATCCACCCCCCGACGACCGAGAGAACGGCCAGGAGCATCAGCGGCACCGTCATGGAATACGGGGACTCGTGGACGTGCTTCTCGACCTCCGGCTCCATCCGGGACTCCCCGAAGAAGGTCAGGAACACCAGGCGGAACATGTAGAAGGCGGTGATCCCCGCCGCGAGCGCCGCGACCGCCCACAGGGCGATGTGCCCATGCTCGGAGGAGAACGCCTTCCAGAGGATCTCGTCCTTGGAGAAGAAGCCCGACAGCCCCGGGATCCCCGCGATCGCTAGCGTCGCGATGAACATCGTCGTGAAGGTGATGGGGAGGTGTTTCTTCAGGCTCCCCATCTTCCGCATGTCCTGCTCCCCGGAGAGGGCGTGGATCACCGAGCCCGAGCCCAGGAAGAGGAGCGCCTTGAAGAAGGCGTGCGTCATGAGGTGGAAGATCCCCGCCGTGAACGCCCCGACCCCGCACGCCAGGAACATGTACCCCAGCTGGGAGACGGTCGAATAGGCGAGGACCCGCTTGATGTCGTTCTGCGTGATGCCGATCGTCGCGGAGAAGATGGCCGTCGCCGCCCCCACCGTCGCCACCACGCCCATCGAGACGGGGGACAGCAGGAACAGCGCGTTCGAGCGGGCCACCATGTAGACGCCCGCGGTGACCATCGTCGCCGCGTGGATGAGGGCCGAGACCGGCGTTGGGCCCTCCATCGCGTCGGGGAGCCAGACGTAGAGGGGGATCTGCGCCGACTTGCCGATGGCGCCGATGAACAGAAGGAGCGTGATCGCGGTGGCGATCTCCGTCGTCAGGACTCCGCTGGAGGACAGGAACGGGACCTTCGCGAAGACCTCCGTGTAATTGACCGTCCCGAAGGTCCAGAAGATGAGGAACACGCCCAGCATGAACCCGAAGTCGCCGATCCGGTTGACGATGAACGCCTTCTTCCCCGCGTCGGAGGCGCTCTTCTTCTCGTACCAGTAGCCGATCAGCAGGTAGGAGCAGAGCCCCACCCCTTCCCACCCCACGAACATCACGAGGTAGTTGCTCCCCAGGACGAGGGTGAGCATCGCGAAGGTGAACAGGTTCAGGTAGACGAAGTACCGGGCGAACGCCTTCTCGTGGGACATGTACCCGGCGGAGTAGACGTGGATGAGGAACCCGACGCCGGTGACAACCAGGATCATCACCGAGGAGAGCGGATCGAGCTGCAGGGCCGCGGGGGCGGAAAACCCTCCCGCCTGGATCCACGGGAAGAGGACCTGGACGAAGAACCGGTCGTGGGCCGGACGGGCGGCGAGCGCCAGGACCGCCAGGACCGACACGACGAAGGCCGCGCCCACCACCGCGGGCCCGATGAAGGCGACCAGCTTCCGGTACGGCGCCGGCGAGGCTCCGTGCCCTTCCCCCACCGGAGCCGAAGTCCCGAGGGACGAAGGTCCGAGGGAGTGCGTGCCATGCGCCTTATCCACCGTGTGCGCATCCCCATGCCCGTGGCCCCCGTCTCCGTGCGCCGCTTCCGCGAGGAGCAGCGGCCGTTCGCAGAAGAGCGCGATCGCCCCGTTCAGGAGGACCCCCAGCAGGGGTAGCGCAGGGACGAGCCAGATGTAGTCCAGGATGCCGGTCACCATTTCAGCACGCTCAGTTCCGTGATATCGATCGTTTCCTTCAACCGGAAGATCGCGATGAGGATCGCCAGCCCCACCGCCGCCTCCGCCGCGGCCACGGTCATCACCATGAAGGCGAAGATCGAGCCGGTGGGGTCTCCCAGGTGCGACCCGACGGCGATGAACGCCACGTTGACGGCGTTCAGCATGATCTCCACGCTCATCAGGATGATGAGCGCGTTTTTGCGCGCCACCACTCCGGCGACGCCGATCCCGAACAGGATCCCGGAGAGCAGCAGGTATGCGGTCGGTTCCATCATATCTTCCTCTTCGCCAGCGCGATCGCCCCGATCACCGCCGCCAGCAGGAGCACCGAGGTGATCTCGAAGGCGAGCAGGTAGTCGGTGAACAGCGCCCTCCCCACGGCCTGGACGGAACCCGCGTCGGCCGTCGGTCCGGCCGGCATCGCGAAACGCCGGGCCAGGATCGCCGTCTCCAGAATGAGGAGCCCCGCCACCACGACCCCCAGGAGACGCAGTCCGGTCAGCCGTTCCATGGGCAGCTTGTTCTCCGGGACGTTGATCAGCATGATGACGAAGATGAACAGGACCACCACCGCCCCGGCGTAGACGATGACCTGGATCGCCGCCAGGAAGTGGGCCTGCCGCAGGACGAAGAGCGCCGCCACGGCGAACAGCGTCAGGATCAGGTAGAGCGCCGACGCCATCGGGTGCTTGCGCGTCACCACCATGATCGCGCCGCCCACGGCGATCGCTCCGAAGAGTATGAAAAGAATCGGCTCCATGGATCTCTATTTCTCCAGCAGTCCGTCGATCGTATAGATCAGCTTCTCCCGGGTGTCCTCGGGAGGAGTGTACCAGCCGGTGTCCATCCGGATCGCGTCGCACGGGCACGCCTCGACGCACTGCCCGCAGAAGACGCACCTCAGCATGTCGATGTCGAACCGCACCGGGTACTTCTCCACCCCCGGGTCGGGGGACTCCCCGGCCACGATGGTGATGCACTTGGCGGGGCAGGCGGTGGCGCACATGTAGCACGCGACGCACCTCGGGGCCCCGTTCGGGCGCTTCATCAGCCGGTGGCATCCGCGGAACCTTGCCGGCATCACGCGGCGCACCTCGGGGTACTCGATCGTGGGGATCTCCTTGTTGTGCGCGATGTTGTGCAGGAAATGCCCCATAGTCACCGCAAGGCCCTTCATGATCTCAAGCAGGTAGAGGCTCTCCCCGAAGGACATCCGCTCGGGCCGCGCCACCTTTTTCACGCCGATCGTCATCTTCCCTTAAAAACCGCCTTTATCGATCAGGAGCAGGACCAGCCCCGTCACGAAGATGTTCAGCAGCGAAAGAGGCAGCATCACCTTCCATCCCAGCCGCATCACCTGGTCGTACCGGAACCGGGGGACCGTCCACCGGACCCATACGTAGAGCCAGCAGAAGAAGACCGTCTTCCCGATGAACGACCCGATCCGCAGGACCAGCACCGCGGCCGCCGGCAGGGCGACGGAAATGCCGCCCGGGAAGAGGAACCCCTTGTCCGCCAGGTACGGGAACTGCCAGCCGCCGAAGAAGAGCGTCGCAAGGATCGCCGAGCCCACCACCAGGTGGATGTACTCGGCCATCATGAACATCGAGAACTTGAAAGAGGCGTATTCGGTGTGGTAGCCGGCGACGAGCTCCGACTCCCCCTCGGGCAGGTCGAACGGGGTCCGGTTGGCCTCCGCGTACAGGGCGGTGAGGAAGAGGACGAACCCGAGCGGCTGGACAACCACCCCCCACTTCGGCAGGATCCCGAAGAGCAGCTCCCCCTGGCCCAGCACGATCTCGGAGAGCCGGACCGACTGGAACACCATCAGCATCCCCATGATGGAGAGCCCCATCGACACCTCGTAGGAGATCATCTGCGACGCGGAGCGCAGGCCGCCCAGGAGCGGGTACTTGCTGTTGGAGGACCAGCCCGCCAGCACGACGCCGTAGACCGCCATCCCCGAGATGGCGAACAGGTAGAGAATCCCCACGTTCAGGTCCGCGATCTGGAGGGCGATCGTCTTCCCCGCGATCGTCACGGGGGGGCCGAACGGGACGACGGCGATCGTCAGGATCGCCGGGGCGAGCGCGAACATCGGCGCCAGCTGGTAGAAAAACCGGTGCGCGTTGTCCGGGATGAAGTCTTCCTTGAACAGGAACTTGAGCGCGTCGGCAAGGGGATGGAAGACGCCGCCGAGCGTAAGCCCCAGGATGCGAGCCCGGTTGGGTCCCCGCCGGTCCTGCATGTAGGCGGCGCCCTTGCGCTCCACCCACGTCATGACCACGACGAGCCCCAGGACGAAGGCGAAGAACACGGCGATCCGCGCCACGGCCACCCCGATGTCGAAGAGGGGGGTCATTTCGTCCCTCCCGCAACGGCCTGTCCCTCGGACCCCAGGGATTCGCAGCTCATCCCGGAAAACGGCGCTGACGCCGCGGCCAGCGCGTTGAAGACGGATGTTTCCCCGTCGAACTTCCAGTCGGCGCCCAGCCGGTTCGCCAGCGCTACGAGGATCTCGATGTCGTTTTTCGCCTTGCCCCTGGGCGGAAATCCTCCGCGGAACCGCTGCACCCGCCCCGCGAAGTTGGTGAAGGTCCCGCCTCTCTCGGCGAAGGAGGCCGACGGCAGGACGGCGTGCGCCGTCCGGGAGACCGCCCCTTCGCAGGTCCCCACCTGGGCGACGAACGGGACGTTGGACAGGATCGCCTCGATCTTTTCATCGGTGAAATCGGCCAAAACGTTCCCGAAGAGGAGGAGCGCCCGGACTTTTCCGTCCGAGATCGCCTTGACGGCGCGGCCGAATCCCTCCTCCGTGAGCCCCAGAAGCTGTGCGCCCCTGGAATTCGGGTTCTTGTCCTCCTTGATGAGGAACTCGTCGGAGAAGCGGTCGCCCGGCGTGCGGGAGGTGAAGCCGACGTTCTCCGTCTTCAGGACCTCCGCGGCCAGCTTCTTCACCAGGAACAGCTCTTCGTTGGAAGACTGGGGGGACGCGATGACCGCCACCGACTCGGGTCCGTGCGCCTCCACCTCCTCGCGGAACCGAAGGGCCGTCCTGAGGAGGACCGAATCCCACGCGGCGGCGACCGCCTGCCCTCCCTCGCGCAGGATCGGGACCAGCAGCCTCGACTCGTTCGACTTCCGGTATTCCATCCGCCCGAAGTCGCACATCCAGGTCTGGTTGACGGCGTCGTTGCGGCGCGGCTTCAGGCGGTACAGGATGTCCCCCTTGAAGCAGGCTTCGACGTTGCAGCCGTTGGCGCACCCCGGGCAGACCGACTCGACGCTGCTTAAGAACCAGACCCGGCACTTGAACCGGAAGTCCTTGTTCGTCAGCGCTCCCACCGGGCAGATGTCGGCCAGGTTTCCCGTGTAGTTGTTCTCCAGCTTCCGGCCGGGGAAGATCGAGATCTCGGAGTGGTCGCTCCGCTGGAAGAACTCCATTTCGCATGTCCTGGTGATCTCCCGGAGGAACCGTACGCAGCGCGAGCAGAGGATGCACCGCTCGGCGTCCAGGACGATCTGCCCGCCGATCTCCTGCACCTTCTTCTTGTGGACCTTGTCCTCGAGGTCGTACCGGCTCTTGTGCAGCCCGTACTTCATGTAGTAGTTCTGCAGGCCGCACTCCCCCGCCTGGTCGCAGATGGGGCAGTCGACCGGGTGGTGGATCAGCATGAGCTCGAGGACCCCTGTGACGGCCTTCCGGACCTTCTCCGTGTCGGTGCGGACCGCCATCCCCTCGGTCACCACAGTGTTGCAGGCGATCTGCAGCTTGGGGAACTTCTCCACCTCCACCAAGCACATCCGGCAGTTCCCCGCGATGGAGAGCTTGGGATGGTAGCAGTAGTGGGGGATCTCGACCCCGATTTGAATCGCGGCGGCGAGGATCGTCGTGCCGTCCGGCACCGTCGCGGAGATCCCGTTGATGACGAAGGTCGGCATGGTTTCCTTAGAA
>Ga0214473_10011992_pt1 | contig 10168 bp, 7 predicted proteins | sample RVTome_7_FD_203509 | JGI IMG/M metagenome (GOLD analysis project Ga0214473, IMG submission 203509) | Soil microbial communities from uranium-contaminated site in the Upper Colorado River Basin, Wyoming, United States - RVT98D197 | ecosystem: Environmental > Terrestrial > Soil > Contaminated >... | reverse complement strand
GGTCATGAACCGGTCCACCACCGATCCCGTAACGTAGACGTAAATGATGGAATAGAGGGCCGCATCCAGGTTGACGAGGAAGGCCCCCAAAACCAGTGGAATCGAGTTAAGCAGAGAAGAAACGATGCCCACGCGGACGGATAACCGGCGGTTCAGGATCATGGCGAAGATGCCCGTCCCTCCCCCGGAGCCACCGGAGCGAAAGACCAATCCCGAACCGCAACCGGAAATCACCCCGGCGAAAAGCGCCGCCAGTAGCGGATTTTCCACGGTGATATTGAGACTCGTGGTGAGCGTCAGGAAAAGGGAGAAAGAAGCCATCCCCAGCAGGCTGAAGAAAAAGAACTTCCCCGAAATCATGGTCCAGCCCATGATGAAGATGGGGATATTGATGAGAAAAACCATCAACCCGATTGAGAGTTTAGGAAGAAGATAATAGATCACTAAGGCCAGCCCGGAAATCCCCCCGCTTATGAATTTATGATGGACCAGGATCCCGTTGATTGAGATGGACCACAAGAGGGTCCCGAGAATGATGGATAGGGCCGGGAGCCAGAGATCTCTGCGGAAGATCAGTTTCAGGGTCAGGGTTCTTATCGTATATTTGAGCTTGTTCATTTTATTTTTCCTCCTTGCAAAACTGCCGGCGCCTACTTCTGGCTACTTTCAGATTTTTATGGGGATCTGATCTTAGCCCCCAGCCATCTTAACACATTCACAGTTGGACCCTCTAGCAAAATAACTGACTTGATGGCCACGGGTGCCGGCAGTTTTCAGCCCAAAGCACTGATGAAGGTGGGGACGGTCCCGGAAGGATGCGGCGACGTTCCTGAGAATATGAATTTCTCCGGCTGTTAAACCATAATTTCATGAAGGTCCCGTTTTTGCTTAACCCTATGAGGTTCCTGGCCGGCAAGTGTCCCGTCCCGCCTATTGCCGGATAGGCTTGGGCTTCAATTAGAACGGGGCTTGAATTTAGGAGTTGAAGGAGGGGGCAGAACTTAAAGCGGGCGGAGTCGGTATATCAAGAAAACCCAGAGATCAAACAAATACTTTATTACTTTTGTGCCTGGTCCCGGGACACGGGAAAGGTAAACACGTTCTGCAGGAACGTCCCTCTTTTTTATCATACTAAAGCATTCAAGGAGGCCTCGGGAAAATTCTAAGGAAACAAAACCAGAAGAAAGGGTTCGAGGAATCTAAGTTGAAGTCTGCACTACCAAAGGTGTAGAATTTATTTTGACCCATTCAGTCGAGGGACAGGCCTTCTCTCCACAAATAACCGGGGACAGAGGAACGAAACAGTGAATCCTTATTCCGACGTTCAAGTGTACAAGATTCAGGCAGCTGTTCTGCGCAAAAAAGGCGGCCCCCTGAAGATCGAATCCCTCGAGATAGAGGGCCCGCGGGACGACGAAGTTCTGGTGCGCCTCGTCGCCTCGGGCATCTGCCATACCGATATAGACTTCGTCGACGACTGGGACGATACCGACAACGCAGTCGTGTTAGGTCATGAGGGTGCAGGCGTGGTAGTGCGGGTGGGTAAGAGGGTAAAGAGTGTCAGACGCGGCGATCATGTCGTGCTCTCCTATCAGTCCTGCGGCCACTGCCGTCAATGCCGGAGTGGGCGTCCTGCTCACTGCAAGCACCTCTACGAGGCCAACTTTGGTTTCCAGCGCCTGGATGGTAGCAATGCGTTACATCGGAGCGGCGTACGCGGCCACTTCTTCGGTCAGTCTTCTTTCGCCACCCACTCCCTCGCGACGGAGCGTAACCTCGTCAAGGTTTCGAAAGATCTGCCTCTGGAAGTTCTATCTCCGCTGGGCTGTGGCCTGCAGACCGGAGTCGGCACCGTGATGAACTCGCTTAAGGTCCCGGCGGGGGCAAGCATCGCCGTCTTCGGCACGGGCGCAGTCGGCCTGGCGGCAGTCATGGCGGCACATCTCGTCGGCGCCGACCCAATCATTGGTGTCGACATCAAACTCTGGCGGCTCAAACTCGGCCTGAAGTTGGGCCTCACCCACACGATCGACAATCGCCGTCAAGACGTCGCTGCCCGCATCGCTGATATCACCGGTCGGGGTGTTGATTACGTGGTGGAAACCACCGGCATCCCGAAAATGCACCAACTCGCCATTGACGTGTTGAATCCGCGTGGCGTTGTGGCACTTCTTACCGGCGAGACCGGCACAGACTCTCTGCCAGAAGGACGGAAGACCCTCGGCATCATCGCGGGCGACGCCGTGCCCCAGCATTTTATCCCTAAACTGATCGAGCTGTACCAGGCAGGGCAGTTTCCCTTTGACCGCCTCATCAAGTTCTATGGCTTCAGCGACATCAACCAGGCCATTGCCGATGCCAAGCGCGGCGACACCATCAAGCCCGTGCTGCGGATCAGCGAGGCATAGAGCTTCAGCCGCTCCATGAGGGGGAGAGGTATGGAAGACAGCCTCATTGTCAATAGAAAATTTATGGAATGTAGGTTCTGAAGCAACTTGGCCAACATGCTTTAGATCCAGCATTCCCAACTTTCTCCTGTGGCCTATCTCACTCCGGTCATCCGATGGGCTTTTAAGGGGTTGCGGCGCGTACGCGTTGATGTGACCTCTTCCTAATTCTCCCGCCCCGCCAGATACGATCTCATTGAATATGTCTTATCCCGCCACTTCTTGGAGTCTTGGTTTACCCCGTTAGAAAGCCCCGCCATTTATGGCGGGGGTGATATAAATAAAGCTTCGATTCCTTATAGAAGGAGCGGAGTCAAAGCCCCGTTCTTTCTAACGGGGTTAACTCCCAAGCAGATTCCCCCTGGGTATAACGCCCAGCGGAAATGTAAAAGATGAGAGCGAGACCTGAATTACTTCCTGCACTCCTCGTTTTTGAAGATCTCTCCTCCATACAATATTTCAACCCGTAACAAACATATCGAAATCCGGGATTTTGGTCTGTTATTCAAATCGAAGCCTTTTTGAACGAGAACATCTTGGCAATATATTCGCGGTTTAGAATTTAGGGGAATTTCCCGCCTGCGATGGCTTCGACTTAGCTTTCCAAGCTTGGTGCCGATCTGCCACCCGAACAGATGAGGAGAATTCTCCTATATGTTGTGGTCGATTTTCTTGACACACTACTTTCCTTTTTTGTATATTCAGCCCACACCGAAGCGAGTTCTTATCATCTATCATCTTCTCGTCATCAAAGATCAGAGAGTATCCCGCAACTCGCGGAATATTTTCTAAGTGAAGTCAGAACGGTTGCGGTCGACGAAGCAGTTGGGCACGGAAGACAGCTTATCGTCTTTCCAGAAGCGTTTATTCCCGGCTATCCGGCATGTATCTAGGGCCTTCGGCCTGGCTTGTGAGCAGAATGTACTGCACAATTGTCCGACCAGATCGTATAATAATGCCAACGAATACTTCCAATACGAAGGAGTGTTGATTATGAATGTTTCAGAGGCGATAGCAAGGAGGAAGAGTGTGAGAGCTTATGAAGACAAGCCGATTCCCGCCGATGTTTTGAAAAGGATTGTCGAAGCCGGCCAGTGGGCGCCTAATGCCGGGCCTTTTCAGATTTCAGTGGTCCAAAACACCGGGCTGCGGCAAAGAATTAACGATCGGGCGCTGGATGCCATGATCCACTCGGGTAACGAGTTTGCCCAACAACGGGCGTCCCTGCCGGGATATCAGCCGATATACGGGGCGCCCGTGCTGATCCTGCTTTCCGCGCCTACGGATGCTCCTTTCGGCACGGCCAACACAACTCTCGCTGCAGAAAACATGTTGCTTGAGGCGACTGGACTGGGACTGGGATCGTGCTATCTCGTATCGCCAACCAGGGCGTTGAACGGGGAGAGCAATCATGATTTAGCTCGAGAAGCAGGCGTGCCGAAAGACTATACTGTGCAGTGCGCCGTCATCGTCGGTTACGCTGCCGCTGAGAACAAATTCAGCCTTGGTGAGCGCAGCAAAAGAGGCAAGGTAAACTACGTCGAATGAGGGGGAATTACCCACCCCTCTTGCGGACGAGGGACCGGTAGGTATCGCGCCCTTCTGCCCTCTTCTCAAGATCGATACTGCGCCTTTGTCTGCGTTGCAAACGTTATCCTCTGTTTCAACCCGTAATCTTCGATTCGTGAATATGGCTCCCAGCAATGACTTGTGAAAGCGGTAACAGTGTTGAGCGGCCGCTAAGGGCCGCCCTTATGTGTTTTCTTTTTCAGGAGAGGTTCTGCGAAGATTCTAACAGGGGTGCTTCATTTCCAGGGATAACCGGAAATACGAGGACCTCTCTCGCCTGTTAAATCTTTTATGATCAGATTCGCTTTGGCTCGAGGCTCGATCTTCTTTTCAGTGATCACATGGAGGACTGAACCGAAGTTGTCCTGGCAGAATTGGGAGAAAGCCGTCATGGCCTTCTGACTTCCTGTGAGGGGCAGACAGGGCCAGAAGTAGGTCGGCACCCCCATGGCGACCATCCACATGGCCTCGACGACTTCCGAACTGCGGTTGGCCTCCGGAAAGCATGCCATGATGGGGTAGTCCTTCAGACGCTTCTTTCCAACATTGGCTAAATTCAATAAGAAGTCTGTGACTCCACTCTCATCCGCTCCACCCAAATCGATGATGGACGGGATTTCTCTTCCGAGGGAGGAGAGAAGATCTGACAGGCCTTTGCCACCCTCCTTCTTATGTGAATCGGGGTTCAAGAAACCGTATTTCGCCAGAGCGACACTTGCCTCGCCCTTTGAAAGACAGAGGATGTCATTCTTCAAGAACTCCTGTGCCAGAGTGACCATCTCATGATCTTGGGTGTATTTCACATTATTGCTTCCGGCGAGGATCGCTATCCCCTTAATCTTGCCTTTGGTGAGGGCATCCAGAATCTTTTTGGTATCCAAACTTTTTGGAGAAAAACCCATTAAAGCGTATTCCCTCGCGTCAGGGATATCCCTGGGGATATTTCGTCGGAAGTCAAAGGAGGTCTTGGCCTGATCGATGATCTGCCTGGCAAAACGGTTCAAATCTTTCTCTTTTTTGAGACCGTCTGCCGGAAGGACTGGCACATCATACTTCCGAGCTACCTCTAATAAGGAAGGATTGACAAATTGATCTGCGGCCACAATTAGATCCACCGCCCCGGTCATGATGGGAATTTCCTGCGAGACATAATTGGTCACCGGTGGAAAAGTGTAGGGAGGGACGAAGGGATCGGTGCATACACCTGTCAAAAAGATGCCTCTCTGTTTGGCGGCTTCTCCAATCTTCATTTTCAATAGGGGAGAGAGGGGTCCATAAAGGAGGACATTGGGAGTCGTTTTTTTCAAGACACCCAGATTGACTTCGATCTTTGTAGGCACTGACTCTCCGAAAACCGCTCTTTTCAGACTGCCATGGAGCCTTTGGGCCATGTATCCGAGGAGAGAAGACTTGAAAACCCAGAGAACTATTTCTTCAACACCCGTTATTCCTCCTTCCAGTTTCTGGGAACCTTTGAACAGGTCCCTTGCCACTCCTTCCGGAGCGATTCCCGCCTTTTCCCAGCTTTGAAGGAGAGCCTTCGGAATGTCTTTCTTAACTTCTTTCCCTCCATTTTCAAGGAGGCCTTTCATCTCTTTTAAAATCTGGGCGGTTTTATTCTTATTTTTCGATTTGACCTTGCCGGACTCCACCTCTTTCCCAAAATCACATAACCGATCTAAATAGGTCATCGTTCCCTTGATCACGAGCCTCAACAAGGATTGAATGGCAAGGGTGTCTTTATCCTTTCCACAGACCCCTGACCTGTCCGAATCCTTAAAGGGATGACTGATGCAGGGACCCTGGAGACAGTCCCGACAGCTCAAACCGGTCTCGCAAAATCCACATTCCGGAAGTTGTGTCTCATAACGATCCCACACCAGGGAGATTCCGCTCTCAGCGGCCTTTGGCAAGAAATATTCCACTGCGCTATCCGCGGTCTTCTTCTGAATGAACTCCATCGTCCGCTCCTTTCCGTATCATCTCATTAGGTAAAAAATCAGCATTCCAGCATTCCAACAATGATGAAATCGTAAAAAGTGCAACCGCGTGTCATTGCGAGGAGCGTAGCGACGAAGCAATCTCATGAAATCAAGCATTTACAAAATACGAGATTGCTTCGCTGCGCTCGCAATGACCACTTTGGGGTCTTTTTACGAAACCATCAACAATTGTTTCATCAGAATGCTTTCTTCCGATAATCTTTTCGTTGCTCTAAGCTGATCGCCTGGGTCGGGCACACCTCTGCACAGATGGGATACCCCATATTTCGGCACCGATCACATTTGATCGCTACCTTCATGGAAGAGGAGGGGTTGATAATTCCAAAAGGACAGGCCATGACACACATCCAGCAGGCGATGCACGTCGGCTCATGGACATAGACCAATCCGGTCTCCGGGTCCCTGCGCATGGTTCCATTGGGACAGGCTTCGATACAGGGAGCATTTTCGCAATGTCGACATTGAAGGGCGAAATGTTTTCCCTCTACATAAACGCGGGGAACCGGATGAGGGTCTTCATGAATAGCTCGATAGAGTTCTTTTGAAGCAGAAGAGATTTCCGTCCCACACCAGAGCTCGCATTGATGGCAACCCGTACATTTTGCCTTGTCAACCATTAATACTTCCATCTTTCCTCCCGGTCTATGGTTTTATGATCGCTTCGCTTGAGGAGCATCCCGCCGACGGCGGGATTTGAGGATCGGCCCTTCGGCCTTGAGGTTAAACATTTCTTTTGCCTCAAGCTTGCCTCGTGGAATAATGAGTTGAGAAGCATAGGAAGAGTGGGCAGTGAGTAAAAGACTTCCGCGAGGAAGGGTAACCGCAAGTCCTTTATTCCACGGGGCGAGCGCTCCTCAAGTGAAACGCTCCTTAAGCGAAGCACTTTGCGGAGCGCTCCTCAAACGAAGTGATCCTCCAGGCCCTTTGGGCCGCTCCTCCAACCTCTAACGTTGTCTTTACAGTCCTGTATCCATGATCTCCTTATATTCTGTTTCGGTAAACCGATCCGCGTTTCGCCGGATCAGGGGCAATAGATCGATGAAATTGAGACTCCCGCTCATCAAGGTGGGAATAAAATTGGAAACATCGATTTTCTTCTTTAAGAGAGTGGTCAAGATTCCAGCTTTTAGGGTTTGACCTACGAGGATCGCTCCTATCAGACGGCCATTCTTTAATATGATTTTTCGATAAGCATCTTTTGTCTTCCTTTTGATTTCCTGGAACTGGTCTCCCGGCGCACATTCCATACAGACATCTGCATGGGTGACGCCCATGGAGATGGCAGGCACACCGATAAAATTTCCGATGGAATTCCTCCTGAAAGATCCCTCGTACGGAGTCTTATGGCCAGCCATATTCAAACCTGCCACGCGGCCCTGTTCCACCGCACAAGGCCAGATGGCATTAATCCAATTTGTGTCTCTTGAAATATCAAATGTTTCTGTGACATCGCCGGCCGCATAAACCTCCGGCAGATTTGTCATCATTTGATCGCTGACCTTTATTCCCCCCAGGGATCCGATCTCGATCCCTGCTTTCCGGGCAAGCTCGATGGCAGGCTTGATGCCCACGGAGAGGACGACGATATCACACTCGATCTCCCGCGCATCTGTCACCACACTCCTGACATGACCATTTCCTGTAAATTGAATTGCCTTTTCTCCGGCGTAGGTTTTGATACCCAGATCCTCGATTCTCTTCGTCACGATGGATGCTGCCTCTTCATCAAAGACGGTGGGCAAGACATGACCTAATTGTTCGATGAGACAAACCTCCATTCCCCTTCGTTTGAAACTGATACTGGTCTCCACACCGATACTTCCTGCTCCAATGACCACTGCCTTTTTGCCCTTGAGGCGGAAGATCTTCTCCGCATCGGCCATGGTCTTCAAAGGTGAAATGCCCTCCTTCTCCACTCCCGGGATGGAAGGGACGATCGGTTTTCCTCCGATGGCTAGAAGGAGTTTATCAAAGGGATACTCCTCTCCGTTCTCTGTACGAACCGTTTTCGAAGAGACAGAAACCTCCTGAATCTTCACTCCAATGTGGGGAGTGACTCGGTTTTGTTCAAAGAAATCGGCCGACCGGAAATTCAAGAGAGGTTTTGAAAGTTCTTCAGCAATGTAATAGGGGAGAAGAACTCTTGAAAAGAGTGGCGTGCCCTCATCACTGAACAGATCGATCTGAGAGGTTGGGTCAATCGATCGAATCGCCTCGAGAGCGCTGATGGCAGCAGCGCTTCCCCCAACAATCACATAACGCATGATTTTCTCCTTCCTTATTGCGCAAAGCGCAGAGCGCTAAGCGCATAGCGTAAAAGAAAAGTTTATTGGGTTTGTTGAGTTTATTGAGTTTTTTGGGTTAACTCGTTGCGAGTCGGACCGACCCGAGAAACTCGGAATGAGTCGATTCCGACCTGACAAACCCAAGAAACTGAGCAAACTTCAGGTTTCACTTTGCGCATTAGTAAAGACTATGAACCATATAACGGGAAAGCAACTGATTCAATAGCTTCATTCCGCGGGTCAGATTATAGTTGCCGCAGGTGCAGCACTTCGCCAAGTCGAGACAGGCATCTTCGACGGTTCTGCGTCCCCGCTTCACATCCCGGACCATCTTGCGCACCAGATCGGCGCTGATCATGGCGTGACCGCACATGCTCGTGGTCTCCAGAATCTGAAAATCGGGCAATCTCTCGGTCTGTCCCCAGGCTCCCAGAGAGTATTCGAGGGAATGAATGCGGCCCAATCCTGCTTCGTCCATGCACTGCTGGACGATTTCGGTCACGCCGGAAATGATGACCGAGATCCCGGGCCGGTTCTCTTTCAAGTCCTTCAGCAGGGAGACGATTTTCTCGCGGTTGTCAAACGTGCACTGAACGATTGTCCCGTCATTGACTCGACTCAGGATATCGTCCATGGTGGTGTTGTAGATATTTCCCGTTCTCATATCTCCCAGATTAATCGGCCCGTGCTTGTAACAGATGCTTAGAAATGTTCTGGTCTTGGGCGCGGATCCCGCCTTATTGACCCCTGTTGCGGGGCAACCCAAAACCACAAAGTCCTCCTTCAAGCTTTCGAGGTCACCTCTCCGGTGTAGACTATGTGTCATGCTCCTCCTCCTTTACCCCGTTAGAAAAACATATTCTTCGGATGAAAAAATAGGATGAATTCTTCTATTACAAAGAGCTGTTACAAAAAACTCCCATCCTTTCTAACTGGGGCCTATTCATTCTCATAAAATTTGAAGTGAGGTTCACCCAATCCCATATTGTTTTTGCTATTAATGGAATACCAAATACCCAATTCCTCGAGAATGGGGACGAGCGGTATCTCCCCTTCGGGAGGAACCTTTGTAATCACTTCAACTGTAAATACGGTATCCACCTCGTCCGCTACCTTTTTGAGAACCTTCAGGGCTTCAGGGAGTTTTTCCAACCTGCATTTTCCCTCGATAATGGCAGAGGTCGCCTTTTCATTGAGGACATCCTCCCGGAGCTTCCCTGTGTTCTTATCCGACATGAAGTGGGTGACGGGATTCTCCATTGCCAATTGGTACCCGATGTCTGCTTTCATCAGAGCCATGGCCACCTTCTCCACATCCCTGAAGTAGGCTCCGACTCCAGGCCTTCCCAATTCAACGCCCACACCCACCTCCCCTGGCAAAAAAGTACCTTTGACATCATTTGTTTTCATCTCTTCAGTCCCGCGACCGGGTACTTGAGAGCCTGCAAATACAATCATCGGATTGCTTAGAATCCCTCGAACTTCTCGAGGCCAGGGCTCTTCCGGCTGAAAAAGGGCGCTCACGGGGCAGATATTCGCCCGAAGACAAGCGCCACAATCGGTGCACGCGTCCTGATCGATTTCGATAAACACCCTTCCGGGAATCTTTTCGTGCCGTTTGAAGGTTTGAATTCTTCCCATGGGACAATAGGAAAAACATCTCTTGCAGGCAATGCATTTATCTTGGTCCGCCTTCATAGAGAACCTCCGATTTGTATACAAATTTTTGACAAACACCCTTTTTTAAATCATCTCCCTCCTAATGTCAAGAGAAATCATAATAAATAATTATCAATAAATAACAAGATGTTGCAAAGATGGAGTCCCGAATTTCCGGAAACATTGGTTATTGACCCGTTTCTAT
>Ga0214473_10011991_pt1 | contig 10168 bp, 25 predicted proteins | sample RVTome_7_FD_203509 | JGI IMG/M metagenome (GOLD analysis project Ga0214473, IMG submission 203509) | Soil microbial communities from uranium-contaminated site in the Upper Colorado River Basin, Wyoming, United States - RVT98D197 | ecosystem: Environmental > Terrestrial > Soil > Contaminated >... | reverse complement strand
TAAAGGGACTCTTACGAGGCAAAAAGTTAACACCTAACTTCCCTTATTCGTGGATTTACAAATGCACCTCTAGTGCCTTTTCGTTGAAGAATTTGTTTTACGTATTTCTTTGCATTGGTTTTTGTTCTAAACTTCTGTGAAATCTTATGACGATGTTTTATTTCTCCATGAATGATTTCATACATTACTTTTTCTTCCTTTTGTGGCATGTGACTTTAAGCCAGTATGCGTGGTTGTAGGCTTTCTTAGCCTTCTTAGACCCGTTCAGCTTCGGTAAATGCAGGCGCTCATGCTTAGTACGTTTCTTAACCATATTATCAAGTGTTATAAGATTCAGTAAGACTTAAAAAACTATCCCCCTTAATTGGCATTAAATCACCTTGACACGCTCAGGTAGTGCCCTAATAGGATGCATGATAGGCTGAGGTATGCGTATAGCCCCGCATTCAAGTACATGTTATTACTAGTGAAGAACGCGGCAACGACGATGTTGAACACTAGCATGAGCTTCGCGGTCCAGCGGAGGACGCTGAGCTTCTTAGGCAGGCCGTGGGGCTTTGATATCGTGAATTTGATGGGTTCAGGTTTGGGAGTGAAGGATTGAGTGGGTGTGGTGAACTCCCTGTCAGGCTGTGATAGGAATGTTTTAGGTGGCGGATGCTTCTCAGATTTAGTAAGAATTAAATCCTTTAACTTATCCAACCAACCCATAGATAATATTATATTCTGAACCTTATTTATATTTATTTATGAATGGATCAACCGTGCACATTCCGAAGGAGCTCGCGGACCGCGTGATCGCCTATTGCGAGGACCGCGGACTTGAGAGGTTTGCTATTGCCGCGAGGCGACTTATAAGAATCGGATTAGAAACAGAGGAAAAGAGAAAATGAACACCCGCCTACTAGCCTTCGCAGCCGTCACGTTCACCTTGATATTTGGGTTAAGCGCAGTCGCCTACGGAGTCCTGCAAGCGCTCACCGTGAACGTCACAGTCCGTAACGTGCCTACAGCCGCGAATATAGCCATCACTTCACCGAACCCTGTCATAATTTCAATCAATGAGGGGCAATCCACCACGACCACCGTCACACTGCACAACAGCGGAGAAACAGCCGGATCAGTGACACTGAACATAGCCATCTCACCCACATCTCCAACACTCCCCGCCATATTCAGCAACAGCCTAACAACAATCACCCTCAGCATCCCAGCTAACAGCGACGTTAATACGATTATCACCATCGGTCCCGCCCCCCAGGTTTCACAGGACGCCTCTTACACCATCACTGTAACCGGAGCGTAACCCCATGAGCCTCAGAAAGATCAAGAGACTGTATAACGAGAAGAAGGCAGAGATCAACGCCACCATGAACACTGATTATCCAGCCTTCATCAAGTGGCTTACAGTAAATCACCCCCAACTCTACGCTGAAACCCTTGAGGCGAACAAACGCAACAAGAAACCCGTGAAGCTACTTGCGAAAGTCATGAAAGAATATCTTAAGTGGAAAAGCAGCGGTGGAAAATGATGGCTCTCATTGACACCCTCATGAGTCCCCTGATCCTCATCGGCGGGGCGGCAGTTATCGGAACCTTGGCCGTGCTCATGTACCTGCGTAAAGGAGGCTTAGGCGACTTGGGCGGAGGAGGCTCAAAAAAATACGTGTTACTTCTCAGAAACAAGGACCGAAGATTCAAACGCATCAGAATAACCAATGAAACCGATGAATCCCTAGAATCACCAAAAGAAAAGAACGGAGTTACCCGACACTTCGAGAAGAGAGGAGCGGGCTGGACCGATGAAGACAGGCCGCAAACCATGTTTCTCGGATTCAACGCCTACAAGTACACCCTAACCATCAACACCGTTAAGGAATCAGTTATAAACTTGGCGAAGGCCGTGAGAATCGTCCTCGGAAAAGAAGTGTACGACGTCATTCAACCCGAACTCCGAGACAAACTGGAAAAAGCCGAGTTCGGAATACTCATCGAACCAGACGATCCATTCACAAGCGGTGCGTCAGCCACCATGGGCAACGAGGCGCGGCACACTGAGAGCGACCACGTGATAATTGACTACTACGCGAAGAAGGTGAAGCAAGCTCTACAGGGCAAGATGCAGTGGAACAGCGTCGTCATGGGTGTCGCCGTGGGCGTAGTCTTAGGCATCATGCTTGTAAACTTCAAAGTCATAAAGCTGGGGTAAGCCATGACTGATGAAAACCCGTCTGAGAGCGCGAAGCTTCTGCACAACCTCGGCACGGACACGCGGGACGTAGAGCAGGGAACAACCAATATGAGGCGCTTCGGAGTCTACGACGCTGGGGATAAGGTGGTCATACACTACGCTGAGATGAGGAAAAGTGACAGCTTGTTCTGGAGGAGGTTTCTTGAGGTTGAGATGGACCTCACGGTAGGCGTCGGTGGACGTGGGAGGCGCGACGCGATTAACGGTACAAGCGTTGAACGCGGCAACGTGGCTGACATGAAGCCTGAGAAGCCGGGTCCAATCGACGCGTTCCTGCACCCTGATAAGAAGAAGGCTTACGAGGACTGGAAGAAGGAAAACGAAATTGAGTAAAGAAAGAGATGTGCAGCCTGTTAAATGTCTCTGTGGATTATGGTTCGCCACAGAAAAAGACTTACGAGAACATATTGAACACATAAAAGTATCCTTTTTGACAACTAAGAAAATACCACAGAAAGCCGCAGTTGATTTCCATAAACATGGTAAATCAAGGTGAAAAACATGAGTAACTTCAAAACCTATGACCCGTACATCAGGGAAGCAAGTGGAGGACTGCGTGACCGTGATGACCCGATTTACCGTGGGGACTTGGAGCCTGAGCTTGTCGCACGCATCCAGCAGCTTCGTTGTTGTGCAGCTCAGAGCAGCGGTAATGAGGAGATATTCGCAGGTGCAGTGTTAGCCCTCCTGGGCGTGATACCGCCACAGGTTCGATACGCTGTGGAGGACGCTGAGAATGAGGCAGTTGAGAAGATAGTTGAGGCCGTGGCTGAACTTCGCAGAATAGTTACCGAGAAGGAGCCACCGAGCGACCAAGACTTAGTAAGAATTGTCCGCATGATTATGAACGTGAAAAGTAGCACCTACACTGAGGAGACAGAGGAATGGGATTACAAGATTGTGAATGGAATAAAGCTAGGCACAACCGACCGCCCGTACTACCGAAACAAGCCAACCGATCTAGACTACAACCCCACATTAAACGGAGGTCAACCCATCTTAATATCACCCATCATGCGCATGACACAGAAGGTAGATTATTACAGGCTCTTCATGCGCATCGGTGAAGAGTTGACGAACTTTGGCTTAGGCTGGGAGCTCGAATCAATCACAGAGGAGCTAGGAAAGATACCGAAGAAAGACCCGCCACCAACACCCACACTCGAGGAAGGAGTAGATATGAATGCAAGCAACGATGACGAGACAGAAGACGAACTGCCCTAAATGCAGCTCAAGCGACACCACCGCGACTGAGATAGCGGACACATGCCTCTGCCACTCATGCGGACACGTTTGGGTCTTACCCCCTCAGAAGGTAGGCGGCAGCCAATTCGTCGAACCCCCGTCAACCTACAAGGGCATCGCAAAGACAATGGATTGGAAAGGCATATACGTAAAAACAGGCAGCGGATACGGACCCTTCTTCTTCAACGAGATAGAGCGCATACGTAGAAACATCGAAGCCTGCATACTCGTCGTCACTGGTCCAGGAGGATCAGGCAAAACCTATTTCGCCCTCAGGCTCGCAGAGCTACTGGACCCCACATTCAAACCTAAGGTTCAAGTCCCCTTCGGCAGCCCCGCGTTCCTAGCCCTCATAAGCGAAGGCTCACCCCTCAAAATGGGGCAGTTCATCATACCGGACGAATCACAATTCACAATGGGGGCTCGCAACTGGTATGAGGACATCCAGAAAGACTTGATGAACCAGATCGAGGCCGTGCGAAGCAAGGGCTACGTTATCATGATAATCGCTCTCAACATGGCTGTGTTAGATAAGATTGCACGCTCCTATGTGTTGACTCACCTAATACACATGAACAAACGAGGCGAAGCCACCGCGTACAAATTCTACATGCCAGCATTCGCCAAGGAGCCCTACAAGAAGAAGCTCGGCAAGGTCAGGCTCAAATTACCGGGATCTGAGGAGTGTGAACACAACTCATGCCTACGCTGTCGCTTCAGTGGTTTACGTAAGACCATGTGGGCTGGGCGTGACAAGTGGCTGGAGGAGAAGACGCCAATCTGCCTGAACATAAGAGCCCAGTACGAACGTGAGAAGAAAACCTACCTCGAGAGAGCAGCAACAGAAGCAGGAGAACGCAGAATCAAATCCATTAAACCTCTTTATCCAGAGAACACGATGTTCACGTATTCCGCCCAAAACAAAACTAAGTTAAAACTCACTAGGATGGGGAAGGTAGACGCCACCCACCTTAGAGATACGCTTAACTCCGCCTTCCCCGAAACACCAACTAACATGAATCAGGCAAAACTCTTAGCAAAGAGACTGGATTCCCATTTTATACAAGAGACCACCAAAAAAGCGTGAAAAAGAAGCACATGCCGTAACCAGTTCTTTATGAATGAGGACACTAGGGAAACCCTCAATCATGGTCTAAACGGCATTAAGTAATTGTTACGTGGATAGAATTATATATTTGTTTTGAGGTTTATTAATAATGAGAAGATTTTGGTTCGCGGTAATCGTTTGAGTTTGTCTGAGGGTCGCGTCACTCGCCGAAGCACGAGCGACATACCTATTTTAGAGCCGTTTACCCTAGTGGAAATCATCGAAAGATCCCGTGTTGAGAGAGACCGATGCTTGGTGGCTTTGCTGTATCTCTCAGGCCGTAGAATCCTTGAGATCTTGCCATTACGTAAAATGGATTTTAACCGGTCTAACCCGGATAAGATCAGTTTCAAGACTTTGAATGAGAAGACATTCAGGCTTAGGCGTGTAGGTAAGTATATTATTGAGAGACATGGGGATTTTGTGAAGAACACGGTGAATGGCCCTGTCAGATACACGACTCGGTTCTATGAGTTGATCGAGCCGGAGTTCAGTCTTATTGGGCCGAGTGGAAGAGTGTTGGGTCACTACGTGTTAGATTACCTGGATTCGTTAGGGGAGGGAGATTTCCTCTTTCCACCGTACCGGGCGAGCAAACGAACTCACATCAACCAACCAAGGGCCTATAACGTTCTCAGGAAAATGGATGGGCGTCTATGGCTTCACGCGGTAAGGCATATCAACTTCACCAGGATGGCTAAGGTGTTTGAGGAGGACCCGCTTAGTATGCACTCACTCACGTTTCATAAGCGGTTTGACTCAACGATGAGTTACATACATATAGCTAAAAAAGAGAGAAAATTAAACGAGTTATAAATAAACTGTTTTATTTAAGGTGTAAAGTTAAGAGCCGGTGACAATATAAATCTTTAAGCATTTCTTACACTTATGGAACCGTGATCCTATCTTCTCGAGGACTCCTCCGCACTCGCAGGACTCAGGCAGTTTAGCCACGGTTTTATAGTAAGGTTTCTTAGTCATTTAGGTATACCTCTCTGCGTTTATTTTACCTCATCATTTTTTGACCGTTTTAGGCTCGCTAAATACCTTTTACGTTTAGACCTATTCATGTCAGCTCTAAGCCAGCAAGCCAAGTTCTTGAAACGATAGCCGTCTATCTCAACACTATATTTTCGCTTTTCCATCATTTCACTTCACCTTTTCATCTGGATGTATCCTTGTTCCTTAGTGTAAACATTCGTTACCACGTGGGTTTGAAAATTATAGAGGGGCTCTCCGCTTGGAGCCTTCTTATCAGTTTTAAGCACTTTTAGGAGAACCATCTTCAGCATCAATGTGTTGCCGTCTGCTAGGTTGTACTCCTGCCAGCTCTCGGATATAGCTTCAAAGGGCATGATCTTACCTTCAACCCGTGGCTTCTGCTCATCCATATCATTTTACCTCGTTGTTTCTCTCTAGTTCAGCTATTCTGCGTTCTTGGTTTCGGATGATTGACACTAGGCAACTGAAGGCTTTGGAGAGCACTTGATTTTCAGAGTCCACGTTGCTGAACCTGTAATACTCTATTCGTTCAGCCTCTTCAAGGTTCATCTTGTTAAGCATCTTATCTAAGACACTCATTTTATTTTATCTCCTTCTTAATGTTGTTTGTTTGAAAATGGATGGTATAATCTAAATATATGATTAATCCAAGCATTGAGAGTAGGTAGAAGTTTATTATCAAAACCGGTGTGTTGATGGTGGGTGCTTCATAGGTGTGAATTATATATCCTCTATAATATACTTCGTCGTATTCTACTGATATAGAAAACTTGTCATTTGGGCATCTAATTTTCCATTCATCGAGATTTTCTAACATCAACATCTCTACAAAACCTTTATTTATACTGGCTGCTTGAAGAAGTCTATCCGTCTTGATTTCTATTCCAAATATGTTTTTAGGAGTAAATGAGAGAAGAGTAACCAATAAAATTGCTATATATAAATAATTATGTTTAACCATAATTTATTTCATCTCCTTCTTATCGTTGTTTAAGAAAGATGTGTTAGGGTGTTTTTCGATTAATCCGAGTATAACCATTATTGACCGTTCAGCTTCACCATTTAGAATCGCGTTAGCTGCAGCCCGAGTCATTATGAGGTTATCATAGTTGGCTACAAGCATCTTTCCGGCTCCACCATCGATATGCTGTTTAGCCATCTTTGTGAACTCTGCGTCTTTCTTTTCCATGTATTTTATAAGTGCAGGAAGAACCAATTTGGCGCGTTCAGCGATTAAACTTCTATCATTAATTTCACTCATCTTTCATCACATCTTTTTCTTTCTTTAATATTGTAGGTGGAGGTAAACGCCATTCTTTTATTATTTTTCTTAATTCTTCTCCCGTTACTTTGGATATTGGTATTGCTACATGGCGTTCGTTATCGTAGAATACTAGGGCCTCTTCCTTGAAGTTCCAACGAGCAAGAGTTCGTTTATTTGTAATAATTTCAACATTTAGTTTCATGATTTCTCCTCCACATTGTTTTCTTTTAAAGGTAAATGTTTCAAAGCCCTCTCAAGCTCATTAGCACAATCAGTTAAAATTGATGTTTTCCAACTTTCTCTCCAATCACCTATAGCATCAGATGGTGGTTTCACAGATTTAATTATTCTACGCCACTCATTTACTAGTTTCTTCGCTTCAGCGAGGCGGGACTCAAGTTCTACGTTTGTGTTGTAGGCATCGGCGATTGTAGCAGGGATTCTCTTAAACTTTCGGAACATCTTCTCGTTCTGTTCCTTGAGTGTCTTGACCTCAGCCTCAAACCGCTTTTTCTCGTTTGAGAAGAATCCTTTTGTTTGGAATAGTTCAGTCATATCCTCTTTGCGCTGTTCTAGTTCAGCCTCAGCCTTCTCAGCCCTCTTCTCTAATTCATCTATATAATCTGCCTCAGTTGAAGATCCTGCCCTAGTTGACTCACGACAGTCTTCAAGCTCAGCCTCAAGAGTCTTCAACTCTGTTCTTGAAGGGCATACCTCTTGGGGCATACCTATCTCGCACTCAGAGCCATTCACCCAGTTAATGCAGAATCTACACGGTTCACTTAGCTTCTGTTTCTCACTCAGTTCCCCTCAGCCTCCTCCTATGCCTTTAGTGCCACACAGAGCCTTCAATAATTCTGGGTGATGACGCTCTAACTTTACTCGCATATAATGTCTTATTACTGCTAAGTTGAAGTCTTTCATTACTCCCTTCATTGATCCTGCTCTCCTCCATTTAGATCTGTGATTACATAAAGGGCATTTCCATTTCCAGATGTAGCTCACTCTGAGACACCTCCACGCAAAGTCTTGATGCCTAATAGATTCTTTATATGATCGTAACTACAGCCTTTACAATCAACTGCATCACATTTTCCACAATGGTATTTCAAATGTTTCTCCGCCTCAGCTAACTCTTTTTCAATTAGATTCATTATTTCTCCCCCTTCTCATTATTTAACTCTAAAGATATGGTGGGGGATCTTGTGTTTAATTGATCTAACATCATGGCCAATACCCAAGCAACATCTCCTATCTCTTTATGAGATGGGTTTTCTAAGACTTCATCGACTTCTTCTTTCAACTTATCTTTTAAATCGAAACCTACCCATCCCTTAACCATAACAATGGCAGGGGGGCTATCGGAATATCTCCAGTATTTTCGTTCATCTTTATAGTGATTCCTCTCGGCCGCTGCGAAAATAACTTCAGTGAAATCGGCGATTAAATCATTAATCATTACTTCATATTCTTCAGTGTTCATGGTTCTCGCCTCTCCTCCTCATCGGGTCTAACTATGTCTCGAATATGATCAATCCATTTGAAGAAGTCTTTCTTGTTGAATACTATGTCAAGGCCATCATAATCATGTTCTGGAAGTTTCACGGTTAGAGTGTGAACATCCTTTTGGCGACCTTTGAGTTTGAAAATAACATTTTCAAGATTCACGGCCTCATTAATAACTTGCTCATAATCCATATCCTCCCCCGCAGCATCCATCTCTTTTAAGAGATTACTGAATTTATATTTTTGATTCACTCCCTTTTTTCCTCCTTTGGCTCTTCCTCCCAGTTTTTATCTAATTTCCTACGAATTAGATGAAACGCTTCGGCTGGCGTCATGAAGTGGCTTTTACCGTTCACAGTCACGGTTTGCCGTCCTTCATTCAGCCAAACTATATCATCTACAAACAATCTTATTGCAGCGGTTCTCCGCTTTTCACAATGTTCAGCACGCTCCATGATTGTAACGGTGTAACAACCTGTATTTAACTGTTACGAAGTAACAAAATAACCCATATTATTTAGGTATAAAGTTAAGAGGATTATTTTTCTTTTGTAATATACATGCTATCTCATCATCCTCTAAATCAAGGTATAAATTATCTCCTGCCGAAAACCCTTTAATAGAGATTTTTAATCGGATACCTTTATCCATTATTTTAACTTCTCTAAGAGTTCCATGAAATTGTTTTCTAAATTCTGGAATATGTACTTTCATTTTATTTTCACTTCTTATCCTTCACCAACAAAATACTCTAGAGGTAGCTTTGCTATGGGTAATAACTCAGCCTCTTCTGGAAGTATGGGTACATCATTGGTCCAAAAATCTATTCTAACAGTAATGAGTAAGGAATTAGAAAATTTAACTTCGCCTTCCTTTCCTTCAAATTGTGGATATTTTTCTTTACGATCGAGATTGAGGTGAATTTTAACCCAATCTCCAACCTTTATTTTATTTTTACTCATCTTATTTTTCAGCCTTCACATTATATATCAATTATTTTATGAAAGTTAGTCTCCTTCATTAGATTCGAGGTTCGTTTGAGTTTTTCTCGGAGGTGCTTGTACTTTGAGTCATTAAGATTAATCGCATGTTCTTGAATCGCTTTAATTGCACAAGCATCAGAAACATCGCATTGAGTTCTTACATTATTCCAGCATCGGTATTTCCCAAAGCATTTTTTAGGTATTTTCGAATGAATAGCGGGATCTGGTACATCACAATTAACTCGATAATACTTAAAATCTCTTTCATAGGTTGAACAGAAAAAAGCGTTTCCTGAATAGAGTGGTGGTTGTTTTGACTGACATTTAATACAATACGTTATTTTTTCACTCATTTAATCACCTTCTTATCCTTCACCACAAATATTAAGAAGGAGTATTTTTGATTTCCACGGTTTTAGTTCAGGTGTGGGTCTTCTCGGATTACCGTAAAGATTATCCCAGAATTTATGACCACACACCATACAGACGAAAAATGCAGCGTCACCCTTTGGATCTGGGTATTCAGCATGAACGGTTTCCTTGAAGCCGCATAGAGGGCATGGTGGATCGTTCAATTCCTTTTCAGCCATTAACTTTCACCCTCCTTTGACTTTTCCCTCACACTCTGAGCAAACATACCAGCCGCCTTCACCATCGCATATATCACACTCAACGTTTGGCTGGGGGTCTATGCAACAACAGGAATCCTCACCGCAATCATGATGTGAGTAGCCGTCTTCACAGTTCCAACACTCTTGCCAATAGACACCTGAGCCACACTTCTTACATACGGCTTCCTTACCATAAGG
>Ga0214473_10011990_pt1 | contig 10169 bp, 7 predicted proteins | sample RVTome_7_FD_203509 | JGI IMG/M metagenome (GOLD analysis project Ga0214473, IMG submission 203509) | Soil microbial communities from uranium-contaminated site in the Upper Colorado River Basin, Wyoming, United States - RVT98D197 | ecosystem: Environmental > Terrestrial > Soil > Contaminated >... | reverse complement strand
TACGCTACAGTACGAGCCACAGGACGGTCAGGCCGGCACTGTGGTGCTCGGCAAGGCGTCGAATCAGCGGCTCAACCTGCTGGGGAGCGCGATCTACAACTTCGCGCCCGCCTCCGGGCTCTACTCGGCCACGACGTCGGCGGGCTTCCAGTATCAGGATCTGAACCTCAACCAAACCAACGCGGTGGGGCGGACCATCCTGGCCGGTCAGCAGAACGTCAGCCAGGCCACCAACATCGTCCTCACTCAGGCCCAGACGCCGGTCCGGGGCCTCGGGATCTACGCCCAGGAAGAGGTCCTGGCCTTGGACCAGCGGCTGCTCGTCACCGCCGGGTTCCGCGCGGATCGTTCCAGCGTGAACGGCGACACGCGCAAGTTCTATTTCTTCCCGAAGGCGTCCGCGTCGTATCGGTTCGTGACCCCGTTCTCGGGCGTGGATGAGCTGAAGCTGCGCGGTGCATTCGGCCAAACCGGCAATCCACCGCTGTTCGGTCAGAAATTCACTCCCGAAGGGACGGGCACGATCGGCGGGCAGTTCGGCACGCTGGCCGGTGGGAACGCCGGAGCGACCGACATCCAGCCGGAGCGCCAGACGGAGATCGAAGGGGGCTTCGACGCGACGCTCGGTCACGAGTTCGCCACGCTCTCGTTCACCTACTACAACAAGACGATCACGGACCTGCTGCTGGTGGCGCGGGTAGCGCCCTCGACGGGCCGGACCAACCGCATCTTCAACGGCGGGAAGCTGAAGAACACCGGCCAGGAAATCGCGCTGTCCCTCTCCCCGCTGCGGCGCCCGGATTTGAGCTGGATCTTCCGGACCACGTTCTCCCGCAACACCAGCGAGATCGTAGAGCTGCCCGTGCCGGCGTTCAACACGGGCGGCTTCGGCCTGTCGCTCGGCGCCTTCCGCATCGAGCAGGGGAAGTCCGCCACCCAGATCGTTGGTTTTCTGGACACGCTCGGCAACGTGGGGGTGCTGGGAAACGCGGAACCGGACTTCCAGATTTCGCTCTCCAACGATCTTACCTGGAAGCGGTGGAATCTCGGCTTCCTGTGGGATTGGAAGCACGGTGGTGACGTCATCAACCTGACCCAGCTGCTGTACGACGCCGGCAGCAACTCGCCCGATCAGGTCCCGGTCGGCAACCAGCGCATCACGGACTGGGCGGCGCTCGCGCACACGCAAGTCTTCGTGCAGGATGGGTCGTACATGAAGTTGCGCGAGCTGTCCCTCACCTACGAGCTGCCCGCGTCGGTGACCAGCCACCTGTTCGGTGGGATTCGCTACGCCAGGCTCAACGTGAGCGGTCGTAACCTGATCCGGATCACGTCCTACAAGGGTCTCGATCCGGAAGTGTCCAACTTCGGCAACCAGGCGATCGCGCGGAACATCGATGTGGCACCGTTCCCGCCGAGCCGCAGCTTCTTCTTCTCGATCGATTTGGGGTTCTGACCATGAAACCGATCCTGAAAGCAGTTTCGGCCCTGAGCCTCGGCGGCGCGTTGTTCGTAGGCGCCTGCAACTTCGACATTTTGAACCCGAACGCCCCGACGGAGATCGACAACAACGCCTCCCCGGCGCGGGTCGCGGCCGCGATGAACGGGATGCTCATCGCGGTGCGGGCGGACGTTCCCAACTGGATCCTCAAGGCCAGCGTCCTCGGTCGAGAGGGTTACCGGATCGACGTAGCGGATCCGCGCTTCATCTTGGAGCTGATCACCGCGCCAAGGCTCGATCCCTCGAACGGCGCCTTCGGCGGCGGGCAGTGGCAGGGCGAATACGCCGCGATCCGCAGCGGATACAACGTGCTGAACGTGATCGGCACCGCGCAGCTCACCGACGCAGAAAAAGAAGGGGTGCGCGGCTTCACGCAGACGCTCCAGGCGTATGCGTACATGATGGTCCTGTTCGCCCACACGGAGGACTCGATCCCGATCGACGTCAACCGGCCGCTCAGCGATCCACCCGCGCCCTTCGTGACCAACGTCGCCGCGTGGGACTACGTGGTGAGTCTGCTCGATTCGGCCAAGACCAGCCTGCTGGCGGCGGGTGGAGCGTTTTCCTTCGCCCTGCCGGCCGGTCTGGCGGACTTCAATACGCCAGCCGGGTTCGTGGAGTTGAACCGCGCGCTGCTGGCCCGGACGAATCTGTATCGCGCCAGTCAGTTCGCGTGCGCTGCCTGCTACGATGCGGCGCTCACCGCGTTGAGTGAATCGTTCGTGGATACCACAGCGTCGCTCGACCTCGGTGGGTACTTCGATTTCAGCGCCAATTCCGGCGACGCGACGAACGGGCTGTCGCAGGAGGTTTCAGCGGCCGTCAACGTGGTCCACCCGTCGCTGCGGGACAGCTTGGTGGTCAACGGCGGCAGCGACGCCCGGTACACCGCCAAGGTGGCGGATCGCGGCAGCTCGTTGTGTGATCCGCGCGCGGTCACGCGGTGCTCGGATCTGTCGTGGACTCGGTACCCCGGCCCCTCGTCGCCGATTCCGATCATTCGCAACGAAGAGCTGATCTTGATCCGCGCCGAGGCCAACAACAACAAGACCGCACGGGATGCGGCCTCGGCGGCCGCGGACATCAACTTCATCCGCGTCAACTCGGGTGGGCTCGCGGCCAATGGGGGGCTGGCGGCCGCCACGCAGCAGGCGGTGGAGGACGAGATCCTCGTGCAGCGAAAGTACTCGCTGCTCTACGAGGGGATGCGCTGGGTGGACATGCGGCGCACCGGCCGGCTCAATCAGATCATCCTCGACGTTCCGGCGACCGACAAGGTGTTCAGCACGTTGCCGATCAACACGTTCGAGGTTGAGGCCCGCCTGCCGTAGACTGTTGGTTGCCTGGGCCCAGGACCGCCGGGTGGCAGATGCCGCCCGGCGGTCTTGTTTCCGCCCGGGGCGAGGGTGTCAGAAGACGGTCAGCACAGCTACCCGACCACCCATGCCGGCCGCCACACTCGGGACGCCGTCGGGAATCTGCCACGGCGCGCCATCGATGATCATGACGAAGTGATGGGAACCGCGTGGGATCGCCGTGGGGAGTTCCCACTGGTCCCGGCCGATTCGCACCAGCGGGACCGCTGTCCATCCGTTCCAGTCGCCGGCGACGGCGACATCGCGCGCGCCGCTCCGCCTCAGCCTGATCACGATCTCGTCGCCCCGGCGTGAGACGCGGAAAGACCGGGATTGCACGAGCGCGTCCGGTGATCCGGTTCGCAGCGGAAGGCGGACGCGCACGCCGGCCGTCACGAAGCCACTGGGCGGTAGTCCCTGATAGGGGTCGGGCAGGACATTCCCACCCACGGCCTCCAGCGACACCCTGGGTGAGAGACGAAGCTCCGCCGAAGCGAGCGCCGCGCCCTTCGACCCGTAGGCCCGACTCACGCGCGCCGAGGCCGACAGCCGAGCCTCGAGTCTGCCGCTCCGGGCGACGAGGCCGCTGCCGACGTCGGTGAACCAGGCCCCCAGAAAACGAGTCGGCTCGATACTCGCGACGACCTCCAGGTGCCCGGGGGCATCCCGCCACCAACTTCGCAGCCGGGCGCGCCAAGCGGTAACGGGGGCCGCGCCGAGGATCCAACCGGAGACAGGCCCTGCGGCGGCACCCACCCCCCATCTGCGAGCGGCGAACAGTCCTTCCACCGCCAGCTGGCCCGCGCCATTGGCCAATCCCGCCCCCCGCGTCGCGCCGGTGAGCTGTGCCTCTCCCGCCAGGCGCCAGTGGCCCGCCAGGGGAGCGGTCGCCATCCAGGCCGCGAAGCGACCCTGGACATAGCCATTGCCCGAGGGAAGCGAGGCGAAGGTGCCTCCAACCGAGATATCCCGACCGGGACTGGAGATCTGCACCCCCGGGACGACGGAGAAGGCGCCTACGGTCGTGCCGCCGGGGAAGCGCACCGTGCCGACGCCGACAACGAGCGAGGCATCGGCTTGTGCCGGTATCGCCGCGGGGCGACCGACGAGCAGGGCTCCGGTAAGCAAGCCGATATTCCAACGGGACATGGAACCGCAAAATACGAAGGGACGCAGATCGCTGCGCCCCCCCCCAAGAGCAGGAACCGACCGGCTGCCTCAGGTCCTGATGGTCGCGATCGATTCGGCCCGACGCCGGGTGAGACTCATGATCCAGGCGAGAACCGTGATCTCACCGGGAACGTAGCGTTCGGCTTGCCAGAACGCGTCCAGGAATGCTTCGGAGACCGCCCGTTCGGCCCGAGCGGGATCCCGGGAGCACCCGATAGCCACGGCGTAGGCGGTCCGTTCATGGCGTGCGAGGAGCTCGTCCAGCGCCGACTCGTCCCTGGCCGCCATGCGGGCGACGAGTTCGCTATCGGGAAGCAGCCGGCGGACCGGGGCAGTGTCAAGCACGAGAGCGACCTCCGTGTGAATGGCGTGGCTTGTCGGGACGGCATGAAGATGGCCTGGAGCCCGAGGAGGTAACGCGTTACCGGGGGCGGGGGGGCGGCATCTTCAGACGGTTGCCGGGGCCTCTCCGGCCTCGTAGCATCCCGCGGAGTGCGGGGCGTGGCACACGAGGACGAGGGGGAGCGAACGGCGGAGCCGTCGGATGGAACGGTGGTGCGGGCGGTGCTGCAGGGGGACGTCGAGCAATACGCCGTTCTCGTCCGGCGCTACCGGGACCGGTACGCACGGTACGCGACACGGGTGCTGGGCTCCGTCGACGCGGCCGAGGACGCGGTACAGGACGCGCTGATCCGCGCCTTCGATCAGCTGGCGCAATGTCGCGAACCGGAGAATTTCGCGGGTTGGTTCTTTCTCATTCTCCGCAACCGCTGCTTCGCCGAGCGGCGTCGGGATCGGCGGATAGATGATATCGAGACCGTGCCGGAACCGCAGGCACCGGAGGTTTCGCAGACGCGGCTCGAGCAGGTCGAACGGTCACGCGCACTGCAGCGGGCATTGCTTCATTTGACGCCGGAGCAGCGAGAAGTGTTCGTGTTGAAGCATGTGGAGGAATTGTCTTACGATGAGATTGCAGCCCGCGTGGGGACCGGTGTGCCGGCGCTGAAAATGCGGATGCATCGAGCCTACGATCGATTGCGGGATCTGCTCCAGGAGACGCGATGAACGAAACATTCGATCCACAGGTCAAGCAGGTGCTGGACGGCGAACGCGCCTCCAGTGAGCTGCCGCCCTCGCTGCGAGCGGAAGGCGAAGCGGCGCGCCGCCTGCTGGCCGCAGTGGATCGATCGGAAGTCGCGTTGTCGCCCCATCTCGATACGCGGGTCATGGCGGTCGTGAGACGCCACGCTGCATCGCCCCGCTACCGCGCGTGGCGGTGGCTCACGGCGCCCAGCGTGCCTCCGTGGGTCGTGGGCGCGCTCGCGGCTGCAGCGATCGCGCTGGTGCTGATCCGATCCGTTCCGGACGGTGCACCGGTCGTGGCCGTCCCCGCGCCTGCGGCCCCCGAAAGCGTGTACGTCAAGTTCGTGTTGTTCGCGGCCGACGCTCGCCGCGTCGCGCTGGCCGGGACCTTCAATCGCTGGGATCCTGCCACCACCCCGCTCACCCGTGCTGGCGCGCCGGGCGTGTGGACCGTGACGGTGGCACTCCCGGTCGGCCAGCACCAATACGCCTTCGTCGTGGATGGGCAACAGTGGATTCCCGACCCGGCCGCACCCAGCATCGACGACGGATTTGGGCGAAAGAACAGCGTGGTCAGTGTGAGTGCTGGGCAAGGGCGGATTCTGTGAAGCGGGGCGCTGTGTGGGTCGGATTGGTCGTCCTGGTCACCTCGAATCTCGTCGCGCAGGGAGATCCGCGCTCCCGGCTGGCCGGGCGGGTCCCACCGGCCGTTGCTGCGGCCGTCTCCCTGCTCGTGGATTCCGCGCAAGCGCGTGGCCTTCCAGCCGGTCCCCTCGTGGACAAAGCGCTCGAAGGCGTGGTCAAAGGGGTGGCACCGGACCGGATCGTGCCGGCCGTGCGGGGAGTGCTACAGCAACTGGACGCGGCGGCCACGGCCCTACGGACGGCCGGCGGCCCTCGCGCGGGTGACGACGCCGTCGAAGCAGGGGCCTTCGCCCTCGATGCCGGACTGACCGCCGGAGACGTGGGCGAGATCGCCCGGGCCGCCGATCGTTCCTATCCAACGGCCGTCGCGCTGCAGGTCGCCGGCTTGCTCGCCGCGCTGGGGGTCCCCCGACCGGAAACCGTCGGGCTCGTGCGGGCGACCATCCGGTCCGGCCGCCCGCTCGGGGACTTGGTGAATTTGCCGAGTCAGGTCCAGGCCGCGATGGCCGGCGGCTCTCCGCCCGCGGCGGCGGCGGCCGGTCTCGAGCGAGCCGCAGCGGCTCACCAAGCCCCTCGGCCCAGGGCCCAGGGGAAGGGACAGGGTAACCCGCACAAGCCCTGATCAAATCGACTTTCCCGCGTTACCCGGTGGGTAGGCTGTCGCTCTTTACAGCGGCAACACCGAACCCATCACGCGGAGTCGATACCACATGCGACCGTTCAAATACCGGCTGCTGACCCTGGCGGCCGTGCTCGCCGGGTGCGAAGTCGGCCCCGGACCCCAGATGAGCCATCTCACCGTCCGGCTCACCGACGCCCCCGCGCCGGAGTTGGCGAGCGCGGAGATCTGGATTTCGAAGGTCTACCTCGTCGGTGACGGTACCCGGTTCACGATCACCGAGACTCCACAGCAATTCGACCTACTCACCCTGCAGAACGGCGTCACCGGCCTGTTGGGCGATATCACGATCCCGGCCGGCGACTACACGTCCTTGCACCTGATTGTCGATTCCGCGCGCGTTACCCTGGCCGATGGGGTGCTGTTCAGCGACGGAAGCAACAGCAGGCAGATGAAGGTGCCGAGCGGCCCGCAAACCGGTCTCAAGGTGAACTTCGGCGGTCCGATCCACATCGCCCCCGGGGAAACGGATCTACTCGTCGATTTCGATGTGCTCCGGAGCTTCGTGTTCCAGGGCCCGCGCGATAACCCGCACGGCGTGATATTCAAGCCGGTGCTGCACGGGGTGGTGACTGACCAGGCAGGCTCGATCTCCGGGACCTCCAGCCCGGCTGCGGCGCTGGGCGTGCTGTTCGCGATCAACGGTACGGACACGGTGGCCAGCGCCTTGGCCGACCCCTCGACTGGGGCCTATGCGCTGCTCTTCCTTCCCCCCGGGGCCTACACCGTCGCTGACAGCTCGACCGTCAACGGCCACCTGGCTCCCTCTCAGAACGTGACCGTCGGTGTTGGGGAGCATGTCACTGGGGTGGATTTCACCATTCCCTAGCGCTGAGCACCGGCCGGCGCAATCAGATCACCCTCGACGTCCCGGGGACCGCCGGGTGGCAGGTGCCGCCCGGCGGTCTTTGTCATGGTAGATTCCTGTTCCCGTGATCCGTAACTTCCTGAAACCGGCCGCGAGGCGTTAGATTCCCGCTTAGGACAATTGCTTCCGTGGTGATTTGCGGCCTATTGCAGCCACGTTAAACAAGTCGCTAAAACGCCGGACCCCGGAGTCCGCTACGGCGACTTCGGGGCGCTTTGTTTGGGGAACGCGGGGAAGGAGAGAGGTACCATGACCGATCGCCATACCCGCATCACCCAGCTCCGCACCGCGCTCCAGCGGCGCATCCTCGTCTTGGACGGCGCCATGGGGACGATGATCCAGTCCTACGGCCTGGAGGAGGAGGACTTCAGGGGTCACCAGTTCGCGACCCATCCGAAGGAGCTGCGCGGCAACAACGACCTCCTGGTGCTCACGCGCCCCGACATCATCGAGGAGATCCATCACGCGTACCTCGAGGCCGGCGCCGACCTGATCGAAACGAACACGTTCAACAGCCAGGCGATTTCGCAGGCCGACTACGGCACCGAGGCCGTGGTCTACGATCTCAACGTCGCGGCGGCGCGCATCGCGCGCCGCGCCGCCGATGCGTACGCCGCGCGCACGCCGGACCGGCCACGCTTCGTCATTGGCGTCCTCGGCCCCACGAATCGCACCGCCTCCATGTCGCCCGACGTCAACGACGCCGCGTTCCGCAACGTCACCTTCGCCGGACTCGCGGCGGCGTACCGAGTCCAGGCCGAGGGCCTGCTCGACGGCGGTGTGGACGCCCTGATGGTCGAGACGGTGTTCGACACGCTGAACTGCAAGGCCGCGCTCTTCGCCGTGCGCGGCCTGCTCGAGGAGCGGGGTCTCACCGATCCGGTCCCCGTGATGGTGAGTGGCACCATCACGGACGCCAGCGGGCGCACGCTGTCGGGCCAAACCGTCGAGGCCTTCTGGAACTCGATTCGCCACGCGAACCTGTTCAGCGTCGGCCTCAACTGTGCGCTCGGCGCGGCCCAGCTGCGCCCGTATCTCGACGAGCTGTCCGGCATCGCCGAGGTGCCGGTGAGCTGCCACCCCAACGCCGGCCTTCCTAACACGTTCGGAGGCTACGATCAGACGCCCGAGGCCATGGCAGCCTTGATAGGCGAGTTCGCAGCAGCGGGATTCCTGAACATTGTGGGAGGCTGCTGCGGCACCACGCCGGCGCATATCTGGGCGATCGCCGCCGCCGTGGCGGGGCGTGCCCCCCGCGCGCTCCCCGCTATCGCACCGATCTGCCGCCTTTCCGGCCTCGAGCCGCTCAACATCCGCCCCGACACACTGTTTGTGAACATCGGGGAGCGGACCAACGTCACGGGCTCGAGCCGCTTCGCGGCGCTGATCAAAGCCGGAGACTACGAGGCCGCGCTCAACGTGGCGCGCCAGCAGGTCGAGAACGGCGCGCAAATCATCGATGTGAACATGGACGAGGGAATGCTCGACGCGCCGGCCGCGATGGAGCGGTTTCTGCGGCTCGTGGCCGCCGAGCCCGACATCGCCAAGGTCCCGGTGATGGTGGACTCGTCGCGCTGGGAGGCGCTCGAGGCGGGGCTCCAGAACCTGCAAGGGAAGGGGATCGTCAATTCGATCTCGCTGAAGGAAGGCGAGGCCGATTTCATCACGAAGGCGAAGCTCGTCCGGCGCTACGGGGCGGCTGCGGTCGTGATGGCGTTCGACGAGCAAGGCCAGGCCGACAGCGCCGACCGCAAGGTCGAGATCTGCGCGCGGGCGTTCCGGCTGCTCACGGAACAGGCCGGCTTTCCCCCCGAGGACGTCATTTTCGATCCCAACATTTTCGCGGTGGCCACGGGGATCGAGGAGCACAACACCTACGCGCTCGCCTACCTCGAGGCGGTGCGGCGCATCAAGGAGACGCTGCCCCGCGCGCTAGTGAGCGGTGGGGTGAGCAATCTCTCGTTCGCGTTCCGCGGCAGCCCAAAGGTCCGGGAGGCGATGCACTCGGCGTTTCTGTATCACGCGATCAAGGCCGGGATGGATATGGGGATCGTCAACGCCGGCCAGCTCGCCGTGTACGAGGACATCCCCCCCGAGCTGCTCACCGCGGTCGAAGACGTGCTGTTCAACCGGCGGCCCGACGCGACCGAGCGCCTCACGGCGCTGGCCGGGAGTCACGGCGGCAGCACGGCCGTGGCGAAGGAGGACGCGGCATGGCGCGGTCTCGCGGTCACGGAGCGGCTCAAGCACGCGTTGATCGAAGGCATCCTCGACCACATCGAGGCGGACGTCGAGGAGGCGCGTAGCCGCGCCGGGCGGCCGATCGAAGTGATCGAGGGGCCGCTGATGGACGGCATGAACGTCGTGGGCGACCTGTTCGGCGCCGGCAAGATGTTCTTGCCGCAGGTGGTGAAGAGCGCCCGCGTGATGAAGAAAGCCGTGGCGTACCTGATTCCCTACCTCGAGGCGGAGCAGCGGGCGGCGGGCGGCGTGCGGCGCAACGGCACGGTGGTGATGGCCACCGTCAAAGGAGACGTGCACGACATCGGCAAGAACATCGTGGGTGTCGTGTTGCGCTGCAACAACTACGACGTGATCGATCTGGGCGTGATGGTCCCGGCCCAGAAGATCCTCGACACGGCGCGCGAGCGGGGCGCCGACGTGATCGGCCTCTCCGGGCTGATCACGCCGTCGCTCGACGAGATGGTGCACGTGGCGAAGGAGATGACGCGCCAGGGGTTCACGCTGCCGCTGCTCATCGGGGGCGCTACCACGTCGCGCGCCCACACGGCGGTGAAGATCGCGCCGGCGTACAGCGGGCCCGCGATCCACGTGCTCGACGCCTCGCGCGGCGTGGGCGTGGTGAGT
>Ga0214473_10011989_pt1 | contig 10169 bp, 8 predicted proteins | sample RVTome_7_FD_203509 | JGI IMG/M metagenome (GOLD analysis project Ga0214473, IMG submission 203509) | Soil microbial communities from uranium-contaminated site in the Upper Colorado River Basin, Wyoming, United States - RVT98D197 | ecosystem: Environmental > Terrestrial > Soil > Contaminated >... | reverse complement strand
CACGAATCAGGTCAAAGAGCAAGGAGGAACGCTGGGCAGGTCTGTTCCCATGCTGGCCGACTGGGGTTGGGAGGTGCCCGGTTGTTCCATTGACCGCATGTGCGCCAGCGGTCTCACGGCTATTGGCTTTGGAGTAGGCTACATAGCCACAGGAATGGCTGACTGTCTGCTGACAGGGGGTGTGGAACACATGGGTCACGTGCCCATGGGGTTCATGCGTGATCCCCACCCACGGTCCGAGGCGGTGATGGGGGGGCCATCGGCCTTCAACATGGGCATGACGGCAGAGAATATCCACGACCGGTTTCCGGAATTCACAAGAGAGAAGGCTGATCGATACGCCCTTTCATGCCAGCAAAAGGCGAATCGGGCCATTCAATCCGGAAAGATGAAACAGATGATCGTTCCCATCGAGGTCGAACGGACGGACGGCTCCAGGGTGGTGGTTGACAAAGATCAGCAACCCAGGCCCGAGACCAGCATGGAATCCCTGGCCGGACTCAAACCGGCTTTTAAAGAAAACGGGCGGGTCACAGCCGGCAATGCCTCGGGACTCAATGACGGGGCAGGTGCCGTTGTGTTGATGAGCGAGAAAAAGGCCGAAGCCTTGGGCCTGGAGCCCAAAATGCGCTGGGTCGCCTCTGCTGTGGCGGCGGTCGATCCCACCATCATGGGAACCGCGCCGGTCCCTGCGACCTTGAAAGCATTGGATAAGGCCGGGTTAGCCATGAGCGATTTGGACATCATTGAAATCAACGAGGCCTTTGCGGTCCAGGCCCTTTACTGCCTTGACAGACTGGGCCTGGGTGAGGACGACCCCCGAGTCAACATATGGGGAGGTTCATTGGCCTTCGGGCACCCCCTGGCCGCATCAGGGCCAAGGCTGGTCACTTTCCTGATGAACCTTTTCATGGAGAATGCGGGTGCACGGTACGGTCTAACGACCATGTGCGTAGGGCGAGGACAAGGCTATTCCATTATATGGGAAAATATGCAACGGTAGGGCTGATATGAGCAAACACACTGTTTCTATCGTTCGATATGAGAAACCCTTGGAGTCTGTCGCGAAAGCCGTCGCTCTCTCGCACGGACTGGACCCTATGCCCGCCCGGGGTAAGGTTTTCATAAAGCCCAACATTGTTTTCTGGACCAAGGCAGTTCCTTTTCCCAAGTGGGGAGTCGTCACGACGTCTCGCGTTGTGGAGGACATGGTTGTTCTCCTCAAGGAAAAGGGGATCGAGGACATCACCATCGGAGAAGGCACGGTCATCGCCAAACCAAAGGATCTGGAAACCCCTGCTCACGCCTTCAAAACCCTCGGGTATGAGGTTCTCAAGAAAAGATATGGTGTGAAATATTTCAACACGTTCGAAAGACCTTTCAAGAAAGTCCATCTCGATGAGGGCATCACTCTGAACTTCAACCGGGACATTCTGGAGAGTGACTTTGTCGTCAACCTGCCTGTTTTGAAGACCCATACCCAAACCATGGTGAGCCTCGGCATCAAGAATCTCAAGGGGACGATTGACATATCTTCAAGGAAGAAGTGCCACAACGCAAAGCCCGGGCTGGATCTTCACCGCATGGTCTCGAAACTTTTTCTCCCCATGCCGCCCATGTTTACGCTTCTGGACGGGATCTATTCGCAGGAGCGTGGCCCAAACGTGGACGGTCAGGCCAGGAGGAGCAATCTCCTTGTGGCCTCCTCCGACGTTTTGTCGGCTGACCAGGTTGGTGCCAAGGTCTTAGGCTTTGAACCAGGCAAGGTCCCCTATCTGGTTCATGCCGCTCAAGCCCTGAATCGGCCTGTGGACTTGTCAGACGTGGAGGTGGTTGGAGAGAAAATTGAACATGTGGCCTCTCCCCATGATTGGATCTTCCCCTACAACGAGGACGGCACCTTACCCGTAGCTATGGAAAAAATGGGGATCAAGGGAGTATCCTACCCCAAGTACGATCTGACGATCTGTACCTATTGTGCGGGACTGACCAGAGTGATGCTGATAGCCCTCGCGCGGGCCTGGAAGGGTACCCCCTTTGAAGACGTGGAGATTTTAACAGGGAAGCTCATGCAGGCTTCACCCGGCAAAAAGAAAACCCTGTTGCTCGGGAAGTGCATTTACGAGGCCAACAAGAACAATCCTCACATCCAGAAAATGATCGCTATCAAGGGTTGCCCGCCCTCTCACGAATCCATTTTCAGAGCCCTTCGTCATGCTGGGATTGAAGCGGATCCGGATCTCTTTGAGCACATGGACAGGGTCATGGGAATCCATATGAAGAAATACCAGGGAAAACCGGAATTCGATGAATCGTTTTTTAGAATCGCTTGATCCTTGTCGAATGGATCCTTTGCAATCTTGATAAACGCGCAAAAGATCAAAAAATGACTTCTTCCGTCATTCCGGCGAAAGCCGGAATCCAGTGAAATGATCAAGTCAAAAACCTTCTGGACCCCGGCTTTCGCCGGGGTGACGGCTTCATAAACGCTCATGACCGGTATGTTGGTCGCCCCACGCATCCAAATGTAGGGGCGCACTTTACTCGTCGCGCCATAGCCTTGGCGAAGGCGGACGTGCGCCCGCAACGGGCGGGGATTAACCCCGCCCCTACTGAAATCCGACGCAGGCGGATTTCAGAAAGAGAGGAATATTCATGGAATTGACCCAGACGCGGTATGAGGTTGAAAAAGGTGTTGCAACGATCACGCTTTATCGACCTGACAAATTGAACGCGCTTACGCAAACTATGCGAAAGGAGTTGATCGAGATCTTCATGGCCGCTGATCAGGATGATTCGGTCCGGGTAATCGTGGTGAAGGGCGAGGGAAAAGCTTTTTGCGCAGGAGCCGATCTGTCCGCCGGGGGTTCCGCTTTTGACCGGACCGTCCAGGAAGGTCAAAAAGTGAGCATTGGCGAACATCGAGACGGCGGCGGCCAGATTGCTCTCGCCATTTTCAGATGCCGGAAACCTGTGATTGCGGCGATCAACGGGCATGCCGTTGGCGTGGGCATTACCATGACGCTGCCCATGGACATCCGAATCGTCTCCGAGGATGCGAAGATCGGGTTTGTTTTTACCAGACGGGGTGTTGTGCCGGAGGCATGCTCCTCGTGGTTTCTGCCGCGAATCGTCGGGATTTCCAAAGCGGCTGAATGGATCTATACGGGACGCGTGTTCCGCGCCTCGGAAGAGGCGACATCCGGTCTTTTTAATTACGTGGTGCCCCGGGAGAAGGTGTCGGACAAGGCGATGACGATCGCAAGAGAAATCGCTGAGAACACGTCCGCGGTTTCCGTGGCACTCAGCAAGGCGCTCTTGTGGCGTGGCCTTGCGGAAGGTGATCCGCAATCGGTCCATCTCATCGACTCGCGATGTTTCTATTGGATGGGCCACCAGAACGATTCACACGAGGGAGTTGAAAGCTTTTTGGAGAAAAGACCGCCGAAGTTTGGCATGAAAGTCTCCAGCGACATGCCCGACTTCTATCCCTGGTGGAAAGAACCGAAAGTTTAGAAAAGACAGAAGGATGACTTGACATGAGACTCGAGAACAAAGTCGCCATTGTGACGGGGGCCGGACGGGGAATCGGTGAAGGCATTGCCATGCGTTTTGCAGAGGAAGGAGCAAAACTGATCATCAATGATGTGAACGAAGCAGATGCGAATCGCGTGGTTGAGGTGGTGAATAATAAAGGCAGCCAAGGCGTGGCCGTGATCGGCAGTGTCGCTTCACGGCAAGTGGCCCAGAAAATGGTGGATGAGGCTATTAGGGAATTCGGGACCGTGGATATTCTTGTTAACAACGCCGGCATCATTCGCGATGCCATGCTGCACAAGATGACCGACGAACAGTGGGATCAGGTCATCGAAGTCAACTTAAAGGGCGTTTACCTTTGCACTCAGTGTGCGGCTCGAGTCATGCGCGAGAAGGGGTATGGAAAGATCATCAATATTTCCTCAAGCAGCTGGCGGGGCAATCCCGGGCAGCTCAACTACTCGGCAGCCAAGGCCGGAATCATCGGGATGACCAAGACCACGGCTAAGGAGTTGGGACCCAAGGGGATTAACGTCAACGTCATCGCCCCCTCGTTCATCAGGACAGACATGATCAAATCCATGCCTCAGGCAGCGGTCGAACGGATGGAGAAGAACCTACCCTTTCGCGTGCCCCTGAATCGATGGGGATTACCGGAGGACGTAGCCAACCTCACCCTCTTCCTGGCCTCGGATGAGAGCTCGTTCATTACCGGGCAGTTGATTCATTGTGACGGCGGATTGATTATGTAGAAATCCTTTGTCGCCGGAGTCGGAATTAGAGTGTCGGAAGGAACTGAGGTTTTAGGAGCCTGAGTCCTTGAAATTCTGGTGCGCCCAGGGTGATTCGAACACCCGACCTACGGATTCGTAGTCCGTCACTCTATCCAACTGAGCTATGGGCGCAGCGCCTCTTCAAATCTCAGAAAAATACAAAGGAATTATAAACACTGGAATACAGGATATCCAGTTTTTTTATGCCTTCCGGTATCCCTTGGGCACGGGTTGACCGTCTACATAAACACGCTTTTGCTCGTCAAGGGCAAAACGCCCTCTTGCGATCATCTCAATGGTCATGGGGAAGATCTTCCAGTCCCCTGCTTCTTTGAGCTGGTTCTGATGCTCTTCGGCAACCCTGAGCAGCTTCTCCCTGTCGGAAACCAGGGATTCCAAGGGCTCGGGAAGCTGGACTCTTACAGGATCGGAAACCATCAGGAGGGGGCCGGTGTCCACGCCCCTATCCGTCCAGATGGTCGAGGATCGCAAAAGGCTCTCTCCGGCGGCAATGGCGTCGACCACCGCGTTGTCCCCCACGTATTTGCGTTTCCCTTTTGGTGTCAGAATGGAGAGATCAGCGGGGTGGACATTGATGCACCGGCCCAGGGTCAGGTAACTCATATACCCTCCGAGCGCGATCACGTCCACCTCAAAGGCCTTGAGAAGGGAAGCAGCCACCCGATCAAACTCCCGCCTGGCTTCAAATCCTTCCTGTGTGGTCACCGTCCTCTTGAGCGCCCTGAGTCTGTGAAAGGTTCGTATGTCATAGCTCACGTAGGGAATACCTGTGTCGCAGGCAATGCTTTCTCCGTAACATGACCCATCGGACCGATCAGTGAAAATGAACACAACCTCAAAAGGAGAGGCCCCTTCCCTCGCCTTCAGAAGCTTCTCCCTCTCAATGAGGCGCAGGATATTTGTGCCGGACCCGGACATGAACCCGGCGACTCTCATGGGACGTCCAGCTGCTTTAGGATCGAAAATGGGAACCGTCGGCATAAATCACCACCTCCGAAGATAAGAATGTGGGAAGAAGTTGCATACCAAGATTCTAAAGCCGGTGTCGTTTTAACTTGGTATATTAAACTTAAACAGGGTTGTATATCAAGCGCCAAAAGCTCCGGGTAACCGGAAAAAGCCGGAAAAATGCAAAGGAGGTTGTCGTCATGATTGTAAGAAATGTCAATGACCGGGAGGTGCTGGAAACCACCTATCTTGCCCACGGTGGGGCCATAGCCCAAATGATATTGGATCGCAGGATTCTCAGAGAAATAGGCTTTCTGGCTATTGCAAACCTGGAAAGGGGAAAGACCATAGAAAGCCACAGAGATCCTATGGAGGAAATATATTTCGTTTTGAGCGGGGAAGGGCAAATGTCCGTGGACGAGGAGACGAGGCATGTACGTCCCGGCGACGCCACCTGGATTCCGGCAGGGTCGGCTCACAGTCTCACGAACTCGTCGGAAGAGAATTTGCTCATCCTGGTGGTCGCCTCTTCGAACTGGTGAGATGAAATCGACTAGGTTTTATTGAATCAATGAAAAAGAGGCCAGGATTATAAATATGTTTAACTGTGAATAATTATTGACAAAATATATTGACAAATATTCTATTTTATATATAATTTCACTAAACCTCTCGTGGCAGGATTTCCTATGTACCTAGCACATTGGGGACTGAAGGAATTCCCCTATGAAAACGTTCCGGACCCTCGGTTCTTCTATCTTTCCCATCATCACGAAGAGGCCCTGTCCCGGCTCCTTTACGCCGTCAAGATGAAGAAGGGCGGAGCCATGTTATCAGGGGATATCGGGTGTGGGAAGACAACCTTGACGAAAGTGTGCATCCAGGAACTCTCCAGCGACCGATATGACATAAGCCTCATCGTGAACCCTAAGCTTGAGCCCTTGGAGTTCCTCCAGGAAGTTATCTACCAATTGGGAATTCCAGATGTTCCGGAGACCAAGGTAAAGTGCCTCAGGGTCTTGAATGACAGAATGACTCAGAACATGAGATCGAACAAAGAGACTCTGTTGATGGTCGACGAGGCACAACTCCTGAATCAGGCCACGCTAGAAGAGATCCGACTGCTTTTGAACGCGCAATTGAATGATCGCTTTCTGATTACGATTATCCTTTTCGGACAACCGGAATTGAAAGAAAGAATCAGGGCGGTCCAGCAACTCGATCAGAGGATTCCCATCAAATACCACCTGGCTCCTTTTGACCTGGAAGACACAGCCCGCTACGTTGTGTTCAGGCTCAATAGGGCGGGCAGGGAAAAAAATGCCTTTACGCGGCCGGCGATCGAAGAAATCTACGAAGTATCGAAGGGAGTGCCCAGAAAAATAAACAACCTTTGCGACCTGGCTCTCTTGATCGGCTACAGCAAGAATCAAGAGATGGTCGATGTCGACGTTGTGGAGACGATTATTCGAGATGGTGCGCTTCTCTGACATCAAGGAAATACGGGATAAGACGACCCCCAAGGACACGGTGCCGCCAAGGGGTGGTGATGCGGGTCAGGTACGGCTGAGTGATGCTCAGTTTTCCGAGCTCAGTAAAAAAGTAGACCTCATGCCTGAAGAGATAGGCGCTGAGAGGGATTCCTCCGATGTGGCTGTGCTCTATGAAAAACTCACGCGGTCAGCGAAGGACATCCAGGAAAAGGTGACAAGCGATCAGGGTATCGTACCCAGTCCCATCCTGGCGGATTTCCATGCCGTCATTGACCGCGGCCTCATCCAGCCTCTTTTCGAGCACGCCATGTCCAAGTCGGGAGACTGGAAAGACGTGTCCATCCACAGTGTCGAGGTGACCCTGGCCTCCCTCATGGTGGGCAAAGGCATGGGGTATGACAAGAAAAAGCTTTTGGAGCTTGCACTTGCCGCCTTTCTGGAGAATGTGGGGATGTATCGGATCCCCGAAGGGATCCTTCAAAAACCGACCAAGCTCGAGACAGAGGAAATCGACCGCATCAGAGAACACCCTGAGATAGGCGCGAAGATTCTTTCTCGTCTTGGGGATCGGTATGAGTGGTTGGCAGAAGTCGCTTTGCAGGTGCATGAACGTGCGGATGGTTCAGGTTACCCCAGGGGGCTCAAAGGTTCTGAGATCTCTGAAGTCGCTTCGATCGTGGGCCTTGTCGACACCTACGTGGCCATGATCAGAAAAAGACCGTATCGAGAAAGAATCCTGCAGCCGGATGCGATCCGATTCATCCTGAAGGACGCAAAGGTCCAGTTTCCGACCAAGATTCTGAAGGCCTTTCTGAATTCTATTTCCTTGTTCCCTTTCAACACCCATGTGAAGCTGAACAACAAATCGGTAGGACGGGTGATCTCTACGGACAGGAATCACCCGCTGCGTCCGACGGTCGAAGTTCTTTATGACGGCTTGGGAAACAAACCGGAGCGACGGGAAATCGTCCGTTTATCAGACAACCCACTTCTCTACATCGTTGAAACGGTCGATGAGAGAGATCTGACATAGAGCGTGCGGGGTGACGTTTCCTGACACCGGATGGACGCTCTGAAATCGTCACCGAGTAGCTCCAATGAGCATACATAAGAGGAATAAAGTATATGTTTCAAGGCGTAAGAGACCCTGTGTTGAAACCCTTTCATGGAACAAGGGGTAGAAGCTTTTTTTTATGGGTCCCCCTTATCCTGATCTTTCTTTTCAGTTTCTCCTCCTGTTCTTCATCCACCGCCATCCAGGGAACGCCGGTAAATCAAGTGGCCACTCTTGAGGACCGTGTCGCAGTGACCAGGTTGCAGACTGAGCGAAACCTTGAAGCTTTGGCCAGGATGAGCCAGGTGCAAGAGAACAGCATCTTTTTGACGGTGGCCGGAATTCCCGAATATCGCATCGGCGCAGGCGATATTCTTGACATCAGCTCCTACACCGGGGACAAGGTGACGACGACCACCGTGACCGTGGACAGCAGGGGAAGAATCTCTTACTCCTTCCTGGATCACTTGAAGGTTGAGGGACTGACGTCCAGCCAACTGGACGAACTCTTGACGAGCAATCTTTCCGCCTATGTGAGAAACCCTCGCATCAGCGTGCTCTTGAAGGAGTTCAACAGCAAAAGCGCAAATATCATAGGAGAATTTTCTTCACTGAGAAACGTGAGCTATGGAAAGGGAGCCAGCGGCCGGATCAATCTCAGAGGAAAGACTTCGCTTACGGATCTGATTGCCCTTGGAGGGGGATACACGCTGGATGGGGACATTAAGAATGTCAAGCTTGTGAGGAAAGGGAAATCCTACCTCATTAACCTGTACGACATCATTGAAAAAGGCGATGAAGACCAGAATGTGATCATCGACGAAGCGGATGTGGTGAGCATTCCCGAACTCCCAACCTTTGGAGAGAGAGTGTATGTGTTGGGTGAGGTCAACAGCCAGGGCATCTATCCGCTCAAAGAGGCTCAGGATCTCTTGGCTGCCCTAGCCTTGGCGGGAAATACGAACAGATTGGCGAAAGAAGAGAACACCCTGATTGTGAGGGGATATGAGCCGGGAAAACCGCCCCTTGTGATGATGGCGGATGTGAAGTCTCTTTTGAGGAAAGCCGACATTTCCCAGAACGTTCGACTTCGGGACGGGGATCTTGTGTATGTCCCGAGGATGCTGATCGCAGACATCAACGACTGGATCATCAACATAACGCCCCTGCTCAATATTATCCTCTATCCGGGTGATTTTGAAGAGCAGTATGCGGCCGTCCCTTACTTGAAATACAACAAACCCAAGTAGAACGGCTCACAGGTGAGTGCCCTTGGCCCAGTACGATATTAACCTTAGAGAATACTGGCGTATTCTTAAGAAGAGAAAATTCATCGTTTTCTTCGTGGGAATCGTTCTGGGCGTTTTCAGCACCGCCTTTGCTGTTCTCAAGGCCCCCACTCCGATTTACACCTCTGTGTGCAGCATCAAGTTCGAAAAAGAAACCACCGTCGAAGGGCTTTACGCTAAAACCATCACCTGGTCAGGGGGCGATGACATCGAGACCCAGATCTCCGTCATTAAGAGCTTCCCGATTTTTGATAAAGTGGCTCAACGACTGGGCGTTATTCCGAAGACAACCCTGCCCGCAGACAGTCCTGCCAAAGGCAGTGTCGCCAGAGTCGTTGATAATCTTCAATCCAAAGTTGAAGTCACCCGGCAAGGGATGACCAACATTCTCAACATCCAGGTCAAGGACACGGAACCCGCTTTTGCCCAGAAGCTTGCGAACACCGTCGCTGCGACCTACAAGGACCTCCATTCTGAGGTGCAGATGAAGAGGACCCTGGAGGCCATCAGATACATTGAAGATCAGCTGGTCCAGGTCAGGCAGAGACTCCGCGAGGCTGAAGAAGAATTCAATCGATTTACCCAGAACAATCAACTCCTCTCCATCGACATCCAAAGCGAAAAGCTTCTTGCAAGGTCACAGGATGTGCAGAATGGAATTCGGAAGGTGGTTGAAAACAAAGGGGAACTCCAGAGCATGGTGGCTCGGCTGGACAAATTCATTGCCAACCCTTCCGGCCAGGGCAATTTCTATTCCGCCAAGGCAACCGCCCAGTATCAGTCAGCCAATGATTCTCTCACGGAGCTTCAGCTCCGCAGAGAGACCCTGCTGAAGGATTTTACTCCTCTTCATCCGGAAGTCGTGGATGTAGGGCGGAAAATCCTGGAGGGTGCACGAAAAATGAGGCTTCTTCTCCTATCCCAAATCGGAGACCTTGAAAAACAGGAAGGGGACGCAAGGAGCGAGCTGCAGGAGCTGGACAGCAAGTCCAGTGCCCTGATGGAGAAGAAACTGGAATATGATCGTCTGAAAAGAAAGGTAGAGCTCTACAAC
>Ga0214473_10011988_pt1 | contig 10169 bp, 8 predicted proteins | sample RVTome_7_FD_203509 | JGI IMG/M metagenome (GOLD analysis project Ga0214473, IMG submission 203509) | Soil microbial communities from uranium-contaminated site in the Upper Colorado River Basin, Wyoming, United States - RVT98D197 | ecosystem: Environmental > Terrestrial > Soil > Contaminated >... | reverse complement strand
ACAACGTGGCATATGGCGACGGGCCGCCCACGGCCCGCCAGGTCGCCGAGCGCGTCTTCCAGCACTTCAACGAGGCGTACGGGCTGGGGTATCCTCTGTCACCCTGAGTCCGCCGGAGGCGGACGAAGGGTCTGGGGTGGGGCGTCCCACCCCCTGCTCAGAGTGTCTCCACTGCGGATTCGTGCGCCATCCCATCCCCAGATTCTTCGCTGCGGCTCAGAATGACAGAGGAAGATGCTGTCCACCCGGGCGAGGCGAAGTGAGGCGCCCGTCGACGTCTCGGCGCCCCGCTCCTCACATCGCCCGCAGGAGGGCGATACGCTTTTCGATGGGCGGGTGGGTGGCGAAGAGGTTGTTCAGAAAGCTCTTGTGGTCGTGCAGGGGGTTGACGATGTACAGGTGGGCGGTGGCCTTGTTGGCCTGCTCCAGCGGGTCGGGGTCGGCGGAGATCTTCTCCAGAGCGCGGGCCAGGCCTTCGGGATGGCGGGTCAGGAGCGCGCCCGAGGCGTCGGCCAGGTACTCTCGCTGGCGCGAGAGGGCGAGGCGGATGAGCTGGGCGGCGATGGGCGTAAGGATGATTGCCACCAGGGCGATGACGTAGAGAACGATCGCCGCCGAGCCGCCGCTGCGGTCACGGTTGCTGCGCCGGGCACCCGCGCCGTAGATGGTGAAGCGGAGCATCAGGTCGGCCATGAGGGCGATAATGCCCGCCAGCACCACCACGATGGTCATGATCCGGATGTCGTAGTTGCCGATGTGCGATAGCTCGTGGGCGATAACGCCCTGCAACTCCTGGTCGTCCAGCTTCTGAAGGAGGCCGCGGGTCACCACTACCGCGGCGTGGTTGGGGTCGCGGCCGGTGGCGAAGGCGTTGGGGGCGCCGTCCTCGATCACGTAGACCTGGGGCATGGGCAGTCCGGCGCCGATGCACAAGTTCTCCACCGTGCGATAGAGCTCGGGTTCGTCCGCCTTGGTGACCGGGCGAGCGCCGGAGATGGCCAGCGTGACGCGCGTCGAGGCGTAGTAGCTGAACAAGGCGAAGAGGAGCACAGGCACGGCGACGATGGCGGCGATCTGCGGCGGCAGGCCCACGACGATGCCGATGGCGGTGGCGAACCCGGCCACCAGCACCACGAACAGGAACATGAGAAAGAAGGTATTGCGCCGGTTCTGGTCGATGCGGTCGTAGATTAGGACGGGCTGCTGTTGGGTCATGCCGGTCAGCTAAGTCGCCGTTGCGGGGTATGTTCCAGACCCCCGCCTGAAGGCGGGGGCATCGGTCCGGCCCCACACGCCCCAGCCCCTAGGCTGGGGTCCCGTGCGAACCAAGAAGGCGTGAGCCCACGGGTCAAGAGCCGGGCGCCCCCGCCGGCGGGCTGGCGCTGAAGCTCACCTTCACGTCCTCGCGCGCCTCCTCTTCCGTCCCGAAGAATTCGAAGGCCTGGAGGTTCATCATGCGGGCCATGAACACGGCGGGGAAGACCAGGATCCTGGTGTTGAAGTCCATCACGTTGCGGTTGTAGAACTGGCGGGCGAAGGCGATCTTTTCCTCCGTGTCGGTGAGCTCATTCTGGAGATCCATGAAGTTCTCGCTGGCCCGCAGCTGGGGGTAGTTTTCGGCTACAGCGAAGAGGTGGCGCAGGGCACCGGTCATCATGTTGTTGGCGTCGGTGGCCTCTTTGGCCGTGCCCGCGCGCTCCAAGGCGGCGCGGGCCTCAGTCACCCGCTCGAACACCTCGCGCTCGTGGGCGGCGTAGCCCTTCACCGTCTCCACCAGGTTGGGGATCAGGCTGGCGCGCCGCTTGAGCTGCACGTCGATGCTTGACCAGGCCTCGTTCACCCGCACACGAGAGCGGATGAGGCCGTTGTACATGCCCGCCAGGAAAAGCCCTAGGAGCACGACGATCGCGACGATGACCACCAGGACGATGATCGCTGCCAGCACGGTCTTTCCTCCTTGCCCTAGCGAGCCGCGTCCCTATTCGACGCGGCCCATCGTATCAGAAGCTGGGAGAGATCACAAGCGATGGGGGCTCACGCGGCCGCCTCCAGCCGCGCCACCAGCACCACCTGTAGCTGAACGCCGTCCTCGACAGTCACGAAGGCGAGCTGAGGCGGATCGAGTCCGAAGTCTGTCATGTTGAAGGAAGTATCGGCGACGGCGGTCAGCGTATCGCCGCTCTGGCGGGCCTTGACCTGGAAGGTCAACGGCAGCTCAGCCTCGCGGATGGTCATGCGCCCGGTAAGGGTGAGCTCTACTTCTTCCCCCTCCGCGTAGTCGGTGGGGAAACCCTGCACCTCGTCGATCTGGAACTCGGCAAAGGGGAAGGTGTCGGTCTGGAGAGTATTCTGCTTGATGTAGTTGTCGCGACGGCCCTCGTCGCTCGCTAGAGTGCTCAGGTCTACTCTGAACGCCGAGGGCTGCTCGCTCACCAGGCCCTCTGTTGTAAGGAAGATGTCGCCGCTTACGGCTTGCGTCTTGCCGACCGCGTTGCTGGACAGCGGCAGCGACGCCAGCTTCTCGCGGGCAACGTATGTTGCCTCCGACTCTTCCGGCACGACGACGAAGTGCAGCGTCCCATCGGTTGCCGCAGCGGCAGTCGGCGCGACCTGGCCGATGGCCGGCGCTTCCGTCACAAGATCGACGTCGTCGCTGCGGGAGAGCCAGAAGATGAGGCCGGCAACCACGGCGACGACCAACAAGACCAATGCGGCGCCCGTGATGATGACGAGCTTTCTTATTGTTACTTCCTTCTAGCCGTCCCGCCCCTGAGAGAGACGAGAACTCTGTCATAAAACTACGCCAGAGCTTCCGTTAGAGATCGCACGTGTCCTATAGATTACTTCGGGAAATGTTAAGGCGTTATGGAGGCGACTAGGGAAGGGGCGGGGTCACGCCAACCGCCTCCTCCGAGCGTACCAGGCGCCCGCGGCGACCCCTGCTAGCGCCGCGGCAGTGCCTCCCGCCAGGGCGAGGTAGGCGTAGGCGCGGGCCGGCGAATCGTCGCCTTGGGCCGCACCTGGGAGTTCGGCGAGGCCGCCGACAGAGGGGTCCGAGAGATTGGCCATCTCTCTTATGTACGTGAAGTTCAACCCCAGGTGGTCGGACAGGCGGCCCGTGACCCAGGTGGGGTACTGGGAGGGGTCGCCCAGGGGGTAGACGGTGTTGATGGGGTTGCCCAGGTCGCTGCCGTTCATGCGTGTCCAGAGGGCGGTGCCCGTGCCACTGTACTGGGAGTCGGTGGCGGCGTTGACCAGCTCGATGGCGTGGCGAAAGTAGCCGGGATTCTGGGCGTGGTCGAGCTCGGCCTGCATGCGCAGATAGCGGCCGGGATAGCTGTCGATGTAGCGGACGGCCTCGCGCTCGGCCCAGAAGGCCACGTTCGTCGGCGAGGGATCGGTGACGGTGCTCAGGTGGCCGCAAACGGCGGTCTCGTGGCCGGCGTCATAGAACGTGATGATTCGGTTGTCGTGGGGCCCCTCCTGGTCGACCAGGTAGGCGACGGGCAGGTTGGGGTAGCGGCCCAGGGCGCCGGCGCCGATTGCGATGCCGAAGGAAGAGGTCTCGACGCCGATGTTGGTGACATCCACGTTGGGAAGCGTTGCCACGTACTCGACGATGGCCTTGAGGTCGTCCTGGTGGACGAAACCGTTGCAGTCCTCGGCGCCCTCGCTCCGGAGGTTGCCGGCCGCGCCTGAGCCACGGCCCTCAACGTTGAAAGCGACGACGACGAAACCGCCGGCCGCCAGGTTACGATAGCCGGGGTTGTCCGCCAGGGGCGCACCGGCTCCGGTGCCGCCGGGCACGGCGATGAGGGCGGGGAAGCGTTGGCCAGGATAGAGGGCAGGGACAGGGCGGACGATGCGGGTGTAGAGGTCGTTGCCGTTGGGGGCGGTCACCCAGGTCTCGACGGCCTCGATGGTATAGCTGGCCGCTGCAGCGGTGGCCGCGACTCCGCCGGGCGGGGCCTCTAGCGTAGCAGCGGCCGTCGCCGCCACAAGGAGGATGGCGGCGAGAGAGAAGGGGATGGTCCGCATCCTGCCTGTCATCTCCTTCGACAGAGTGTCCTTTCGATGATGGTAACGCACGAGGCCGGGAGAAGTCGCGCAACTGGCGGCGCCCCCAAGGGCTCAGCGCGGTTCGCCGCTTGGCGCTATTGTGCGGACGGCGTGGGCCGAGGCCCGCCGAATGGCATCTCTCCGTCGATGATGGCGTCGATGCTGGAGGTAAGGCGTTCGATCATCGCGTCGCCTTCGTCCGGCGAGATGGTGCCGGCGACAACATCCTCGATGATCCGGGCTTCTAGCTGTTCGGTGAGAAAGGTCTTGAGCTCATCGCGGGTGCGGCCGTGAGCGTCTGCCACGCTGGCAGGCGTGGCGCTTTCTTCGCCGAGCTCGGACTCCAGCTGCTCAAGAGAGATGCCCAGAAACGCGGCCAACTCCTCGCTGGGGCCGCCGATGAGCAGGCCCGCGCCCCCGCCTCCAGGCGTGAAGCCGCCGGCGCCTGGACCACCTCCAACCGGCACGTTCCCGTCGATAACATCGTCGATGCGAGAGGACAGACCCTCGAGCATCTGGTCGGCGTCCTCCTGCGACATGGTCCCGGCGGCAACGGCCTCGTCGAGCTGCGCCTGTTGCTGTTCCGTGAAGAAGGTCTTCAGCTCCTCACGGGTGCGGTCGTGGGCGTCCGCGACGCTGGCGGGCGTCGCACCCTCGGCGCTGAGCTCGGACTCAAGCTGCTCCTGCGAAATGCCCAAGAACTCGGCGAGTTCCTCGCTGGCACCTCCGATGACCAGGCCGGCGCCGTCCGGCCCCGCTCCGAATGTGAAGCTCGGGCCCGCCCCCGGCGTTTCGCTAGCCGCGGCCGCGGCCGGCGAGCTCGTCGCCGTCGGCGATGCGTCTTCGCTCGCCGACCCGCCGCCGCAGGCCGCCGCAAGCAGCGTGACAACTGCAATCACAAATGCGCCTGCCACCGGTGCGCGCACCGGCCATTCTCGCTTCGTCACGCGATCTCCTCCTCTTCTGAGCGGCATGCCGCTATTCTGCCCGCAGCGCCTCGATTGGGTTCAGACGCGAGGCCCGGAAGGCTGGGTAAATGCCGAAGAACAGCCCGATCAGGACCGACACGCCCAGCGCGACAAAGACGCTCCACGGCGCTATCACCGTCGTTACGGACGAGCCGGTGCCGAAGTCCTGGCCATCCGCGACGCGTGCCGCGACTACTCCCGCGAGCACGCCGGCTGCTCCGCTCACCAACGTCACGATGACGGCCTCGACGACGAACTGGAGGAGGATGTCGCCGCTGCTGGCGCCAACCGCCTTCCGAATGCCGATCTCGCGCGTCCGCTCGGTCACGGAGACCAGCATGATGTTCATGATGCCGATGCCGCCCACCACCAGGGATATGCCGGCGATGGCGCCCAAGAGGATGGTCAGAGTTCGGCTGACGTCCCGGGCTGTGGCCGTGAGATCGTTCTGGGTCTGGACAGTGAAGTCCTCCTCGTAGTCGTGGCGCTCCAGCAGGAGGGCCCGGATATCTTCCTTCGTGTCGTCGACCTTGCCCCCCTCTGCCTTGACCACGATCTGCTGGACGTTGGAGCCCCCACCTACGGCGCGGCCGAAGGGCACCCTGGCCTGGAACGTAGAAAGCGGGACGATCATCTGGCTGTCGTCCTCTCCCGTCCCGGCGGCGCCTCGCTCCTCCATCACGCCTACCACCGTGAGGTTGAGGGAGAACGGGCCGAAGCTCAGACGCACGTCCTGGCCGATGGCATTCTCCGGCGTGTCGAACAAATCCTCGGCCACCTTCGCGCCCAGGACGACGTTTGTCGCCTTCCGGCTTGCGTCCTGGTCGGAAATGAACCTGCCGGCCTGGACCTCCCAGCTGCGCACGAAGGTGAAGTCCGGCTCGGTGGCGGTCATGCTGGCCGTGGTGTTGCGCCCGTTGCCGACGAGCTGGTTTTCGATTGGCAGGTCGAACTGGGAGATCACGGCATCCACGTACGGGAGGCTCTTGAGGGCCTCAGCATCGTCGGTAGTGAGCGTCGTCGCACTGATCCGGACCGGGCCGCCGCCTCCCTCGGTGGTGCCGGGCTCGACGAAGAGAAGGTTGCTGCCGAGCGCGCTCACCTCTTTCGTCACGCCCTGTTGCGCACCCTGGCCGGCGGCCATGAGGGCGATCACGGCGCCCACGCCGATGACAATGCCCAGCATGGTGAGGCCGGTGCGGAGCTTGTTCGCGGCGAGTTGCACGAGCGCCGTCTGGAGCGTATCGAGGATGATCATTCCGGCGCTCCCTTCTGCCCATCGGTGGGCGGCGATACTGCGGCGCGGGTGACCTCCGGGGGTGCGTCCGAGACGACGAGGCCATCGCGGAGCTGGATCACCCGACGGGTGTAGGCGGCCACCTCCGGCTCGTGCGTCACCAGCACGATTGTCATGCCGCGTTCGACGTTGAGCCGGACGAACATGTTCATCAGATCGGCGGTGGTCGCCGTGTCGAGGGCACCCGTCGGCTCGTCGGCGAGGATGAGCGCCGGGTTGGTGACCAGCGCTCGGGCGATGGCGATGCGCTGCTGCTCGCCGCCCGAGAGCTGGGTCGGCCGATGGGCCGCGCGGTGTTGGAGGCCGACCTCCGCCAGGGCGCGCAGCGCCCGTCGGCGGCGGTGATTCGCGCGGCGGTAGACGAGCGGCAGTTCGACCTGGGCAACCGCCGGCAGGCGCGAGAGCAGGTTGAACGACTGGAAGACGAAGCCGATGCGGCGGCTACGGACCCTGGCGAGCTGGGCCTCGCTCATGCGGTACACGGCGTGCCCTTCCAGCTCGTATGTGCCGCGCGTGGGCCTGTCCAGACAGCCCAGAATGTGCATCAGGGTCGACTTGCCCGATCCGGATGCCCCGACGATGGCCAGGAACTCGCCCCGTTCGATGTCCAGGTCGACGCCCCGCAGGGCGGGCACAGGGACGTCGCCGGCACGGTAGATCTTGGTGATGCCGCGCAGGCGGATCATGGCGCGCTCTGGAAGCTGGGGCCGGCACCACCACTCGGCGGGGCGCCTTCGCCGCTGATGATGAAGCCGCCCTGCGGGAAGCCGGTGGTCTGAGTGGCCGATGTCGTCGCCGCGCGGGTCGGGATTATCACCGTTTGTCCCTCTTCGAGGCCATCCGTTATCTCAATATTGCTGCCGTCGCTGAGCCCCGTTTGAACGGTCACTTTCTCGGTGGTGCCGTCGTCCTTCTGGACTTCCACTACGCTGTTGGGGCCTTCGGTCTGGACGGCGCTCTCGGGAACCGTGAGGACGTTCTGGGCCGAGTCCAGGATGATGGTCACCGAGGCGTTCATGCCCGGCAGCGGCGTGGCCGAAGCGTCGGCAGTCTCAGCCGACCCGCTGTCAGCGGCGGAAGGAGTGCCTGTCGGGGTCGCGGTGGCCGCCGGCGCCGAAGAGCCGCTTCCCGTTCCCGCTGCTCCCCTCGCTTGCTCCATGAGGGCAGCCTGGAAGTCTTCGGCCGACATCCCCTGTGCCTCAGCGATCTCTACTAGGGTCTGGCCGGACTGAAGGGCCGCCTGCAGTTCTTCCTCCGTCATGCCGAGGAGTTCGGCGGCGGTCGCGAGAATCGCCGTCCGCGAGCCGGACCCCAACGCCCCTGGGCCGCCGGCGACCGTTGGTGCGCTCAGGACTCTGGCCCACGCCTCGTAGGTGACGACACCCTGGGTGCTGGTCGGGTTTGTCCCGACGGACTCGATCTCGATGGGGAACACGGCGGTCTCGAGCGCGTCGAAGGTGGCGATGCCCGTCTGGCCGGCCTTGACGTTCAGCACGTCGGATTCGGTGAACGTCAGTTGCAGACGAAGAGCATTCGGTGTATTGAGGACGATGGCCGCCTCTGCGGCCGCGCCGACCTCATCGCCCACGTCGACGTTCAGTTCCGCCACGGTGCCGTCGAAGGGGGCGACGAGCTGCGCCTTCTCCAGGTTCTGCTGTGCCTTTTCGACCGCCTCTTCGGCCTGCCGCAGCTGCTCGCGCTGGAGGCTGATGTCCTGCGCGTCCGCGCCGTCGTAGACGTCGTTCCACTTCGCCTGCGCCACGGCAAGCGCCGCAGTGGCCGCGTCCACGTTGTTCTGCGCGTCGTCGAGATCATCCTGCGTTGGTCCTGCCTTGAGGTCGTCGAAGTCTTCCTTCGCCTCGTCGAGCGCAAGCTCCGCTGCTGCCACATCGACATCGGCCGCCGTGATGTCCGTGCTGCTGGGGCCCTTCTTCGCCTCCTTGAGATCGTTCTGCGCCGCTTGCAGGTTCGCTACGGCGTTCTTGTAGGAGATGTTGGCAGAGATGAGACTACTGGTGACCTGGGCGAGGTTCGAGCCGGGCTCCGCCTGATTGCTCGTATCGGTTTGTGTTTGGGTCTCTGCGTCGGTTTCCGCCTCCGGAGTCGGTGTGGGTTCCGTGTCAGGTGTCCCCGTGGGTATCGGCTCGGGTGTGGGTTCGGGTGTCGGCTGCGGTGTCGGTGTGGGGTCCACCGCCGCGATCTGCACATCGTCACCGCCCGGATCTGCCCAGCTGATGTCGTCGGCTATGGAGTTAGTCAGCTGGCGCATCTCGGCGTCCGTCAAGGGGACGGTGAAGTCGGCGCAGATGCTTAGGAGATGGTCCTCGGTGTCGCAATAGATATCGGTGGCATTCAGGAGGGACAGTTTGGACGTCGCCAGCGCATCCTCCGCCTTGGCCACCGCGTCTTCGGCGGCGGCGATCGCATCGTCGCTGTTGGTGTACAGGCTCTCTCGCGACTCCTCCGCCTTTGCCAGCTGCGACTCCGCCGCGGCGACGGCCTGCTCAGCTGCCCGCAGCTCACTCTCGGATGCCCCGTCCTGAAGGTCTTCCAGGGCACTCAGGGCATCGTCCAAGCTCGACTGCGCCTGGAGGAGGCTCTGGTCTGCCGACGCGAGGTCAGACGCCGTCGAACCGCCAAGGAGCTCGTCCAGCTGCGCCTGGGCAGAGGCAAGGTTCACCTCGGCCGCCGTCAGGGCGCTTTGCAGGTCATCCGCCTCGATCTCGGCCAGGACGTCGCCCTGCTTGACTTCCTGGCCAAGGGTGACGTTCACCGCTGAGACAGTCCCGGCCTGCTCGAACGCGAGGTCCGCCGTCGACTGCGCCACGGCGACGCCGGTGGTGCTCAGCGTCTGAGAGATGGAACCTAGCTCCACCGTCGCCGTCTGGATCTCCGCCGACGACGAGCCGCCGCCACCGAGCGCGATGGCCCAGAGCGCGTAGGCGCCGGCGGCGATCAGCACGCCAAGCACTGCAAGCCCAATGAGGCGATTTCGCCGTCGATGGTCGGTGCTGTCCAGCAAATCGTCGTACTCGATCAGCGTATCGCTCATCTCTGATCGTCTCCTTCCACGGAATGTCCTTTGGCGTGGTTGAGCACGTTTCGGGCTCACGATACAGAGAGAATGTTAAGACCCTATAAAGACGGCCGATGTTGTCGTTGTTTCTCTTGACCCGCCCAGGGGTGGGTGTGCTAGAATGCTTCGACAGCGGGCCTATCGCGCGAGCACGGAGCGAGGGCCGAGAGATCGGCCCTCGTGTTCTGTTAGAGGGCCGTTCGCGCGGCGCGGACCCGCGAGAGGAGCCTACTTAGCTCATGCTCACCACCGTCGTCGGCAACTACCCCAAGATTCCCGACCGGCCGCGACCGCCTAAGCTGCGCTCCGCCATCGCTCGCCTCGACCGGGGCGAGATCGGAGCCGACGAGTTGCGCCGCGTGGAGGACGAGGTGACGGTGGAGGTGATCCAGGAGCAGGCGCAGGCGGGCCTCGATATCATCACCGACGGTCAGATCCGCTGGGAGGACGACCAGACTTACTTCGCCCGGCGCATGGACGGCTTCAGCATCAGCGGTCTCATCCGCTACTTCGACACCAACACCTACTACCGCCAGCCGGTTGTGGAAGGCCCCGTGCGCTGGTCCGCCTCAGGCGGAGTCGCGGGGGACTACGAGTTCGCGACGATCCAGAGCCCAGTGCCGGTGAAGGCGGCGGTCACCGGGCCCTACACCCTGGCGGCCCTCTCGGCGAACCACCACTACGGCAGCCTGCGGGAGCTGGTGCTGGCCCTGGCCACCGAGCTGCGGAACGAGGTGCTGGCCCTGGAGCGGGCCGGCGCACCCGTGAT
>Ga0214473_10011986_pt1 | contig 10170 bp, 8 predicted proteins | sample RVTome_7_FD_203509 | JGI IMG/M metagenome (GOLD analysis project Ga0214473, IMG submission 203509) | Soil microbial communities from uranium-contaminated site in the Upper Colorado River Basin, Wyoming, United States - RVT98D197 | ecosystem: Environmental > Terrestrial > Soil > Contaminated >... | reverse complement strand
CCCCCCCGGCCCACCTCATCCGCGAGTTTCCCTGCACCGAGAAGGCCTCCGACGTGGTCCACGGCGCGCGCGAGGCGGTCCACCGCGTGCTGCACGGCATGGACGATCGGCTCGCCGTCGTCATCGGGCCGTGCTCGATCCACGACGTCCGCGCGGCCAGGGAGTACGCCGGGCGGCTTCTGGAGCAGCGGAAGCGGCTCGCCGGCGAGCTCGAGATCGTGATGCGCGTCTACTTCGAGAAGCCCCGCACGACGGTCGGCTGGAAGGGGCTCATCAACGACCCCGCCCTCGACGGCAGCTGCGACATCAACCGCGGGCTAAGGCTCGCGCGCGAGCTCCTCCTCGAGATCAACGAGATGGGGGTGCCGGCGGGCTGCGAGTACCTCGACATGATCACGCCGCAGTACATCGCCGACCTCGTGTCGTGGGGGGCCATCGGCGCCCGCACCACGGAGAGCCAGGTCCACCGCGAGCTGGCGTCGGGGTTGTCCTGCCCGGTCGGCTTCAAGAACGGCACCGACGGCAATGTCCGCATCGCCGTCGACGCGATCAAGGCGGCGCAGCAACCTCACTTCTTCCTGTCGGTCACGAAGGGCGGGCACTCCGCCATCGTCGCCACGAACGGCAACGAGGACTGTCACGTCATCCTGCGCGGGGGAAAGACCCCCAACTACGACGCGGCGAGCGTCGACGCAGCGTGCCACGAGATCGCGAAGGCGGGCCTCGCGCAGCGGCTCATGATCGACGCCAGCCACGCGAACGCCAGGAAGAAGCCGGAGAACCAGATCCCGGTGTGCGAGGCCATCGCCAGCCAGGTGGGTGGCGGCGCCGACGAGCGCATCATCGGCGTCATGGTCGAGAGCCACCTCGTCGCCGGGCGCCAGGATCTCGTCGCCGGGAAGGAGCTGACCTACGGGCAGAGCATCACGGACGGCTGCCTCGGCTGGGAGGACAGCGTCCGCGTGCTCGACACCCTCGCGGAGAGCGTGCGGCGCCGCCGGCTCAAGGAGACGGGGTTCAACGGGAACGACGCCGGAGAAGCCGTCGGTCCCTGACACCAGTCATTCTCCGGGTCACATCGGCCGCCCGATCGCCCCCGCGATGACCTTCACCTGCTCCATCAGCGCGGCGAACTCGGGGATGGCGAGCGACTGGTGGCCGTCGGAGAGCGCCTTCTCCGGGCAGGGGTGCACCTCGACGATGAGGCCGTCTGCTCCTGCCGCGATGCCGGCCCTCGCCATGGCCGGGACGTGCTTGCGCAGGCCGATCCCGTGCGACGGGTCAACCACCACGGGCAGGTGTGTGAGCGACTTCAGCACCGGCACCGCGTTCAGGTCGAGCGTGTTGCGCGTCATGGTCTCGAAGGTGCGGATCCCGCGCTCGCAGAGCGCCACCTGGTAGTTACCGCCGGCGAGGATGTACTCCGCCGCCATGAGGAACTCCTTGATGGTGGCGGACGGCCCGCGCTTGAGCAGGATCGGTTTTTTCAGCGCGCCGACCTTCCGGAGCAGCGAGAAGTTCTGCATGTTGCGCGCGCCGACCTGCAGCACGTCGGCGTACTCCGCGATCATGGCGAGGTCGTCCGCGTCCATGACCTCGGTGACCACCTTGAGACCGGTGGCCTCGCGCGCCAGGGCGAGGAGCTTCAGCGCCTCCTCGCCCAGACCCTGGAACTCGTAGGGGCTCGTGCGCGGCTTGAAGGCGCCGCCTCGGAGGAAGGTCGCGCCGGAGCGCTTCACGGCGTGCGCAGCCTCGAGCACCTGCTCCTTCGACTCGACCGAGCACGGGCCAGCGATGACGGCGACCGCGCGGCCGCCCAGCTTCACTCCGCCCACGTCGAGGACGGTGTCCTCCTCCTTCACCTCGCGCGAGACGAGCTTGAACGGCTGCGAGACGCGGATGGCATCGACGACGCCGGGGAGCGTGACGAAGAACTCGGCCTCCAGCGCGCCCTTGTTGCCGGTGATCCCGATGGCGACCCGCTGCGCGCCCGGGATGGCGTGCGGCGTGAGGCCGAGGCCGCGGATCTTCTCCATCACCGCCTCGATCTCGGCCTGCGAGGCGTGCGGCTTCATGACGACGAGCATCGGCTCTCCCCTTTCGCGGGGGGAGTCTACCCCCGGGCTGCCTGAGAACAAACCTGGGAGCGCGTTGGCTGGAAGGCCCGCCCACGGGGTTGCGTCTGGTCCCGCAACCTCCTCAGGACGCGCCTTTCGCCAGGGCGCGTGCCCTCACTGGCCCCGCGGTTGCGAGCACGACGGCGCAGGTTGCGCTGGCGAGCGTGACCAGAGCCAGCGGCCGGGCCGTTCCATCCGCGAGCAGGCTCACCGCGGTCGCGGCCAGCGCGCCGCAGGTGGATTGCAGCACCCCCAGCACCGAGGAAGCGCTGCCCGCCTGTGCGCCGAAGTGCTCCATGGCCGCCGCGGTGGCGTTGGGTACGACGAGCCCGAACATCGACACGCCAATGAAGAGCGGCGGCAGTATCGCCGGCAGCCCGCCGCCGAGCGCGGTCGCCAAGTATAGCGCCCCGTACGCAAGGAAGGCGCCGACGACGCCGAGCCGCAGCACCCGCTGGACGCCGAGCCGGTGAACCAGGACGTGGTTGAGCTGTGAGACGCCGATGAGGCCGAAGGCGTTCGTGCCGAAGATGAGGCCGAAGCGCTCCGGCCGGACCCCGAGCAGCTCGATGAAGACGAAGGGCGCACCCGAGATGTAAGCGAACATGGCGGCCAGGATGGCGCCGCCCACGAGCGAGAGCCGTACGAACCGGCCGTGCGCGAGCGGTGCCGCGAAGGAGCGCAGCGCCTCCACGAAGCCGAAGCGGGGACGCGCGCCGGGCGGCAAGCTCTCGGGCAGCCCCATGGCGATGACCGCGATGAGCGCGCCCGCCGCCAGTGCGAGCAGGACGAATATGGCGCGCCATCCGGCCAGCGCCAACACCTGTCCGCCCGCCAGCGGCGCCAGGATGGGCGCAGCCCCCATCACGAGCATGAGCGAGGAGTACATGCGCGAGGACTCGCGCACGTCGAAGTGGTCGCGGATCACTGCGCGTGAGATCACGAGCCCGGCGCAGCCGCCCAGACCCTGGATGAACCGCGCCACGGCCAGGGCGGTGAGCGACGCCGCGGCCGCACAACCGACCGCCGAGACGAGGTAGAGAGCGAGGCCGGCCAGCAGTGGTCGCCGCCGTCCGAACCGATCCGCGAGCGGGCCGTAGGCCAGCTGACCCAGCGCGAAGCCGGCCAGGTAGGTGGCGAGGGTGAGCTGCACCGCCGCCACGCTCGTCCCCAGCGAGCGGGCCACGCTGGGGAAGGTGGGCAGGTACATGTCGATGGAGAGCGGCCCCAGGGCGCTCAGCGCCCCCAGGACCAGCGTGAGCCGGAGGCGGCTTCGGGAGGTCATTGCGTCGGTAGTAGCGCGGATCGTGGCGGAGGAGGAGGCGGTACGCCACGCGCCACGCTCACGCGGATCGGCCTGAGAGTTGCCGAATTCTTCGACAACCTCTCATTGGACCGAGGCCACCTCGGTGCCAGCCCCCCGCGACACACCAGAAGCAGCCGACCTGGGCACACATTTAGTTACTAGAACGCCGCGTGCAGCAGCGCAGCCAGGTCCGCGGGCTGGCACGGGCGCGGATTCGAGAGGTGGCTGGCGTCCTCGAACGCCCGCTGGGCCAGCACGGGAAGCTGGTCCTGCTTCACGCCCACCTCCCGCAGGCGCTCGGGGATGCCCGCGTCGCGAGCCATCGCGCGCACGCGCTCCACCGCGCGCCGGGCCAGGCGGTCCTGGTCATCCCCGGGCGGCTCCCCCAGGGCGGCGGCCGCCTCCGCCAGCTGCGCCTCGGCCGCGGAGAGGTTGAACTCCATGACGAAGGGCAAGACGATCGCGTTGGCGAGCCCATGGTGCACCCCGGCGATGGGCGTGAGCGCGTGCGCCAGCGCGTGCGCCGCGCCCAGGCCCTTCTGGAAGGCGGCGGCGCCGGTGATGGCGGCGATCATCATCGACGCGCGGGCGTCCTCGTCGTGACCGTCGCGCACGGCGCGGACGAGCGACCTGCCGCACAGCTCGATGCCCTTGCGCGCCAGCGCGTCCGCCAGCGGGTGGAAGCCCTTGGCGCAGAGCGCCTCGAGGTTGTGCGTGAAGGCGTCCATGCCGGTGGCGGCGGTGAGCCGCGACGGCAGGTCGTAGGTGAGCTCCGGATCGCACACCGCCACCGACGGCATGAGAGGCGGCGCGAAGATGACGGTCTTGCGGCCGGTCTCCTGGAGCGTCACCACGAAGCTCCGCCCCACCTCCGAGCCCGTCCCGGCGGTGGTGGGGATGGCGATCATGGGCGGCACCGGGTTCGTGACGAGGCGCCAGCCGTCCCTGGCGTCGTCGTACTGCGCGATGGGGAGCGGGTGGGTGGCGAGCAGCCGCACGCCCTTGGCCGCGTCGATGGGAGAGCCGCCGCCGATGGCCACCACGCCATCGCAGCCCGCCTCGCGGTAGGCAGCCAGGCCGCGCTCCACGGTGGCGCCGGTCGGGTTGGGATCGGCGCCGTCGAAGGCACCGAACGGGACGTGCGCACCCTCCAGGACGGAGGTGAGCCGCGCGAAGATCCCCGTCGCGACGACGCCGCCGTCCGTCACCAGGAGCGGCCGCTTCACGCCGAGGCGCGCCAGGTGGTTCGGCACCTCGCGGAGCGCGCCCTTGCCAAAGACGATGCGGGTGGGAAACGACATCTCGGTGATCATGGTGGACTGCCCCTCTTCAATGCGGCGTGCGGTCATCCTGGGCGCGCGCGCGGCGGGGGACAAGCCCCCGCCCTACCCGGCGCTGCTGCGATCATCCTGGGCGCGTGTGCGCGGCAGGGGACAAGGCCGGCGTTGCAGGGCGCTAGATGATCTCGAAGTACCGCTCCAGCTCCCAGGTGGTCACGGCGCGCTCGAACTGGCGCACCTCCCACTCGCGCGTACGGGCGAAGTGCTCGACGAACTCCGGGCCGAGAATCTCGCGCGCGGCCGCGCTCTCGCGCAGGCGCGCCGTGGCCTCGGAGAGCGAATGCGGCAGCCGCGGCGCGCCCTTCGCCTGGTAGGCGTTGCCCTTCACGGGCGGCGGCGGCACGAGCCCGCGCTCGATCCCCCACAGCGCGGTCCCCACCGCCACTGCCATGGCGAGGTACGGGTTCATGTCGGCCGCCGCCTGGCGATGCTCGATTCGCGTCGCCTTGGCGCTCCCCGTGATCGCGCGCAGCGCGGTGGTGCGGTTCTCGATGCCCCAGGTGGCCGTCGTCGGCGCCCATGCGCCCTCCACCATGCGCTTGTACGAATTTACTGTTGGTCCTACAACGGCGGTGAATTCGGGCATGAGCGAAAGCTGGCCGGCGATGGCCTGCTCCATCTGCGCCGACATGCCGCCCACGCCGTCCGCGAAGGCGTTCCTCTGCCCGTCCCACAGCGAGAGGTGCACGTGCCCGGAGCAGCCCGGGAGCTTCTCGTTCCACTTCGCCATGAAGCACGGCATGAGCCCGTGGCGGTGCGCGATCTCCTTGACCGCCGTCTTGAAGAGGGCCGCCTTGTCGGCCGCGCGCAGCCCCGTGTCGACCGCGATGGCGCCCTCGAAGACGCCCGGCCCCGTCTCGGTGTGGAAGCCCTCCACCTGGACGTCGAAGGCGGCCAGCTGGTCCTGGATCTCGTGCACGAGCTCCTTCGACTCGCTGGCGCGGAGCCACGAGTAGCCGAACATGCCGGGCGACAGGGGCGTGAGCCCGTTGAAGCCCTTCGACCGCACCGACTCGGGCGTCTCCTTGAAGAGGAAGAACTCATACTCGGCGGCGAGCCTGGCCTCGAGCCCCAGGCGCGCGGCGCGCGAGAGCACGCGCTGCAACACCTGCCGCGGCGAGATGGCGAGCGGTTTACCATCGGCGGCGCAGAAGTCGAGCAGGAAGGCCGCGGTGCCCGCCTCCCATGGGATCATGCGGAACGTGGAGAGGTCGATGGTGGCGAGGACGTCGGGGTAGCCGGTGTGCCAGCCGGTCACCTGCGCGTTGTCGTAGAGCTGGTCGGCGAGGTCCCATCCGAAGATGACGTCGCAGAAGCCGAGACCGCCCTGCGCCGCGCTGAAGAACTTCTCGAGCGAGACGTACTTCCCGCGCAGGACACCGTCGATGTCGAAGCCGCCGAGCTTCACCTTCGAGACCTTTTGTTCCTCGAAGACGAGACGAAGCCTGTCGAGGTCGAGGGACTCGGCGCGTATCATGGGCACCTCACTTGCAAGCGTGAGCGGCCAGGGAGCGGCCAGATCAGACCGGAGTAGCGGGGTCAGCCGGAAGGTTGGTTCTGAGCATAAGAGCGGCCACCACATGCAGGCGAGGATGGACCCCAGATGAGGCGAGTGCTCATCCTACAGGCGGGTTCGGCGGAGCCAGCGGTACGCGCGCGGTTCGGCGACTACCCCGACTGGTTCGCGCGCCTCCTCGCGCCGCGCGTCGGCCTTCGAGTGATCCGGCCGTACGAGGAGAAGATCCCGCCGCTGGCGCCCTTCCACGGCGTCCTGATGACGGGCTCGTCCCACAGCGTCACCACCCCCGAGCCGTGGATGGACGATGCCGCCTCCTACATGCTCGACGCGGCGCGCACCCGGCCCGTGCTCGGCGTCTGCTTCGGTCATCAGCTCCTGGCGCGCGCTCTGGGAGGACGGGTGGAGCGGAACCCGTGGGGTCGGGAGGCCGGCACCGTGGAGGTGCAGCTCACGGAGGCAGGCGCGCAGGACGGGCTCTTCGCCGGGGCGCCGAGGACGTTCTCGGTGCAGCAGACCCACGAGGACCACGTCCCGGAGCTCCCGGAAAACGCGACGCTGCTCGCCCGAAACGGCTCCGCACCGGTGCAGGCCTACGGCGTGGGCGAGTCCATCCGCTGCGTGCAGTTCCACCCCGAGATGGACGCCGCGCGCTCCCGCCTCGTCAACGAGTTGCGGCGCGAGCTGCTCGACGCAACGGCACCGGGAGGGGCGCGCGCCGTCCTCGCCTCCGTCCGCGTCACGCCCGTCTCGGAGCGCATCCTCATGAACTGGGTGGAGCGGTACGTGGGCGCGAGCCCGCCATGACGGAGGCGAGCATGAGGGACATCCTGCGCAAGATCGGCCGGCAGATCCGATACCTCTCCGGCTACGTGGACTTCTCGACGGACACGGAGGTTCCGCGCGTGACGGACTTCGCGCGCTGTCAACGCCCGGTGCTCTTGCTCTACGGCTTCTTCGCCACCCGCCGGACGTTCGAGGTCCTGGAGCGCCGCCTCCGACGGGACGGGTATTGCGTCTTCTCCCTCAGGCTGGGCGGGGTCGCCAGGAGCTTCAATACTCACGGTATCGATGACCTCGCCGACTACGTGCGCGCCAAGGTGGAGCGCATCTACGGCCGGAACCCCGGCATGGGCCCGCTGACCATCGTCGGGCACTCGAAGGGCGGCCTCATCGGCGCGTACTACGTGAAGAAGCTGGGCGGCTGGCGGCGCACCCGCGCGCTCCTGACCCTGGGCACCCCGCACCACGGCACGGCCGCAGCCTACGCCGCATTGCCGCTCGCGCTCTTCGCCCGCTCGATCTGGCAGATGACGCCGATGAGCCCGTTCATCCGCCGCCTGCAGCGCGGAGCCTGGCCGCCTGGGGTGCGCTTCACCTCGCTCTACTCGAGAGGCGATCGAGTCGCGCCCTTTCCTTCCACGCTCATCGAGACCTTCGGCCTCCCTTACCTCAGGAACGTCGAGGTGCAGGCGAAGGGTCACCGCGAGTTCCTCTACAAGAAGCGCGTGTACGACGCGCTCCTCGCCGAGCTCCGGGCCGGCGAGGCGTCGGCGCTGGTGAAGCTCGGCAAGCTCACCGTCGTCCCGGGCAAGGTCCGCGCCGGAGAGGTGGTGTGATCGGGCAGTGGGGCTTCGGGTGCTACCGGCCGTACGAAGCCTGGGCGGCGTGGGCCGCTGCCGCTAAACTTGCGGCGTGGGCCGGGACCGGCGCTGGGACTTCCTGTACGAACGGCAGAAGGAGCCGGTGAAGGGCTACGTGATGGCCCGCTTCGCGGAGGAGCTCGCGAACGAGCTCTCCACCTGGCCACCGCCCTTCGCCGATTGGGTCTCGGACGAGCTGCGCTCGCGCTACGCCGCTGGTATCGCGGAGAAGCCGCGGGAGCAGGTGGTGCGCTTCGCCCTGCACGTGGCAAAGCTGGATCTGGCGCACGACTTCGAGGCGATCGACAGGCTCATGGGCGACGAGGCCCAGCGACACTGGCAAACGTCAGCCGAGGCAGCGGCCGGTCAGCTGCTCGTCCGGCTCATCACCGAAAAATGCCTCGCCTTCAAGGAATGGGCGGCTGGCGTTCGCCTCGGGCGCACAGACCTCGTCGAGATCGTGGCGCTCGTCGAGAAGCGCCTGTTCCTGATCACGCCGCCTTGATCGGCGGGCGCGGCCAACCGCAGGCGGCCGCCGGCGCCACGAGCTACCCGGGCGTCGGGGACAGGCCCTCGTGGCGGGGGACAGGCCCTCGTGGCGGGGGACGGCCCTCGTGGCGAGGGATGAGCCTCGCGGCGGGGGACAAGCCCCCGCCCTACTTCGGGACCTTCTCCCAGTCGGCCAGGAACTTCTTCAGGCCGGACTCCGTCAGCGGGTGCTTCGCCAGCTGCTCGATGACGTTGAAGGGGATGGTCGCCACGTCGGCCCCGAGCCGCGCCGCCCGCAGGACGTGGATGGGGTGGCGCACGCTCGCCACCAGCACCTTGGTGGCGAAGTCGTAGTTGCGGAAGATCTCCAGGATCTGCGCGATGAGCGCCATCCCGTCCTCGGAGACGTCGTCGAGGCGGCCCACGAATGGCGAGACGTAGGTGGCGCCGGCCTTGGCGGCAAGGAGAGCCTGCACCGCGGAGAAGCAGAGCGTGACGTTGGTGCGGATGCCCTCGACGGTGAGGTCGCGTACGGCGCGCAGGCCTTCGACGATGAGCGGCACCTTGATGACGACGTTCTCCGCCACCTTCGCGTACTGGCGGCCCTCCTTCATCATCCCCTCGTAGTCCACGGCGGTGACCTCGGCCGAGACCGGGCCCGGGACGATCGCGGTGATCTCCTTCAGGACCTCGGAGAACTTGCGGCCCGTCTTGGCTACGAGCGACGGATTCGTCGTGACCCCGTCGCACAGGCCCATGGCGAGCGCCTTCTTGATCTCACCCACGTCCGCGGTATCGATGAAGAACTGCATGGTGTCCTCCGTTGCCGTTCAGATGGCGCGGGTATACCGGAGGGCACTGACCCACCGCAAGGGCGGCACACGCCCTGCAGGGGCGGTAGTGGGCTGTGCGCCCCGCCACGGTGTGGTAAATCGGGCTCACATGGCGAGCCGGAAGACCGCCCGCGTCGTGAAGCTCCCCCGCGGCCAGACCAGGGCGAAGCGCCTCGCGCGCGAGCTCATCGACTACGGCAGGACCGTCATAGAGGCGGAGGCGGCGGCGCTGGGCTGCCTCGTCCTCGAGGCGAGCTTCGCGACCGCCGTGGAATGGATCCTGGGTTGCCACGGCAGAGTGGTGGTGACCGGGATCGGCAAGCCCGGCTTCGTGGCGCAGAAGATCAGCGCGACGCTGGCCTCCACCGGCACGCCCTCCCTCTATCTCCACCCGGCCGAGGCGGCGCACGGGGATCTCGGCCGCGTCGCGCGCGAGGACCTCGTGCTGGCGCTCTCGAACTCAGGCGAGACCGAGGAGATCCTGCGGCTCCTGCCGGCGCTGAAGAGGATCGGCGCGCGGGTGGTGGCGCTCACTCGCGATCGGGCAAACCCGCTCGCGCGCGGCGCCGACCTCGTCATCCGCATCGGCGCCATCGAGGAGGCCTGTCCCATGGGACTCGCCCCCACGGCCTCCACCGCCGCCCTCCTCGCCCTCGGCGATGCGCTCGCCATGACAGTGCTCAAGAACCGGCCGTTCGACCGCGAGGAGTATGCGCTCTACCACCCCGGCGGGAAGCTCGGGCGCGGGTTCATGAAGGTGCGAGAGGTCATGCGCTCTGGCGAAGCGAACCCGCTCGTACGCGAGACGGCGCCGCTCTCCACGGCGGTCGCGGTCATGACCCAGACGCCCGGGCGCCCGGGCGCCTGTACCGTCGTGGACGCGGACGGTAAGCTGGTGGGTGTGTTCACCGATGGCGATCTGCGGC
>Ga0214473_10011985_pt1 | contig 10170 bp, 5 predicted proteins | sample RVTome_7_FD_203509 | JGI IMG/M metagenome (GOLD analysis project Ga0214473, IMG submission 203509) | Soil microbial communities from uranium-contaminated site in the Upper Colorado River Basin, Wyoming, United States - RVT98D197 | ecosystem: Environmental > Terrestrial > Soil > Contaminated >... | reverse complement strand
CCGGTGACATTGGCGCTTGAAATATCCCCGTACTGCGGCATTTCCATGATATAAAGAGGTCCGATTGCGGCGTTCTTGTTATAGTTCTTTCCAAATTTCCCGGCCAGTATTTCAACAAAGGCGAGGATGTCTTTCGCTCTGACAGTGGATAATGAATCATCGTAGTGATACAGATAGAAATCTCCGCGTCCGCTGACGACAGATTTTTGGGCGGTGCACTGAGCCGAAAACAGGTCGAATTGCAGAGCCCGCCACCGGCTGATCCGTTGTCCCTGCCTGACTTCCTCGGATAATCTCTTTCCGACAAATACCGGGACATATTCCGCCGGAGTATGAATAGTGACATCGCTGAAATCCGTTTTATATGAATCGGACCGAGATTCCAATAATACCGGAAACCATAGAGAATATCCGTAAGAACGGAGAAAGACGCCATCCGGGTCGATTCTCATGTAATCCGACGGAGAGCGGGCGCTGGATCGATGGAAATACCCTTCATAAAAAATCGCCAGGCGTGAAAATCGGTCTGTCTTTCCATAAAAAGATACACGTGTAGCAATGAGTGAATAGTCATCATAGTAAAAAACGCTTGTCTGATTAAAACTCACCGGCTTGCCGTCGAGAAGAAGAGAATCGACGCTAAGCTCTCCGTGCAGGTAAAATACGATCGTGTCGGAGGGAACGGACGTCGAATCGAGAGTTATGAGCGAGGACGCCTGCATAAAGGAGTTTTGCGGTTCGAAAGTGACATCAATTATGTAATTCATCGCCCTGGGATTTGCCGCGATCGTCACAGACGCGGAGAAAAGAGTTATTTGAATTGCCGTGATTAACCCGCGAACAGTCATGCTAGCTCCTTTATTTTAAACGCATATCATGTTCCGTATAATACGGAAGAGACGGGCATGAAGTTTCGCAGAGGGACTGAACTCCCTTTGCCTTATGCGTCGCGCTTATAATTAGCGAAAATTAGAGGAGTCGACGACGTCATTATAACTTGCCGGCGACATAAGATATTCTGGTCTCACGAAAAGCCTTTAATCATGGCGATAACTCCGGGAAAGGTCGGAACAATATGATCAGGCATACCGGACGCGCTATTCGTTTTCCATTATATGCGGCAGGGTACGCATCAGGGCGGGTCGGAAAATGGACAATTAGATCCTTTACTTATCAATCAGCGCTATTACTGGTGTCCGGATCGAATTTTCCAGAAAGCGATTTTTTTCGCTTGCCATCCCGGAGATCCGAAATTAAATTTCCTGACAATTATGGCAGATAATATTAATGTCTGTCGGGAGAAATGCTTCTCAATAGAACGATTCCAATTCGGCCGGCCAATAATGATGTTTGGCTCGATAGTTCAAGGGACCTCGCAAACGAGTTTATGAGCAAGAAATTCCAAAGCCTTATCCGGAGATCAAACGGGTCTTGTCAGTTAAATCCTGTTTCAAACATGGGGGCCTGAAAAAGCTTTAGGTCAAGGCAAGCTGGGGAGCAATTATGCACGCATCGACCCTTATTATAATCGCCCTGCTCTTGTTTGCGCTGGCCTACAGGTTTTACGCCAAATTTATAATAACCAAAGCGCTGGTGATCGACAGCTCGACTCAGACACCGGCACATACCTTGCGCGACGGGAAGGACTATCATCCGACAAATCGATTTGTGTTATTTGGTCATCACTTCGCGGCCATCTCGGGCGCGGGGCCGTTGGTCGGGCCGGTCTTGGCGGCCCAATTCGGCTACCTGCCCGGTTATCTGTGGATTCTTATCGGAGTTGTTCTCGGCGGGGCCGTGCACGATATGGTTATCCTTTTCGCGTCGGTGAGGATGAAAGGTCTTTCGTTGATCCATCTGGCAAAAGAACATATCAGTCCCACGGCGAGTGCGGCTACTGGAATCGCCATATTATTTATCATAATTACGGCCTTATCCGGCCTGGCTCTGGTAGTGGTCAACGCCCTGAATGAAAGTATCTGGGCCACGTTCACCATAGCCGTGACAATCCCGGCGGCATTGCTGGTAGGGCTTTACATGTATAAAATAAGGCCGGGGAAAATAGTCGAAGCGTCGCTGCTGGGAGTGGCTATAGTCATCTTGGGAGTCGTGGCGGGAGAGCCGTTGTCTAAATCGAGCCTGGGTTCTATCTTTCTTTTATCAAAGCCCACGCTATCGATCCTTCTTCCTATCTATGGCCTGATCGCCTCCACTCTGCCGGTCTGGCTTCTTCTGTGCCCGCGCGACTATCTGAGTTCATACATGAAAATCGGAACCATATTGCTTCTGGCTGTCGGCATATTCATCGTCAATCCGACTATCCATATGCCGGCAATCACGCAGTATATACACGGGGGCGGACCGATAATACCCGGCAAGGTCTGGCCTTTTGTATGTATCACAATCGCCTGCGGGGCGATCAGCGGTTTCCACGCGTTGATCAGTTCGGGCACTACTCCCAAGATGATAAACAGCGAAGCCGATATTCAGTTTATCGGCTACGGGGCAATGCTGACCGAGGCTGTCGTCTCGATTATGGCGCTGATTGCCGCCACGGCCATGCTGCCGGGAGATTATTTCGCCATCAACCTCTCGCCCGAGGCATTCAGCAAGCTGGGGATGAATATCAGCCAGTTGAAGGAAATCGAGCAGATGACGGGAGAAACCCTGGCGGGAAGAACGGGCGGGGCGGTTTCCCTGGCGGCCGGTATGTCGCTAATCCTCTCGGCCATAAAGGGCATGAAGCATCTCATGGGGTACTGGTATCATTTCGCCATCATGTTCGAGGCGCTTTTTATCTTGACTACAGTCGACACCGGGACGCGCGTGGCTCGTTATATCCTGCAGGAGATGCTTAAACCGATTAATGCGCGATTGGCCAGCGCCAATTGGCTTCCCGGAGTTGTCGCAAGCGGCGCGGTTATCAGTTTCCTCTGGGGGTATCTTGTCTATCACGGGGATATTTCCACGATCTGGCCGATGTTCGGAGTGGCCAACCAGCTTCTGGCCACGCTGGCGCTGTCGATCGGCACCATCTTCATTTTGCGGCACTCGGGGAAATGGTATTACAGCCTTATGACTTTTCTCCCGTCATTATTCATGTTCGCCACCACGTTTGCGGCGGGGATCTCGAATATCACCGATAACTACCTGCCGAAACATACATTCCAGGGGAATCTGAACGCTATCCTGACGGTGGTCATGCTTATCCTGGTGATTATCATTTTCGTGGAGTCGACCCGCAAATCGGTGGCCTACCTGAAACGCCCTCGATTTAATCTGCCCCCCGTCTGCTGATAAAATACCGGCGATGTATCAACGGTTGCCGTTCTTTTTTTGCATCATCTGACGTTCATGCTCGATCAGCCATCGTTTCCGCCATACCCCGCCGCCATAGCCGCTCAAGGCCCCGTCAGCGCCAATGACGCGATGACAGGGTATGACCAGCGCCAGGCAGTTTTTGCCGTTGGCGCGTCCCACCGCGCGTGTCGCCGTCGGTTTGCCGACTCCGCGAGCGAGCCGCGCGTACGACCACGTTTCCCCGGGCGGAATGGATCGCAACTGTTTCCAGACGGAGCGCTCGAACGCTGTGCCTCCTACTACCAACGGGACGGAAAAGCCGATTTGGGTACCATCGAAATAACCCTTCAATTCCCCGCCGAGCTTTTCCAGGCAGGCGTTGCCGCCGGGGACGATGACACAGCCGACGCGCTTCCTCAATCGTACAATTTCATTCTCCAGGCCCCGACGATCGACAAATTCCAGAAGATGGATACCGTCGGCGTCGCCCATGGCAACCATCGCGCCCAGAGGCGTTTCGTACCAGTTGGCCTGAAGAAACTTCACGTTTTTGGCGTCGCGTGGCGGCGTCCCGAATAGTTGTTTGAACGCTTCCCAGAAACCGCTCGCCGATTCAAAGCCGGAATCGATCTGGGCTCCGATTATGCTCTCGCCGTTGCGGATTTCGTGCAACGCCAACCCCATGCGGCGCGCCCGATGATAAGCCTGGAATGTCATCCCGTAGTGACGCTGAAATTGGCGGCGGGCGGTCGAAGGATCGATTCCCAGCGCGCGTAATTCGGCGCTGTCGATTCTTTTAGCGGGCTCTTTATCGATGATATTACGCAGACGCCTGACGATTTCCGGGGCCTGCTTATCCCGTTCCAGAGGATTGCAGCGCAGGCAGGCGCGATATCCGGCGTAGAGCGCCTCGGACGGCGACGGGAAAAATTCGACATTCTCGAGTTTTGGTTTTTTGGCGGCGCAGGTGGGACGGCAAAATATCCCCGTGGTCTTCACCGCGACAAAGAAAACACCCTCGAACGAGGTATCCCGGTTTATCAAAGCCCGATACATAGCCGGCGCAGGAGGAAGTTTATTCATAGTATTCTCCTTATTGAAAAGACCTGCCTTAATTCCTTAAAAAGCTACTTTCAGTTTGACGCCTTCAGTCGAATGCCCTCTTCTTTGCTGCCCGAAGCAACTTAACAGATAAACCGACGCTGCGCATTCGCTTTTGAGGCGTCAAATTCAGAAAAATTATTCAATACGTTTTCGAAAAACGGCGAAAATAATCCACTTATCCGGAATCGCAAGGCAACATAGACTAATAATAATCCCAGAATTGCCTTATTTTAGCGGGAAAAGACGTCATCGTGAGTCCCAACCGCAGGGAGGGACGTGACGATCTATTCGCCTGACTTCCCCCAGATTATTACGTCGTCCCTGTCCCGCTATAAGAGCGGGGCGGGGCTCCTCATAATGACGGACTTTTCTATGACGTCAGGTTGTCGTTCGCCATTGGCGAACTTCCATCATGATGGATCATAAAAGGCGATGGGATCGCCGCGTTCCCGGCTGCCAGAACCGGCAAATGGCTGATAATTTTTACTGATATTAGTTGCCTGCGGGAGCTTTATGGCTTATAGTAATCGGCGATCTCACAGCAAGCTGTGGGGTACGTCAACAGTCTGGGATTAAAATCGCAGGAGTTGTCCGATGTCGGAAACCAATTTTAAGCCATTTATCTCGCCCCATGAATCGCCGAAAGAATCTACCTTCCGGGCGATCTTCATGGGCGCCTTACTGGGAATCATCTTCGCCGCGTCATCAGTTTACCTGGCCTTGAAAGTGGGACTGACCGTCTCTGCGAGCATCCCCATCGCTGTTCTCAGCATTACCATTTTCCGGGCGCTGGGACGGGCCACAATCCTTGAAAACAACATGGTCCAGACCGTAGGCTCGGCCGGCGAGTCGATTGCGGCCGGCATCGCCTTCACTCTCCCCTCGCTACTGCTGATGGGTCAGGATATCGAGTTCACCCGAATCCTGCTCGTCGGGCTGCTCGGCGGCATTCTCGGCGTCCTGATGATGATCCCGCTCCGGCAGGGATTGATTGTGAAGGAGCACGGGAAGCTGACCTACCCGGAGGGAACCGCCTGCGCCGACGTGTTGATTGTCGGTGAAAAGGGAGGGGCCTCCGCCAAGACCGTGTTTCTCGGTGCGGGAATCGGATTCGTTTATGCATTCCTGAATCTGGTCACACGGTTCTGGAAGGACACGTCCGATTGGACACTTCGATTCTTCAAGGGTGCATCGATTTCAGCGGAGGTCTCCCCCCCGCTTTTAGGAGTGGGATACATCATTGGACCGAAGACCTCGGCCAACATGATGGCTGGAGGCGCGCTGGCATTTATTGTCTTGATCCCTGTCATCCGGGCGTTTGGCGATGCCGCCAACACCGTGATTTTCCCGGCGGCCAAGCTGATCCGCGATATGAGCCCCGGAGAAATCCGGAACGCATACATCCTTTACATCGGCGCGGGTGCGGTGGCAACCGGGGGAATCATCAGTCTGATCCGCTCGATCCCCTCGATCGTGGGAGCATTCAAGCGGGGCCTGCAATCACTGAAAGCGTCGCGGGCGGGAAGCGGCATTCAGGATATTCCGCGCACCGAGCGTGACATCCGCATCACCTGGGTTCTCGGCGGAATCGGCGCGCTCGTCCTGGGCATCTGGATCGCACCGATTCTGAATATCAATCTTCTGTCGGCCATCCTGATCGTCCTTTTCGGATTCTTCTTTGTCACAGTCTCCAGCCGGATTACCGGTGAAATCGGATCGTCCTCAAATCCGATTTCGGGCATGACCGTGGCGACACTCCTGATCACCTGTCTGCTCTTTCTGGCCGTCGGCTGGACCGGGATTTCGTTCCGAGCTATGGCGCTGACGACCGCAGCCATCGTCTGTGTGGCCGCGTCGAATGGCGGGACGATATCACAGGACCTGAAAACCGGATTCCTCGTGGGGGCGACGCCGAGCCGGCAGCAATGGGGTATCCTGGTCGGCGTCATCACCAGCGCCATTGTGATTGGATGGACCCTGCTTTTCCTCAACGAATCAAAGACAACTTTCTCTCCACGGCAGTATCCGCAGTTCACCGCCAAAGTGCCGACTGACGCCGCAGTGTTCGAGCACGCCGGCAAGTCGTATGGCAAGATTTCGGTGCCGGAACTCACCGACGGCGTCCCGACGGGCCGGTACCTCGTTGACGGGAACGGCAAAATCGTTTATCTGATCGACCCCGGCGTCTGCGGCACCGATATCGAACGGGCAGAGCCGGTATCAGGCGCCCAGTACGCTGCGTACACCGGCGGCCCCCTGCCGGAAACGGCACCGACTTATCAGACTGTTGACGGACCAGCCAAGGTGCTGATTTTGGAATCTTCTTTGGGAGGTATCCTGCCGGGACGGTACCTGGTCAACGCTAACGGCCAAATTACCGATCGATTGATTTCGGTGACGAAATTCGACGCCCCCAAAGCACGTTTGTTCAGCCTCATCATCGATGGAATCCTGACTCGTAAGTTGCCATGGGCCTTGGTATTAGTTGGTATTGCCCTGGCGCTAATGATGGAGTTGGTCGGGGTATCGGCGCTGCCATTTGCAGTGGGATGTTATCTGCCGATCTCAACTTCCACCCCTATATTTGTGGGCGGGATGATTCGGTATTATATCAATAAGAAGAACAAGACCAAGGCCGAGGAAGCCGAGTTTTCGCCGGGAGTGCTGTTGTCCAGCGGATTGATCGCCGGAGGCGCGATCGCCGGGCTCGGACAGGCGCTGGTGCAGGGGATTGGTTGGGATGAATTCTGGAACAAATCGCATTGGCTGGGAACTCTGGCCGAAAACGATTTCTGGGCGTTGATTCCTTTCGCCGTGTTGGTGGTGATTCTGCTTTTCATTGCAGGAAAAACTCGAAACAATAAGGCCGCGTAAAGATTACGGCCGAGAACGCCACAGCGGGGATAAGGATGAATGCCCCGTTTAGGTGTATTGGAATGATGCCCATCCTGGCCGGACTGACCGGATTCAACTATGATCAGAAGATCAATCTTTCCGAGCACGTGGGACATCTGGCGGAAGCCGACTGGTTCGCGATGATTCCTTATCGCGATCCTGATGTACGTCCTTTACCGGGTGGGCACGGCGAAATCGAATAATAAGAGTAGATAGTCCGTTAGGAAATAATCCGGCCGCTTCCTCAAGGCGTCGGGTCACGCTTCGCTACGACCCGACGCAACTGAAATAAATGTTGCTGATGTTATTGCGAGAACAACAATGCCGTACCAAGCTCTGCATTATCTTGAAGTAAAAACAGTTATCGTTCTATGGGGGCGAGGTGACCTCGCCCCTACATAACCAGGCGCGGGCAATAGTCAAATATGCCTTGTAACCGGTAGGCTTTACCCTTAATATCCGATAAGCATCGGGATTTTTTCATGGCAATGTGAAATAAGATCTTATCAGGAGAATTTCAAATTGAAATTGATCGGAAAAAGAACCAGGAGAGGGCGCTCTTCAAATTTCCTCCGGCTGACCTCTATCGTATTGCTAATATGGTTTCTCACCTTCCGGCTTGCCCGGGCCGAGGATAGGCTTTTTCTCGTTCTCTACGCTTTTGAGGCCGAGGGACAGTTACTGGCCGGGCAGATGGAGGCCGGAGAAAATCGAACTATCCTCGGGCGTCCCGTTTCAATCGGCAGATTGGCGGGAGAAAAAATCGTTCTGGCGGAGTCGGGCATAGGGATGACAAATGCCGCCATGACTGCCCAGAGATTGATAGACGAGTTCAAACCCGGCGGTGTGATTTTCAGCGGTATCGCCGGGGCCATCGATACCTCCGTGCTTATCGGGGATATTGTGATCTGCCGGAGTTGGGCCACGCACGACTATGTATATCACGGAGCCGATGGTCCCCAGCCCAGGGAAATAGGGGTATATTCGATATCGGCCGATAGTGTAATAAGGCTGGCCGCTTTTCCGGTCGATAGCGCTATGTTCCAGACCGCCCGGGATCTGCCACCTGCTTCCATTCAGCTTGAGAAGATAGGCCAGCGGGAACCGAGAATTCTGCTTGGTGGCGAGGGCGTCAGCGGAAACGCCTTTATTGACAATCGGGAGAAAAGAATCTGGCTCCGCGAGCGTTTCGGGGCCATGATCACGGATATGGAGACGGCGGCGGTGGCCCAGGTTTGCTATGTCAATAATATCCCGTTTATCGGTTTTCGTTCGGCCTCGGATCTGGCGGGCGGATCGGGATCGTCGTCAGCAGACGCGGAGCTCGAGCGGTTTTTCGCGGTGGCCGCCGCTAATTCGTCGAAAGTGGTAATGAGGTTCCTGGAAATTTATTGACTTCCATCACCGGCCTGGCCCGTCCATTTTTCCCCTCCCGCTGATCCGGTGGAAACGGCAGAATGATCGTATCTGCCCGGCTGCCATCGGTCAAACGCAATTCCAAAAACGCCTTTATGAAACCAAGTCAAATGATGTTAGCGGTAGATCTTGATCGATTTCCCGCATTTGGGACAGGCGACGTGTGTTTCCTCGAAGTCGGGTGAAAGCTGGACCGGCGCCCCGCAAGAGCAGGAGAATGTCTCGCGGCCGCCGCTTCTGCGACGGTAAGTCATGGAACTTAGGGCAGGGTCGATTTCGACCTGCCCCTTCGATTGTTTATCCATGCCTGATGATAATCGGTCTATAGACACCAGTTCCGCGGCGGGGATCGCCACAGGTCTCTTACAGCGAGGACATTCAATCGCCGTTTGCTTTAGATCCGGAGGAATTATGATGTGCAAGCCGCAAGAACATGGATAGAAGGCGAAGTTATCGACCGCCCTGATTATATCGTTCGCCTCCCTGTAGGCGGATTTCTTATCAGGCGCTTTTTCGGCGACCGGATTTCTGATAGGAACGGAGGATTTATCGCTCAATCCCGAGGGCGGGATGATCGTGGATTTGGGGCCATGGATGTTCCGGTAAGCTTTCTGATAATCGACATAGTTCGCCCCACCCGAAATATTCCTCAAAATCTCGATTCTCTTATGAATGGGGGGATGGGTGCTGGTGAGATCGGATATTTGCATGCCCTCTTTTTTCAGGGGGTTGACTATGTACATCGGAGCGGTAATACGATTGGCCGACGGCAGCGATAGATCGCTGTCCGCCAGTTTCTCCAGAGCCGAGGCCAGACCTTCCGGATAGCGCGTCAATCTGACCGCGGACGCATCGGCCAGATATTCTCTCTTTCTCGATAAGGCAAAATAGAGCAGACGCGCGATAATCGGGCTTAGAATGGCGAAAATTATGGCGATGACGGCTATTATCAGTTGAGCCTGGCCTCCGGCCGACGATGATCTCGAGGAACTTCGATACCTGGCTCCGCCCGACGTGAACCGCATTCCCCGCAGGAAGAAATTGGAAATCAGGACTATACTCCCCAGGGTGATTCCGGCGAAGGTCATGTACAGGGAATCGCGGTTTACGATATGGGACATTTCATGCGCGACCACCCCCTGCAGTTCATCGCGGTTGAGCCGGGCGAGCAAACCGGCCGTAACCGCGATAGCGCTGTCTTTCGGATCTTTGCCAGCCGCGAAGGCGTTAGGCGCATCCTCGTCTATGATGTAAATCTTCGGCAAATGGGAAAAATTGGAGGCGATTTTCATTTCTTCGACCACGTTGTAGAGCCGGGGATGAATATCGGGCGTGATCTCTTTTGCTCCGCTGACGGAAAGAAGAATCGAGCTTCCGGAGAAGTACCCGACAGCGGAAAGAACGATCCAGATCGCGACGGCGATTCCGAGAGAAAACATCCCGCCCCCGGGAGAA
>Ga0214473_10011984_pt1 | contig 10170 bp, 10 predicted proteins | sample RVTome_7_FD_203509 | JGI IMG/M metagenome (GOLD analysis project Ga0214473, IMG submission 203509) | Soil microbial communities from uranium-contaminated site in the Upper Colorado River Basin, Wyoming, United States - RVT98D197 | ecosystem: Environmental > Terrestrial > Soil > Contaminated >... | reverse complement strand
ATTCACGGTGGCGGCAATGGGACGGGTAACGTGGCTTTTGCCATCAGGCCCGACGGGACCACAGAACAGGTCGGGAGGTTGGATAACTACCCTCTGCCCGCCGGGTGGAGGGTTCGCTTGCTGACGGGGGGTGGGGGAGGATATGGAGATCCCCTGGAGCGTCCTCCGGGGGTTGTAAGAGAAGATGTGCGAAACGGGTATATCTCTCTGGAATCCGCCGGGCGCGATTATGGCGTCGTTCTTCACTCGTCCAGTCATGAGATTGATGAGGAAGCGACGCGTCGAGTTCGGAGCGAACGTCGAAAGGAAAAACAGAAGTGATCAGAGTAGCGACGGATGTAGGCGGGACTTTCACGGACCTTGCAGCCTTCGATGATGCGTCTAACAGGCTCGTGGTATCCAAGGCATCGACGACTCTGGATATCATCGAAGGAATTATTCAATGCTTTGAGAAATCGAGAATGCCCGTGGGAGAAGTCGATCACTTTGCCCACGGCAGCACCGTGGCGATTAACATCGTCATCGAACGCAAAGGGGCAAAGACAGGGCTTTTAACGACAAAAGGCTTCAGAGATATCCTCGAACTGGCACGGGGCAATATTCCGAATGCCTTTGACCTGATGTTCGCCACGCCAGAGCCTCTGGTGCCCCGCTACCTGAGAATAGAGGTGGACGAGCGGACCTTGAACGACGGACGGATCCTCAAGCCGCTGGATCCAAAACAGGCAGAAGAGGCCATGGCTGAGCTTTTCAAGGATAGGGTGGAAGCCATCGCGATCTGCCTGCTCCACGCTTATGCCAACCCCGACCACGAATTGGCCCTCAAGGGAATGGTTGAAAAAAGAAACAATTCCGTCTTTGTCACCGCTTCTTCGGAAATCATCCGCCAGTACCGGGAGTTCGAGAGGGCGTCGACGGCTGTGCTCAATGCTTACGTGGGACCTCGGGTGGGGACCTACCTGAACCGGCTTCAGGAGTTCTTGATGAGCCAACGTTTTTCAGGAACCGGGGTTATCATGCAGTCAAGCGGTGGAACGATGACTCTTGACACGGCCAAGAAGCAGCCTGTCCGAATGATGGAATCGGGGCCCGTGGGCGGGACCATTGCAGCCGCCTATGTAGGGAAGAAGGTGGGCTACGAAAACGTCGTCGCCTTCGATATGGGAGGAACCACAGCCAAGGTGAGCGTCGTAGAGCGGGGAGAGATGAAGGTGACCGATGGATATTTCATCGGAGGGTATGAGATGGGTTACCCCCTTCAACTTCCCGTCGTGGATGTCTTCGAGATCGGCGCCGGGGGTGGAAGCATCGCTCGTCTTGACGAAACCGGCGCCCTCAAGGTGGGTCCGGTCAGTGCGGGCGCCGTACCGGGACCGGCCTGCTATGACCAGGGGGGGAATCAGCCAACCGTCACGGACGCGGATGTGGTGCTGGGCAGACTGAACCCGGCCTACTTTCTTGGAGGCGAGATCCCTCTGAGCGTTCAGAGGGCGAGGGAGACTATTGAAGGCCATGTCGGAAAACTCTTGGGGCTCGACCTCACGCGAGCCGCCTTTGGAATTACCAAAATCGCCGACACCAACATGGCCCATGCCGTTCGAACGATGACCGTCCAGCGGGGGTACGACCCGAGAGAATTCGTGATGGTCGCCTACGGAGGGGCAGGTCCTGCTCATGCGGTATCCGTGGCCCGGGAGCTTGGGATAAAGACAGTCGTCGTGCCACCCTATCCCGGGGTCTTCTCAGCGATCGGAATGCTGCTGGCAGACGCTAGAGATGAGTATGTCCTGAGCCATGTCCGGGCCTTTGACAAGGTGGTTCCAGAAGAGATGGATGGTTTATTTGCGGAGATGGAAACCAGGGGAGTCTCCGTGATGATGAGCGCCGACTTCTCCCGGGACCGAATCGTGTTGAAGCGGGCACTGGAGATGCGTTACGTGGGCCAGGAGTTTACGTTGATCGTTGATCTCCATGAGAGGTCCCTTTCTGAAAGGGCCATGAAGGAGCTGAGAGAACGATTCAACACCATCCACGAGGTCCGTTACGGTCATGCCTTCGCTCAGGTCCTTCCGGAAATCGTCAGCCTGAGGCTCCACGTGTACGGACTTTACTCGAAACCCGAGCTGGGGCTGGGGACTTCGGAAGGACAGATCCCGGCGAAAAAGGCTCCGGGCTTGCGGTCGGTCTACTTCGAGGACTGTGGGTTTGTAGAGTGTAAGATCTACCGGAGGGAGGACCTGGTGAACCAGAAGCCGATTCAGGGCCCGGCCATCATCGAGGAGGTCTCATCGACCACGGTCGTCTATCCCCAGGACACCTTCCAGGTGGATCCCATGGGCAACCTGGTGATTGGTCTGGGTTAGGCGAATCAGGTTACGGCGAAGGTCATCCCGAGGGGCCGTTTTCATGGCAGTCACTTCAGATTCGATCATTAACATCAAGGCCCTTGCCAAAACCTATCGTACCCGCACGGGTGACGGGGTCTCGGCCATTGGAGATATCACCTTCAGCGTCAAGGAGGGAGAATTCATAACCGTTGTCGGTCCCAGTGGCTGTGGGAAATCAACCCTCCTCAAAATCATTGCAGGGCTGCTGGTCAGGACAGCCGGCTCCATCCAAATCCGGGGAACTGAGGTCAACGGTCCCACACGCCAGATTGGGATGATCTTTCAAAATCCCGTTCTTCTTCCATGGAAGACCGTCTTCGAGAACGTGATGGTGCCGATTCATGTCCTGCACCTGAACACGGAACTCTATGTGGATCGCGCCCGGCACCTGATCAGACTCGTGGGGCTCCAGGGTTTCGAGAACAGCTACCCCTTTGAGCTTTCGGGGGGGATGGCCCAGCGGAACGCCATTGTCCGCGCCCTTGTCCACGACCCTGAGATCCTTTTGGCCGATGAGCCCTTCGGCGCCCTTGATGCCATGACCCGGGAGCAGATGAATATTGAGATCCAGAGGATCTGGATGGAGAGTAAAAAGACCGTGCTTTTTGTGACCCACAGTATTCCAGAGGCGGTTTTTCTGGCGGATACCGTGGTGGTACTGTCTCAGCGACCGTCTCACGTCATTGACCTGGTTCATGTGGACTTCCCCAGGCCCAGGAGCATCGAGGACATGGGGACGGATCGCTTTGGGGAGTACTTGAGGAGGGTCCGTTCCCATTTCGCAAGGGGGCCCGGAGAGGCTCCGGTGTCTTCCGAGGCTTCGCTTTAAACCTTAACATTGCATTGAAAAAGCGGTTGGGTGTGCTTCCCAACCTTTACCAAGGGGGTTTTTGGAACGTTTTTATGCAACTGCAAGGTAAAGGAGAGAATCGTGATGAGAAAGGGAGCGGTTTTCACGATCGGCAGTTTTGTCATCGGGTTCATCCTCTGGGAAATAGCGGTCAGGGTTTCGGAAATACCCGCTTACATCCTGCCTCCACCCTCCGGGATCCTGGTCGCTCTGTATCGCGGGTTGAACACGTCCCTCCTCGGAAGGGGAGGTTATTACTACCATCTGGGCGTCACGTTGTATGAAGCCCTGTTTGGACTTGCCATCGGCAGCGTGGGAGGGGTGATTCTGGGAACTCTGGTCTCCCAGTTTTCATTCTTTGAGCGCACCCTCTTCCCCTGGATTGTGGCGTTTCAAGCCCTTCCCAAAATTGCGCTGGCCCCCCTGTTTGTCCTCTGGTTCGGGTTTGGCCTCACGTCGAAAATCGTCATGGTCATCGTGATGACCTTCTTCCCCCTTTTGATCAATTCCATTGCGGGGTTTAAATCCGTAGACCTCGAGCAGATCGACATGCTCCGGTCCTACTCGGCGACGGAGTGGCAGATCTTCAAAATGGTGAAGCTCCCTAATGCGCTCCCCTATATCTTCGCTGGTTTGGATATGGCTGTTGTCCTAAGCGTTCTGGGAGCCATCGTGGGCGAGTTTGTCGGCGCCCAGTCGGGACTGGGGGCCCTCATCATGCAAATGAATGTCTCCATGGATGTACGTGGGGTTTTTTCTGTGCTGATTATTCTGGCCGGCGTCGGCTTATTACTGCATTTTGCGGTGACAAAGATCGAGAAGAAAGTCCTTTTCTGGGCGCCCAAGGAACGCACCATGACAGGTGTTTAGTGTCCCCCCTTCTGGGATGGTGGAAACCCCTCGCCTTCAAGGCGAAGTTCTCTTTGCGATAGGGTCCAGGACCCTAAGCCTCCTTCCCCCTTGACGGGGGAAGGGTGGGATGGGGGTGATATATGGGGCCCGGGTACTTTTTACCAACCTGTTCAATCAGAAAGGAGGAACACCGAGATGAGATGCACCATGGAGAAGCTTTTCAGGAAAGGGCTGGGTTTCCTGGCCGTCGTCGGAGTCCTTGGATTGTTGCTAACATCTCCCGCCTTTGCCCAGAGCCTGAATCCTGCCAGGCTTATGACGGCGAGTGGCGTGGCAAGCCCCATCACCCTCAACATCCTTATCGGCAAGTATCTTGGCTACTATGAAAAGGAAGGGTTGCAGTTTGAGCTGCCCTCCATGGGGGCAACCGGTCAGGGCCCAATTGTACAGACTGTTTCCCAAGGCCGATTCGAGTTTGGCACCCTGGATGCCACGTCCCTCTTGTCCCTTGATGTGCAGGGTGAGGATTTACCTCTCAAAGCTTTTTATGTCTATACCCAGGAACATCCTGAGGTGATGGCCGCCCCCGAAGGAAGCCCTGTGAAATCGATCAAGGATCTCAAGGGGAAGAAAATCGGAGTCCGCGATATTACGCGGGCTCGATATCCCCAGGGGGTCCTGCTCTCAGCCGGGATGGATCCGCAAAGCGCAGAGTATCTCCCCGTAGGAATCGGATCGGGCCCGGTCATAGCGTTGAGGCGGGGTGACGTTCAGGTCCTATCCCTCTTCGATGTTGACATGGCACGGGTAGAATCTTTGGGAGTAAAATTGCAGTACATACCCTTAACAGATGATTGGAAGACGATTCAGGGGCCTCTGCTCGTCACTTCTGAGAAGCTGATTAAAGAACACCCGGACAGGATCATCGGCTTCGGCCGGGCCGTAGCCAAAGCGACGCTGTTCACTCTTGTTAATCCCGAGGCGGCCGTAAAGATCTTTTTTAAGATGTACCCGGAGGCCTTGCCGAAGGGGCAGACAAGGGAAGAGGCCATTAAAGACACCTTGTATATCCTCAAGGCCCGCCTGCCCAGGCTGACGATTGAAAACCGAAAGGTGAAGAAATGGGGTTACATAGAACCCGAGTCCTGGAGACTGTCGGCCGAATTACTGGGCTACAAGGGGAAAGTCCGAAAGCCTTATACGGCCTTTTACACAAACCAGTTCATTGATGCGATCAATCAATTCGACCAGGGAGCCATCGTCAACCAGGCAAAGTCTTACAAGATCGACTGAGATCAACGGCTGAGGTGCCTATGCAACTCTTCGTGACTGACTCTCCAAGGCCCTTCTTGGTGAGGCGAACGCTCCTGCTTCAGGGAAACGAGGATTCCTGCCTGGATCTGAAGGACGTTCTCGATTGCGCCGGTCTCCCAGAGCCTGATTCAAGGCCGGATACGCCGGATACAGGGAGATGGACGATCCCCAAATTTCTTTCCCTCATTTGCGGCCGTCCCCCCGAATCTCGAGAGAAAATTGAACAGGCCCTGGCACTTCTCGTGAAGGAGAAGGAACAGAAAAAAAATGTGGTCAAGATCTATCCTCAGAGATCCCTTGATCTTCGAAAGCCGATCGAGCCAGGTTCAAAAGTAATTGTTGTAGGTCACCGGGCCCCCGTCAGCCGTGCCCAGGGAGGGATGGCAGGGAAGATGGCTAATGGATTCTTCAAGTTCGCCTCGGCGCTGGCTGACCCTGGAGCGGAAATCCGGCTTCCTGATCCGGAGAGAAGCTTTGCTGCCGATGGGGTTTTGGGAGTGGTCATCGGAAAGAGGGCGGAGCGTGTTCCGATCTCCGAATCCCTCTCCTGTGTTGCGGGGTTTACCCTTCTGATCGATGTTACGGACCGGAAGGCCTTCGAAGAAGAAAGCCGGACAAACAATAATCTCCTGGCAAAGAATCATTTCCAGCTCTCTCCCATCGGGCCCTCCCTTTGCCTGGCGACCGAAGGACAGTTCGACCGGGGGATGGAGATAACACTGAGAGTGAACGGGCAGGTGCGCCAGCAGTTCTCCCTTGGGGACCTGGCTTACGGGGTCGAGGAGATGGTCTCGACGTTTTCCCGGTTGATCCTGGAACCCGGAGATATACTGGGACTGGGTGCGACCATTGCCAGGGCAAGACCGGGAAAAATTTTGGAGTCGCCGGTTCCTGTAAAACCCGGCGATGTCCTCGACGTAGAATCACGATCGATCGGTGTCCTAAAGACCGAGATCAAAGGATAGGATATGCGCTTTGTCACCTTCGAAACAAGACTTGGAATGGAACGCCTCGGTTTTCTCACGTCGAGAGGACAGATTGCCGATCTGGAAGGGGCCTTTGCCGGAAGGCTCTCCGCTGAAATTCCCCGGGAGAAGGCTTGTGATCTTGCGGCTTCATTAGCCCCTCCGGAGATCCTGGCCTTCCTTGACGGAGGTGACCTTTGCATGGAAACCGCCAGGCAGGCGCTGGCGTTCGTTGAGGGAACAATAGCCGAAGGAAAGGTTCCCCTCGGCCCCTCGGGTGAGCAAATCATTTTCGAGCCGGCGGAGGTGGTCCTCAGGGCCCCGTTGCCCCGGCCGCGCAAAATGATCTGTGCAGGGAAAAACTTTTTCGATCATATGAGTGAGATGGCCTCACCGGGCAAGGGCGCACCCCAGATCCCTGTGGCGTTTGCCCAGGCACCCTCCACGGTGATTGGCCCCGAGGGGAGAGTTCCTTATCCGGAAGAGACCCAAATGCTGGATTACGAGGTCGAAATGGCCATCGTCATCGGCAAAAGGGCCTGGAAGATCAAACGGGAGCGTGCCTATGACTACGTTTTTGGGTACACCATCTTTAATGACATCTCCGCCCGGGACGTGGTCAGGGCCGAAATCCAGCAGGGATTCCACCTCTTCGGCAAGAATCTGCCAGGCTTCGCTCCCCTGGGACCTCACCTGTGTACGCGGGATGAGATAGGGAAACCCCAGGAGTTGAAGCTTCAGTGCCGGGTGAACGGCGAAATACGGCAAGATTCGAGCCTCGCCATGATGATGTTCAAAATCGACGAGATCATTGCTTACTGGTCTCAAATCGAACTTGAGCCCGGCGATATCATAACGACCGGGACTCCTTCCGGGGTGGCCGCAGGGAGGAAAGAAGGCCAGGCCCCCTGGTGGCTTAAGAAAGGCGACGTCGTCGAGGCGGAAGTTGAAAAACTCGGAATCCTTAGAACCTACATTGTCTGAAGCGAACTTGAACGTCGGTCACGGAACAGAACACGGGCTCAACCCTTGACATGAGACAGGTCCGAATGGGGACTGAAGCAAGTTTTGTGCATTGTCAAGGGCTGACCCCATCTCCACAATTCTCTGGCTTGGCCAGGTTAGGTTTTGAAAAATAGAAGGTCCTCTGTTAAAAATGGGATGAAAGGATTTCCGCCATGCGAACCCCATCTCCAGGGAGAACAGACGAGGAGGATGACGCGCAAGAACAACAACAGGGAAGCGGCAAGAGCGCAAGGCCTGCCCTATCAGTACGACGTGGGGTTTCAGAGACAAGCGTGGCAGATCCACCTGCTCACAAACTTTGCGGGAGACGAGGGCTGGACCAAGAAGACCTTCAGTGAATTTCGCAAATTCGTTTATTACTCCGACGTGGTCTGACTCAGGGGTACTATCACCGAGAAGTTTATCGATGCGGACAACGAGTGCTGCGTGAAGATTGAGACGACGACCGTTAACCAGCGGGGGGAGCAGGTCATGCCCGGATGGGCGATTGTGGCCCTCCCTTCCCGGGTTCACGGATGGCGGGATTGAATATACCCACTTCCACCACTCGGCAGCCAACTCTCTGTACGTCACGCTTCGATCTTTTCAGTGGCTTCTTAGGACGATTGTGTCTTCGCTCCAACGGAATTGCTTGTCCTTGCTTTTCTCCTCAATCATCGTGAGGATATCTCCGGACAGGGTTCGTGATCCGGATCTCTCTCTTGCAGGGTTTCCTGGAATTTCCTGAAAGGTTTTGTTAAACCCCTCCAGCCCCAAACGCTTCAAATCGATCGGGGCATTGGTGGCAATCACCTTCACTATCTCCTCACCTGCTGGGGGAGTGAATCTAAATTCAAACCTCCTGCGCCAGCCCTGCTGGTCCTGCTGGTCCGGTATCTGGATCTTTGTTTTCGCGTGCACGAAATTCTCTTTCTGGTAAGGATTGGGAAAGATCATCGTGAAATTCCCGTGGGAATCGAGATTCAGCATGAGGAGGTAAGCCCAGTAGGGTGGGCATTGCCCACTGGACGTCTGCTGGTCGGCACAGTGGCCGACCCTACGGTCCTCACGAAAGGGAGGAAATTATTATTTCCCCCCATTGTCTCATTTCCAATCTCCGATCATGATGAAGGGGGCCCAGTAATACGGATGTTCATACCCCTTCATTCGCCTCACTGCCTCCTGTGCCTCCCGCAAGGCCTCTGCCTTGCTCATCCCAGACTTCCAGTTCCGGTAGAATATCTCCATCAGCTTCGATGTCGACGCATCATCCACCTTCCAGAGAGTGGCCAGGATCGAAGGCGTCCCCGCATAGATAAATCCCCTCGATAAACCCACCAGATCGTCTCCCCCCTCGATCTTCGACAGCGCTGTCTCACAGGCCGATAGCGTCACCAGGTTTGCATTCTTCAGGTCCATCTCAAAGACCTCATGGACCTGCAGGTATCCGTCATTCGCATTATCCCTGGTCAGCAATAACCCCGACTGCATCGGTTGCCGCTCGTTAAATTCCCCATGCGTCGCAAACTGAATCAGATTGAAGTCTGACGCCCTGAGTTTTGCCGTTGTCTCCGTGGCCCCGATTTCGTATACCCGGATATCTTCCCTGCTCACCAGCCAGGCATAGATCTTCTCGTTTGTCGTATAGTACTCCAGGAGTTCTACGTCCGGGTCCATAAGGGATTGAATCTGTGAACAGGAAGGCGGATCGACTGAGATCAGGGACGAAAGCTCCGAGTTCTTGAGTTTCACCTCTCCGATGAATCTACTGTAGTTCTTCTCCTTTTCCTCAAGGGCTGTTTGAAGCCGATCGGCTTCTCCCACAGGGGCTTCCTATCCCATCTCCTCCAGGACTTCGATCTGTTTACGAACCTCCATGAGTCCCCGCTGGTGCCCCCGGTCCTGCCGGAGCACTGCCTCGTCTTCCGCGCTCTTGCCCCGCACCTCCCGTGTCGCCAGCATCTCCAGGAGCACCTGGCTCTTCACCCACTCGGATACCCTCAACGCCTCGCCCATCGATCCCTTATCGCCTGACTTCAAAAGAACTCGAGCCAACCCCTCATAGGCCTCGAGGCGCCTAAAACCCAATTCCACCTTCGCGGTCAGGAATTCTTTCTTGGCTTCAGGATCAAGGTAGCCAATAAAAAAAGAAGACAGGTGCCTGCAAAAACAAGGAGGCTGAGGCTTCGCGCGGTCGAACGGGTGAAATCAAATGCCTGCACAGTTAATAATGAGTCCATAATTGAGAAGACATATTCTTCCAAGATCTCTTCTTGCCCATTGGAGCACAAAATCGATTGGGTACTGTAGGGCAAGGCTTCAGCCTTGCTTGAAAGCAGGCCTAAAGGCCTGCCCTACGAAACAATTTTCCTGTGCAAACAAAGGGAAAGAAGGGGAATTCGGCCTCTCATGTCTATACAATTATGGACCGATTAATAATTAGAAAATAGACTTCTTCAGAATCTCTCCCAACCTCCCTTTGCCATAGGGAGGAGTAGCTTAACCCCCTGTGAAAAAGGGGGATGTGGGGGGATTTTCACGGTTTGAGGGTGCCCTTCGGGCATGGGTTATTATGATCTTATTGATAACTCCTCCCACTCATTTTTCCTTCAACAAGAGGACGAGATCTCCCTCTCCGTCTTTGAATCCGTGTTCCACTCTTTCCACCCTTCCTCATTGGCTTAATGCCCGTAGAAGGTCTTCTTCTTCCTGGCTACTGACCTTGAAAGTCACTTCAAGTCCCCCGGCCACGGGTCTTCTCCCCAGTTCTGCTCAGACGAATTCGTGGTTCCAAATA
>Ga0214473_10011983_pt1 | contig 10171 bp, 8 predicted proteins | sample RVTome_7_FD_203509 | JGI IMG/M metagenome (GOLD analysis project Ga0214473, IMG submission 203509) | Soil microbial communities from uranium-contaminated site in the Upper Colorado River Basin, Wyoming, United States - RVT98D197 | ecosystem: Environmental > Terrestrial > Soil > Contaminated >... | reverse complement strand
TCGGCACTGGCCTGGGGGGCGGAGGGGGGTCTGCTCGATGCGGCTGGTGCAGGTGACCTCGCGCGGGTCAAGTCCCTCATTGCAGCCAAGGCGGATGTGAATGCTAAGGACGAATATGGCCTTACGGCGCTTATTCTTGCGTCGATGGGAGGCCACGTCGACGTGGTGAGGGCGTTGCTGGCGGCCAAGGCGGATGTGAATGCCAAGAGCAACCGTGGCAGCACGGCGCTGATACTTGCTGCGCGGGAAGGTAACGTCGACGTGGTGCGGGCGTTGCTGGCAGCCAAGGCGGATGTGAATGCCAAGATCAACGATGGTAAAACGGCGCTGATATTTGCGTCGGGGCTAGGCCACATCGATGTGGTACGGGCATTGCTGGCGGCCAAGGCGGATGTGAACACCAAGAGCAACGCTGGCGGCACGGCGCTGATGGCTGCGTCGATGAGTGGCAACGTCAAGGTGATGAAGCTTCTCAGACAGGCCGGGGCCACGGAATAGCCTGCGTAGAAAGGGGAAAAGGGATCAAATCTTTATTATTGACATGAAACAGAAAGGAAGATGGGAAACAATCAGAAATGTCATCAATGAAGATTTGATCCCATAGCTTCTGCACGCGGAATAGAGAAGAGGAGAGGGGGAAGATATTCTTCCCCCTCTTTTTTTATATCCTCTCACCTCTTTGATTTTTAAGGGATTTTTTCACCATCTGTATACATGTAGAAATATACCTATTGACAAACTACAAATACTATCGTATAATATGATTGATGAAGTGATTTGTAGTAAACTATGTCAGGTAAGGAGGGAACGATGGCATTCTATAAGATTGATGTGGATGAGGAGATTTGGCAGTTTTTGAAGAAGAACGCGGAACCGCTTGAAGATACCCCAAATTCAGTTCTGAAGAGACTTCTCTTTGGAAGAGCTGAAAAACGAGCTGGAAGCCCTGTAAAAACGCATACGGCAAACGATTTTCCTACCTTCCCGCCCTCTGTTCCAGAAGCACTAGCTCAGACTCTCGAAGTTATTTACGGTGTAAAGAAACTAGGGTTGTCGAGAAGACAAGCTACAAACCTAGTAGCCAAGAAACGTGGGATAGCATTTCAAACCGTTATTGACAAATATTGTCGTCAACTTGGCAAGCGGGCTTACGACGTTGATCTGTTACTAGAGTCAAAGAGTTCGGAAGGCCTTCAAGGGCTACTTTTGGAAAGGTTCAAAAGCAATAGAGATGTTGTCCGAGACTTTTTTCAGACTTTAGCGGAGTAGCTGCTCAAAATGCAGATGGACGACCGATAACGAGGCGGTGCAGCGAATCGGCCATAAAGCGGTCTCTCGCTGACCTTCGCGTTAGGGGCCCAACGAGAAGGGAGGTTAACGGATGGATGAAAAAAAACTTAAGGTGGTAATGGCGTACTTAAGAGGAGAGTTCGCCGGATCAACGATCGACGAGAAGTATGATTTCGATCGGGGGGCGCAAACATTCAGAGTGCGCGTCGGTAAGGACCTTTTACTTTTGAAAGTGGGCGAGGAATTTCTGAGCGACAACAACGACACGCAAATACGTGCTCATCTCGAAAACTGGAAAGTCGCCAATCTACTCAGAGAGAGCAAAGGCCTTGGGATCTTTGTTGGCAATAACGCGCCAGTTGCCTTTAATAGGTTTGTGTAATGGCCCCTTAGATCTGGGTGGGGTCAGGTCTTTGATCTTGGTCATCAATCAAAGGCTTGCCCCATGATGTGCTTTCGTTATTTGCCTGTACAAGTTTCCGCTCCAGAAGTTTCTTCTGGAACTCCGACAGGCTCTCGTTCGCTGGATTGGACAGATTCCCCATATTATACGAATTGCGCTTTTAGGCCATATTACCGAAAAATACGATGTCGTATACCCTCACCACATTGATTTTTAAAGCATTTTTTTCTTTCCGCCATCCGTCGTATAGATGCTATAATATACCTATGCTAAGAGCAAACAGGAAAGTCGTGTATTAAATGTTAGGCTATAGGATGTATTAAAACATGATGGCGGTTTTGTCCTCCTCAAAAGAGCTTTGAAATGGATAATCTGAGAAACGACCTTATAGTTGCTTTCCAAGAAGGCAACTTTCTACAAGTCGTTTATGAAAAGTCATTAGGCGAACCGGAAAATCTTAGTGCTCTCAAGACAGAACTGGTTAGCCTGCATAATGCTGGGCTGATAGATGTCGTCGCTTGCTTCAGTCGCTTAGAAAACCATTCAGATGCTGGCTATGATTTTTTCCTCACTCGCCACATTCTTGAAAAAATTCTCCCTGATCTCAATGCCCCTGTAAAACCTGTTATGGATTGCGTTCTTCATTTGGTCAATAAGGCAGGCGAGGATATGGCCGCAGGTACACCCTTCGGCCCTTTTATTGACTTTTGTGCGGTTGAACCATCCCGCCCCGAAGAATCTCTGAAGCAGATTAAAGCATCCATTGGTCAATTCGCTGATTTACTAACACCTACTATTGTCGCTGGAGCTCGCATTGACACAAGACACTATCTCAATGAGGCCGTTCAACTTACATCGCACGAGAACATCGAAATTCGTAAAAGAGCCATTTTTTCTTTAGGAAGAATTCAAAATTATAAAGATAGCGAGTTATATGAAACCGCACTCGCCTGTTTAGAACTGGCTGCTGCCAAAGAGTGCGACGATCACCTTTTGGGTAATATCATAAAATCTGCGTTCAGTTTATATAAACAAGACAAGTCACAAGAAGAGCAAATCGTTAATCTTATCAATCGTGCTTTGTCAAAAGGCGGCGACCACGCTCTGCACGCGGCATCAGAATTGTTTGGCTTTGATTTTAGGGAACTCCCTGAGGCTTTGTTAGCTGCGTTACTTGAACATCTACGACGTGTCAAACCTCAGAACAAAGGCACGCTGGACAACATTGACTATGGCTTGGTCAAGTTAATCAATAGAGAAGAGCCGACCAAAGGTATTGAGTTTCTTGAAGACATTCTGTTAGCTAACCCCAATGACATCTCAATGGATATATTCGATAGTGTTATTCGAGAGCTTTGTAAAAATAAAAAAGTGCTTAACAAGGTACTGACGAAGTGGTTCCTGCGGGGCGATAGAGTGCTTTGCGAAGGGATACATGCCGTAGTTAATAAGGATCTTCACCATGATGTCCTATTGGAGATAGATCCATCTGAACTCATTTCTATAGACCTTGTGCATATCTTCTTCCTTGCTAGAAAAACTATCGGCTATTTATTCTTTAAACCACTGACCGCTGCAAGCGTAGTGATTTCTTTGATGCGTATTACGAACAAAGAAGAAACATTACGGCAGCTCGGTGCACTTCTTTTTGACCCGCTGCTTCTCAATTTTCCTGGCAAGGTAAAAGATTTCTTAATCCAACAAAAAGATATCGAATCAGGGCAAGCCAAAGCGACGATTGAATCAGCACTCATGTTTTTTGATGAATACATGGATGCTTTAAAATCAACCGGCGCAATTCCAGAGTTACATCCCTCTCAAGCACAGCGGGAGGCACATCGACGACATTTTTCTCAGCTTTTATCAGAGTCGTTTAAAAAAGCGGAAAAAAAATCTGTTTTTTTGTCGCTGGTTTCAAAGTCTGTATTGCTTTACGGAAGAAAGTCGATCAATTATGTTTACGGCCTTAATGGTAAATGCAGCAGAATGGAAACTCCATTACTTAGTCACGGTACTGAAATAGAAATTCCATGGCTTCAAATCATCGATCCTTTTGGCCTAGAGTATATGCTGCGGATTTTTAGAGTGGAACGGATAAAAGCATGAAGCTTATCATCAAACAATATTTAGCATCACTTAAAGAACGTGATGAATTAGATGCAGTGCTCCCAGACCTATTAAGCCAACTCGGACTCAATGTCTACTCTCGTCCTAGCAGAGGAACCCGGCAGGCCGGAGTTGACGTTGCTGCTGTGGGTAGACTTGCTGGTGGCACAGAAAAAGTTTATTTATTCTCAATCAAACCAGGTGATTTAACCCGGAGTTCTTGGGATGGTGATGCGGTTCAATCCCTACGCCCCTCTCTCAATGAAATTCTCGATACCTATATTCCTAACCATTTACCTAATGAACACAGGGATAAAGACGTAGTTGTTTGCCTTTGTCTTGGAGGAGATATTCAAGAGCAAGTGCGGCCACAAGTCAAAGGGTTTATAGCGCAGAACAAACGAGACAATATAGCGTTTGAAGAATGGAACGGAGATAAACTGGCCGAACTGATTTTATCAAGCTTTTTGCGTGAAGATTTATTGCCCCAGAACGCCCGCTCGCAATTGCGCAAATCGCTCGCTTTACTGGATGAACCTGAAGCATCCTACCATTACTTCTCTGCCCTAATCAGATCCCTTTCCAGCGCAGAAAGCGCGAAGAATAAAAACCAGATCATGGCTATCCGGCAAATGAATATCTGTTTATGGATACTGTTTGCCTGGGCTCGCGATGCAGGCAACTTGGAATCGGCGTATTTATCTAGCGAACTAGCGTTACTCCACGCTTGGAAGATTGCCAGAACATACTCCGCTAAAAAGACGAAAGCAGCAAAGGCGATCCAATTTGCGTTCAATTCATTTTTGGTCGTCTATCGACAGATCAGCTCCCAGTACCTCGTGGAGAAAATTCTGCCGCATGCTCATAAGCGACATGCCTTATCAGTCGCAGTTCAGCCCTCGTGCAGTTTGGACGTTAATCTGAAGTTATTTGATGTATTAGGCCGCGTCGCCATGGGCGGTATTTGGGCCTACTGGCGCACACAGACCGTTGGCAAAGATGAGACGGAAATTCTTGAACAAACGTGGAGAGAAGTGCAGTCCTTTTCGGTCGCGATTAGACAAATAATTTTGAATAACCCAACATTATTGTTGCCGATCAAAGATGATCAAGTGATTGATATATCCATCACGGTGTTTCTGCTAATGATCGATAGTAATAATCATAGCGATATTAAACAATGGCTTTCTGAAATCGTTGAACGCGCAACTTTTGCGCATAAAATACATGGCCTATACCCTTGCAATTTATCGAGCTATTCTGAGTTACTTCTACACCCACATCAAAATAACGAGAGCTATCGCGAGGAAGTGACCGGGGGGAGCATTTTGTTTCCGATGATTGCTTTATGTGCATCGCTGCTGGGCGATATTGGTCTTTACAACCAAGTTCAGTACATAAAACAAAAGCACCTAAGCCACAGCAACTTTCAGTTTTGGTATCCGGATGAACTTTCGGAGGAGCACTTTTACACCAATAGCGATGCACATGGAGCTACACTTTCTGATGCATGCATTGATCGCTCATCAGATGAATTTGTAAATCAAGCCTTCACCGAGTGCGAGAATACCCCATATTTTAAAACACTCTCCGCAGTTGGGGTTGGTTTATGGCCTCTAATTCTGGTGGCTTGTCGGCATTATCGCATTCCTGTTCCATTGCATTTAATGGAAGGTTTTGTGAAGCTGTACAAGCATCATAGTAGCTAGGGCAGGTGTGAAAAGTTTAATAAGATAAATTCAGGTGATGCTAAAAAGCTATGTACCTGATTTGCAGCGTTATATAGATTTTGCGAGCGCTGAGCGAACCCTCTGATAAACCCGCAAGTTTTATTTTACAATCTTCAGCCCCCGCTTTGCGGGATGCCGCATTCCATAAACTATAAATTAATGAGCGGCACTTTCCTTAATTCTATTTTACAATCTTTAATCTTGCGCCCCCCGCTTTGCGGGGTCCCGTCTTTTGCAAAATCTAAATTACGTCCCGCGTTGTCACTCTGTGACATCCCATCAGTTATATTTTTATACAAAATGGGGTGGGACTTTTTTGTCTATTATTTAACAATTTTTAATCTTCCCCCCGCTCTGCGGGGTCACCCCTCTTATAAAATTTAAATTAGGGAGGGAGACTTCCCCCACTCTATTATTTAATGATCTTTAATTTCCCCTTCTTTTTTGTTTCCTTCGGGCCTTCTGCCGGCCCCTTTTTTGTCTCCCCGGTTTGCCCTGCTGCGATGTGCTGGTTGAAGAGGTTGTTCTTGGCGATCACGCCGTTAATAATAAAGTAGATGATCACCGCCTTTTCCCATTCCTTGGTGGGCGCGAAGTTAAAGAGCCTGTCGAGGTAGAGCTTGCGCAGTTGCGTCAGAGAGGCCTCGTCCAGCGCGATGATCTGTTCCGCGATCTTATCCAAAGCATTCTCCAGCATTGTCTCTCTCCTTAGTCACACGATCAGCCAGGGGCGCGGGAGGAATATCCTCTCGTAGAGATGAAAGGCGTAGCGGTCGGTCATCCCGGCCAGATAATCGCACACGCAATTGTCGATGCTATCGTAGAGTTCTTGCCTTCCTATCTCCTTTAAAAAAAAGTCAACATCCGCGGTGAATTTCTTATAGAGCTCGATCAAGATCCTGGAGGCCTTGAGAAAGTCGCCGTGCACCACCCCGGCGTCATATACCCGCTCGTAGAGAAAATCCCTCAGCCTCACCACGGCCGCCAGTATCTCCGGGCTCATGGCGAGAGAGAGCCCATTTTCCTGGGTAGCGAGGGTGGCATAGATGGTATCCTTCACCATCGCATCTATCCTCTCCCCATGGGTTTGGCCGAGGAGAGAGGAGCATTCCTTGGGGATATCCTGCTCAGCGATCACCCCGGCCCTGATGGCGTCATCCAGATCATGATTGACATAGGCGATGATGTCCGCCACCCTCACCACCTGCCCTTCGATGGTAGCGGCCCGCTCAGAGAGGTCGAGGGGGATGACTGCCCCTTTGGCCTTGGAGTGCTTGGTGATCCCATCCCTTACTTCAAACGTGAGATTCAGCCCCCTTCCCTCCCGCTCCAGCAGATCTACGACGCGCAAGCTCTGCTCAGGGTGCGAGAAACCGTTCGGGGCGATCTTATCGAGGGCCTCCTCGCCGGCGTGTCCGAAGGGGGTATGCCCCAGGTCATGGCCGAGGGCGATGGCCTCGGTCAGGTCCTCATTGAGCCGCAGGGCCTTGGCAATGGTCCTCGCGATCTGGGAGACCTCCAGGGTATGGGTCAAACGGGTACGATAGTGATCGCCGGTGGGTGAGAGAAAGACCTGGGTCTTGTGCTTGAGGCGGCGAAAGGACTTGGAGTGGATGATCCTGTCCCTGTCGCGCTGGAACGGGGGACGCAAATCGCACTCCTCTTCCTCCCGCTCCCTTCCTTTCGTCTTACTGCTCAGCTGGGCATGGGGGGAGAGGATCTTCTTCTCTGTCTCTTGCAACGATTCACGGATCGAGGCCATGGCGCTTCCGCTCTTGCCATCAATCGGGGGGGTTGAGCATATCCCCCTTGTAGGTATCGAAATCGGGGATCTCCCTCTGCAGAAACTCCCTTGCCTTTGCCAATATCTCTTCCTCTATTTGGCGCACCCGCTCCGCGGAAATATTATACCTCTGGCCGATCTCGCGCAGGGTCAGAGGCTTCTCAGCCAGCATCCTCCGCTCGAAGATCTCCAAGTCCCTGCCTGCGAGGGTGAGGCGGAATTCCCGTAACTTCTCGGCAAAGAGCTGCCTCAACTCCTTATCCCCCAGCCGTTCATCCGTTGAGGGGGCCCCTGCGGTCAGGAGCTCTCCGAAGGTGGTGCGGGAATCGTCTCCTCCCACCGGGGCGTCGAGGGAGATATCAGCCATCTCCATCCGCTGGCCCATGGAGACCACCTCATCCTCTTTCACGTTCAAGTTCTCGGCCACCAGCTTCGGGATGGGATCGAAACCCATGTGCTCCAATCTCTCCTTCTCCTTTTTGAGGTCGAAGAAGAGCTTGCGCTGGGCCTGCGTGGTGCCGATGCGCACCAGCCGCCAATTATCCATGATGAACTTCAGGATATAGGCCCTGATCCAAAAGGAGGCATAGGTGGTAAACCGCACCCCCCGGTAGGGGTCGAACCTCGTCACCGCCTGCATGAGCCCCACGTTGCCCTCCTGGATGAGGTCCAAGAGATTGCTGGTCCAGTAGCGATGGTGTTCGAGGGCGATCTTTACCACCAGTCTCAAATTCGAGACCACCAGCTTCAGAACGGCCTCTTTGTCCTTGTACCTCTTATACCTGATGGCAACCTTGTGCTCTTCTTCTGCGGTGAGGATGGGATAGCGGCTGATATCCTGCAGGTAGAAACGCAGTGGGTCTAGGGGCGCTAGTTGCTCTCCCGGCGCCTTTTCCGCAAGCTGGATTTCGGCCGGCTCTTCGATGACCAGCTTCTTAGGACCTTTGCGTGCCTTGGCCATTCTCTGTTCCCTTGGTTCTCCCCCACCCCCTTACCAAAGGGCCACTGGCCAAAGGGCCACCTTCGGCTTCGGTTTGCTAAAGGGGGGGATGGGGGATTTGCAACCTATTTTATCGGCAACTGTATGGTAATCCCATAAGAAGGAAATGACAACCCCTGCACTCTCTGCCCCTGCCCTGCTTCAAATGGTGCAAAGATTTGTCTTCAGGAGGAGTCCGAAGGCGAGATGGTTCCAGCCTCTTTCCCTTTGCATACAAAAGGCCTTTGTGTTATAAGGAATTGTTATTCCGAAAAGAGGCAAGAGAGACGTATGACGAAGGCGAAGATTCTCATAGTGGACGACGAAGAAGGTATCCTCAAGTCCATCGTCGGCATCCTGCAGGATGAGGGCTATCAGACCATAACCGCCCGTGATGGGAGGGAGGCCCTGGCGCGCTATCAGGCCGAGGCACCCGATGCCCTGCTGCTGGATGTCTGGATGCCTGACATGGACGGGATAGAGGTACTGAAAAGGCTGCAGGTGATTGACGTGGACAGCGCGGTGATCGTTATCTCCGGACACGGGACCATCTCCACCGCGATCAAGGCGGTAAAACTGGGGGCCTTTGACTTCATCGAAAAACCCCTGTCCATGGACGTCCTCTTGATCATCTTGGAAAAGGCCCTGGAACATCGCCGCTTAAAGCTGGAGAGCAAGCGTCTGCAAAGGCTTTTGCGGGAAAACGAGCGCAGCCAGCAGCAATTCACTTTCCTGACGACGGTCCAGGCAGAGTCTGAGGAGCGCCTCTCCCCGCGCCCCGAGACCACATTGAAGCCGGGTCTGTTGCCGCAGCGTACCCTCAAGCAAAGCATGGTGCTCTATGGGACCGGCCTTCATTCCGGGCTGAAGACGGGGATGATCCTCTTACCCCAGCCCCCGGGCACCGGCATTGTCTTCTGCAACCTTTCCGAAGATCACACCGTGCCGGGACATCTGGATTACGTCCGCTCCACGGAGGCTGCCACCTCGGTGGCCAAGGGAAGGACGATTATCAGGACGGTGGAGCATTTTATGGCCGTGCTGCACGCCTACCGTATCAACAACCTCTTGATAAAGATCAACGGCGAGATCCCCATCATGGACGGCTCTGCCATCGACTTTTGCCGCATCATCGAGGAGGCGGGGATCGAACAGCAGATGGCCGGACAGGAAGAGCTGGTGATCGATCGCCGCTATCAGGTGGGGGAGGAGTCGCTGACCGGGAAGTACATCTATATCGAGCCCGCCGATACCTTCGGGGTCAGGTACCAACTGAGCTATCCGCGGCCTATCGGCGAGCAGGAATACACCTTTATCTTAGATGGATCGGAGCACTTTAAGGCGGAGATTGCCCCTGCCCGGACCTTTGGCTTTTTAAAGGATGCGGCGAAGCTCAGCAAGATGGGCTTGGCCGGCGGAGGGCATCTGCATAACATCATCCTGCTGGACGATAAGGGGGTGGTGAACACCACCCTGAGGTTCCCCGACGAATTTGTCCGCCATAAGATCCTCGACATCTTCGGGGATTTTTATCTCCTGAACCGTTCTATCAAGGGAATGGTTACCGCCCGTATGACCGGGCACACCGAAAATATCGCCCTGCTGCAGGCGATCAAGAAGGGTATGGGCCTCTAATCATCAGCCTATCTCTTTGACCGATCGCAATCGCCTTCCCAAGAATCTCTCCCCTACCCTGACGAAGCGCTCCGCATTATCGGTGACATAGAAGGTATATGATTCATGCTTCCTCCCCGGGGCGGTAAGCTTTTCCTCCTCCAGGACCCGCTGCACATCCTTGGCCGTCTCCTGGGCGGAGTTGACCAGACACACCTCATCCCCCACGATCTCCTTGATGATCCCCTCTAAGAGGGGATAGTGGG
>Ga0214473_10011982_pt1 | contig 10171 bp, 5 predicted proteins | sample RVTome_7_FD_203509 | JGI IMG/M metagenome (GOLD analysis project Ga0214473, IMG submission 203509) | Soil microbial communities from uranium-contaminated site in the Upper Colorado River Basin, Wyoming, United States - RVT98D197 | ecosystem: Environmental > Terrestrial > Soil > Contaminated >... | reverse complement strand
GTGGCCACCCCGGTCGCGATCGCCGGTGCCCGCCCGTGGATCCCATGGAAGCCGTAGGTGTCCATGTAGTAGGTGAACCGGCCGCTGCAGCCGATCCCCGAGACGAACACGGTGTCCTTGGGTTCGATGCCGAGCTCGGGCATGAAGCTCTGAACCGCCGCGAGGATCGCGTAGTCGCCGCATCCGGGACACCACCGCGGGTCCTGCTCGGAGGTGAAGTCCTTCTTCGTGAGGGTGGCGATCCCGCCGGGCGTGTCGCCACCGTTGCCGGTCGTCTCAGTCATCGAGCATCTCCACGATCGAGTGTTCCAACTCGTCCCCGAAGATCGGCAGGCCCTGCATCTTCGAGAAACTCCTCGCGTCCACCAGGTATTTCGCGCGGACGAGCATCGCCAGCTGTCCGCTGTTGATCTCGGGGACCAGCACCCGCCGGTACGCCCCGAGCACCTCGCCGGTGTTCGCCGGGAAGGGGTTCAACCAACGAAGGTGCGCCACCGCCACCGTGCGACCGGTGTCGCGCACGCGCCCCGCGGCTGCGCGGATCGTCCCGGCGGTCGAGCCCCACCCGAGGACGAGCAGCTCCGCGTCACCGCCGGGGTCGTCGACCTCGAGCGGCGCGATGTCGGCCGCGATCCCGTCGACCTTCGCCTGACGGAGCCGCGTCATCCGCTCGTGGTTGTCCGGGTCGTAGCTGATGTTGCCCGTCAGATCCTGCCGCTCGAGCCCTCCGATCCGGTGTTCGAGCCCCGGGGTGCCGGGGATCGCCCACGGACGGGCGAGCCGCTCGTCCCGTGCGTACGGCATGAACTCCTCGCCGTTCGCCTCGGCGAACATCGGATCGAAGGTCGGCAAGCTGTCGAGGTCCGGCACCCGCCAGGGCTCGGACGAGTTCTGCAAGAAGCTGTCCGACAGCACGATCACGGGCGTGCGGTACCGGACGGCAACGCGCGCCGCCTCCAGCGCGACATCGAAGCAGTCGGCGGGCGAGGCGGCCGCGATCACGGGCATCGGCGACTCTCCGTGGCGTCCGAACATCGCCAGGAGCAGGTCCGACTGCTCGGTCTTCGTGGGCATTCCGGTCGAGGGCCCCGCCCGCATCACGTCGACGATGATCATCGGGAGCTCGGAGATGACCGCCAGCCCCATCGTCTCCGCTTTGAGGTCGAGGCCCGGCCCGCTCGTGCCGGTGACGGCGAGCTGACCGGTGAACGCGGCGCCGAGCGCGACGTTCGCCGCCGCGATCTCGTCCTCTGCTTGCACCGTGATCACGCCGAAGTGCTTGTGCTTCGACAGCTCGTGCAAGAGGTCCGAGGCCGGCGTGATCGGGTAGCTCGCGTAGAACAGCTGCAGCCCGCTGCGTTCGGCGGCCGTGATAAGTCCCCAGGCGAGCGATTGTGCTCCGGCCACGTTGCGGTAGACGCCCGGCTCGGCGGGGGCAGGTTTGACGAGAACCTGATGCGAGAAGACCTCGGTCGTCTCGCCGAAGTGATACCCGGCGTCGAACGCGGCGACGTTCGCCTCGAGGATCTCGGACTTGTTCCCGAACTTGCTCTGGAGCCACGTCAGGGTGGTCTCGGTGGGCCGCCCGTACATCCACGACAGCAGACCGAGCGCGAACATGTTCTTCGCACGCTCCGCCTCCTTCTTCGAGACCCCGACCTCCTCTACCGCCCGCACGGTGATGGTGGTCATCGGCACCTTGAAGACCTGATACCCGTCGAGGGAGCCGTCCTCGGTCGGATCGGCGGCGTACCCGGCCTTGTCGAGGTTGCGTTGGGTGAACGCGTCCTCGTTCAGCACGAGGGTCCCGCCCTTGGTCACCTTCCCGAGGTCCGCTCTGAGGGCGGCGGGGTTCATCGCGACAAGCACGTCGGCATGGTCGCCTGGGGTCGCGACGTCGGTCGCGGCGAACTGGATCTGGAACGCCGACACCCCGTGCACCGTGCCGGCCGGAGCGCGGATCTCGGCCGGGAAGTCGGGCAGGGTCGCCAGGTCGTTGCCGAGTACGGCCGTCGCGCTCGTGAATCGGTCTCCCGTCAGCTGCATCCCGTCGCCCGAGTCCCCGGCGAATCGGACGACGACACGATCGCGTTCTTCGACGGTCTTGCTCATCGTGGGCTCGGCCTCGCGGCCTTCGCTCCTTCCGTGGTGGTGTCGCCGTGCTGTTGTCGCGGCGGGGCGGATCCCGTCCGGACATCTAGCCTAACGCTCCCCCCGCGCCACGCCTGGCCGTCCGGTGTGGTTCGATGGGGCCATGCGGACGCACATGCTCGGGTCGAACGGTCCGGAGATCTCGGTCGTGGGGTTCGGCGCCTGGGAGGCCGGCGCCGGCAGCGAGTGGGGGCTTGCCCCTCCGGACGAGCGATCGATCGAGGCCATGCGAGCGGGGCTCGACGCCGGGATGACCTGGATCGATACCGCCGAGGTCTACGGCGACGGCCACTCCGAGGAGGTCGTGAGACACGCGGTCGACGGCCGCCGTGAGGACGTCCTGTTGTTCTCGAAGGTCGCCCCTACCCCCGACGGCTCGGGCTTCCGCCCGCCGGAGATCGCTGGGGCCTGTCGTGCGTCGCTGGGACGGCTCGGCACCGATCGGCTCGATCTGTACCAGTTGCACTGGCCCGACGACTCCGGCGTGCCGATCGAGGAGACATGGGGCTCGATGGCCGGGCTCGTGGAAGAGGGCCTCGTCCGGTGGGTCGGCGTCTCGAACTTCGACCGTGACCTGATCGAGCGCTGCGAGGCCGTGCGTCACGTGGACTCGCTCCAGCAGGAGTTCTCGATGCTCGTCCCGGACGACCGCGAGCTGATCAGGTGGTGCGGCGAGCACGGAACCGGGGTGCTGAGCTACGCGCCGATGGCCTACGGCATGCTGACCGGGGCGATCGGGCCCGATACGACCTTCGACGAGGCCGACTTCCGATCGGGCAAGGCGGAGGACGGCGAAACGCACGCGCGGATCTTCGCCGCTGGCGCGGTGCGGGCACGCTCGCTCGCGGTGGTGGACGGCATGCGTCCGATCGCCGAACGGCTGGGCTGCACGCTCGCGCAGCTCGCGCTCGGGTGGAACCATCACCAGCCGGGTGTGACGGCGGCGATCGCAGGCAGCCGCGACCCGGCGCACGCCCGGCAGAACGCCGGCGCGGGCGACGTCGTGCTGGACCGTGAGGCGCTCGCCGAGCTCGAGGCGCTCGTTCCGGCCGTCTGACGGACCCGGCTCAGCCGGTCCTGCGCTCCACCTGCCGGATCCGACCGACGATGCCGTCGAGCAGCTTGAGCGACATCTGGGGCTCCTCCTCGATCAACCCCACGAGCGTGTGCCGGAAGAGGCGGAGCACCCGCATCGGGGTCTCCGCGACGATCGTGGCCGTGCGAGGGCCGCCGTCGAGCGCCGACAGCTCACCGAAGAAGTCGCCCGGGACGACCCTCCCAACCTTGCGACCCTTGCGGAGCACCTTGCCCTGCCCGGCGAGGACGACGAACAGGGCCTCCCCGGGGTTGCCCTCCTCGACGATGCGATCGCCCACCGCGTAGTCCAGCTCGTCTGTGTCTCTCGCGAGACGCGTGAGGTGCCGTTTCGCCAGCCCGTTGAACAGGGGCACGCCCCCCAGCACCACCGCGGTCTCACGTCGGGTGCGGGCGATCGGCACCTCCGGTTGGCGCTCGTGGAACGCACTCGTGCCGGGGCCACGGACCACAGCGTCGGCGAGGGTTCGACCCATGGGTGGAGAGCCTACCGGTGCGATGCCCTCGAGGCCAAGCGTGCCGCTTCGTCGGCGTGGGCCCGGGTAGGCTGGAACGCCATGGATGCCCGCTCGCGACTCGAGACGCTGCTGGCCGAGCGCATCGTGGTGCTCGACGGGTCGTGGGGAGTGCTCCTTCAGGGTCGGGGGCTCACCGAGGAGGAATTCCGAGGCAACCGCTTCGCCGGGCACGACCGCGACGTCAAGGGCGACCCCGACCTCCTCAACCTCACGCAGCCTCGGATCGTTTCCGAGATCCACGACGCGTACTTCGCCGCCGGTGCCGACATCACGACGACGAATACGTTCACCGCCACTACGATCGGCCAAGCCGACTACGGCCTTGCCGACGCCGTCGCGGAGATGAACGTGCAGGGCGCGAGGCTCGCGAAGGACGCCGCCCGTCGCGCCGGCCACGACCGATTCGTCGCAGGGTCCGTCGGGCCGTTGAACGTGACGCTGTCGCTGTCGCCCGACGTCGAGGATCCGTCCTTCCGCCCGGTCTCGTTCGACGAGGTCTACGAGACCTACGCCGCGCAGATCGCGGCGCTGCGCGACGGCGGCGTCGACCTCCTGCTCATCGAGACGATCTTCGACACGTTGAACGCCAAGGCGGCGATCGCCGCGGCACTCGACGTGGCGCCGGAGCTTCCACGCTGGCTCTCCGTGACGATCGTCGATCGGAGCGGGCGCACGCTGTCGGGCCAGACGATCGAGGCGTTCTGGACGTCGATCGAGCACGCCGACCCCATGCTTGTCGGGGTCAACTGTTCGCTCGGTGCCAAGGAGATGCGTCCCTCGATCGAGGCACTCGCAGGCGTCGCCACGGTGCCGGTCAGCTGCTACCCGAACGCGGGCCTGCCGAACGCCTTCGGCGGGTTCGACGAGACACCCGAGACGACGAGCGACCTGCTCGGAGAGTTCGCCCGCGCCGGGCTCGTGAACCTGGTCGGCGGCTGCTGCGGGACCACGCCGGACCACGTACGGATGATCGCGTCGCAGGTACGGGGCCTCGCGCCTCGGGAGTCCGCACCGTCAGGGCGCATGACCTCGTTCTCCGGGCTCGAGCCCTTCCGCATCACCCTCGAGACCGGGTTCGTCATGGTCGGCGAGCGCACGAACATCACCGGCTCGAAGAGGTTCGCCCGGCTGATCGAGTCGGGTGACTACCAGGCAGGGGTCGACATCGCGCGCGAGCAGGTCGACAACGGGGCGAACCTCATCGACGTGAACATGGACGCGGATCTGCTCGACGGCGCCCACGCGATGACGACCTTCCTGAACCTGATCGCAACCGAGCCGGCGATCGCGAAGGTGCCGATCATGATCGATTCCTCGAAGTGGGAAGTCATCGAGGCCGGTCTCAAATGCGTCCAGGGCAAGGCCGTCGTGAACTCGATCAGCCTCAAGGAGGGCGAGGACGACTTCCTCCACAAGGCGGCGATCTGTCGCCGCTACGGGGCGGCCGTGGTCGTGATGGGATTCGACGAGCAGGGCCAGGCCGGCACGGCAACCCGCAAGGTCGAGATCGCCGAGCGCTCCTACCGGCTGCTCACCGAACGAGCCGGATTCGCACCCTGGGACATCGTGATGGACCCGAACATCCTCGCCGTCGCGACCGGCATGGAAGAGCACAACGAGTTCGCGAAGGCCTTCATCGAAGCCGCGCGCGAGATCAAGCGTCGGTGCCCAGGCGTGAAGGTCTCCGGCGGCGTGTCCAACCTGTCGTTCTCGTTCCGAGGGAACGAGCCCGTACGCCGGGCGATCCACTCCGCGTTCCTGTACCACGCGATCGCCGCGGGCCTCGACATGGCGATCGTGAACGCGGGCCAGCTCGACGTCTACCAGGACATCCCCGCCGATCTGCTGGAGCACGTCGAGGACGTGATCTTCAACCGTCGGCCCGACGCCACCGAACGTCTCGTCCGTTTCGCCGAGACGGTCCAGGGCTCGGCGCTCGCGGCCGAGGAGGACCTCTCCTGGCGTGAGGCGCCGGTCGACGAGCGCCTCACGCACGCGCTCGTGCACGGCATCGACCGCTGGATCGTCGAGGATGCCGAGGAAGCGCGCCAGGGCTACGACGAGCCCCTCGACGTGATCGAAGGTCCCCTGATGCAGGGGATGCAGGTCGTCGGGGACCTCTTCGGCGCGGGCAAGATGTTCCTGCCGCAGGTCGTGAAGAGCGCCCGGGCGATGAAGAAGGCCGTCGCCTACCTCGAACCATTCATGGAGGAGCGCAAGGCGGGCGGGCGTGTCCAGGGCAAGGTCGTGCTGTGCACCGTGAAAGGCGACGTCCACGACATCGGCAAGAGCATCGTGGGGGTGGTGCTGGGGTGTAACAGCTACGAGGTGATCGACCTCGGCGTGATGGTGCCGGCCGACGTGCTGCTCGACACCGCCCTCGAGGAAGGCTGCAACGTCGTCGGGTGCTCCGGGTTGATCACGCCCTCGCTCGACGAGATGGTCCACGTCGCGAAGGAGATGGAACGACGAGGGCTGAACCTCCCGTTGCTGATCGGGGGCGCCACCACCTCACGGCAGCACACCGCCGTGCGGATCGCGCCTGCCTACGCCCAGCCGGTGGTTCACGTGGTCGACGCCTCCCGCGTGGTCGGCGTCGTGAGCGCCCTGCTCGACCCCGAGCGCAAGCCCACGTTCGACCGCGAGAACCGGGCGCTGCAGGACCGCCTGCGCGAGCAGCACGCGGAGCGCGAGCGGACCCCGCTCGTGCCCTACCGGGTGGCGCTGGAGCGGCGCCCGCAGATCGCGTGGCGGGCCCAGGACGTCCCGGCGCCTTCGTTCACAGGGGCGCGCGTCGTGGAGCCGTCGATCGAGACGCTGCGGCCGTTCATCGACTGGACCTTCTTCTTCACCGCATGGGAGCTGAAGGGCTCGTATCCGCAGATCCTCGAACACGACACCTACGGGCCGCAGGCGCGCGAGCTTCTCGCCGACGCCGAGCGGCTGCTCGACGAGATCGCCGACGACGGATCGCTCCAGGCGAAGGGGGCCTTCGGGTTCTGGCCGGCACAGAGCGAGGACGACGACATCGTCCTGGGAAACGGAATGGTCTTCCCGATGCTCCGCCAGCAGGTCGACCGAGGAGCCGACGAGCACAACCGGTCGCTCGCCGACTTCGTGGCGCCGGCCTCCAGCGGCCTCTCCGATCACATGGGGGCGTTCGCCGTCACCGCCGGCCTCGGCGCCGACGACCTCGTGAAGCGGTACGAGGCCGAGCACGACGACTACCACGCGATCATGGTCAAGGCGCTCGCCGACCGCCTCGCCGAGGCGGTCGCCGAGCATCTGCACGAAGAGGCCCGGCTGGCGTGGGGCTACGAGACGGATCGTCGCCCCGGCGACGATCTGATCGCCGAGCGCTACCGGGGCATCCGCCCCGCGTTCGGATACCCCGCGTGCCCGGATCACTCGCTGAAGCGTCAGCTGTACGACCTCCTGGAGGTCCGCGAGCTCGGACTCGATCTCACCGAGCACTGCGCGATGACCCCCGCTGCGAGCGTCTCGGGTCTGTATCTCGCCCATCCCGAGGCCCGCTACTTCAACGTTGGTCGGATCGGGAAGGACCAGGTCGAGGACTACGCGCGGCGCCACGGCGAGAGCGTCGCCGAGGCCGAGCGCTGGCTCCGCCCGAACCTCTCCTACGATCCCACCTGAGGCTCCTCCGCAACCCATCCGCCGAGAGGCCCGCACCCAGCGGGTCGCTCGCCCGTTGGTGTTTCCCCTCCCAGGCGGGACCGTAACGGTGAGCGCTCGGCGTCTGAGCCCGCGCATGGTCGGAAGGAGCATCACGATGGTCATGGAAGCCCCCGCGAAGGAGAAGACGCCGGTGGAGTTCCACGGCGTCGAACTGCTCGAGCACCCTCTGCTCAACAAGGACTCCGCCTTCACGGAGGAGGAACGTGATCGTTTCGGCCTACACGGGCTCATGCCCCTGCGGGTGACGACCATCGAGGAGCAGGTCGCGCTCGAGATGGAGCACGTTCGCCGCAAGGAGGACGACCTCGAGAAGTTCATCGGCCTCGCGGCCCTGCAGGATCGCAACGAGACCCTCTACTACCGCGTGCTCGTGGAGCACCTCGAGGAACTGATGCCGATCGTCTATACACCTGTCGTCGGCCGCGCCTGCCAGGAGTACAGCCACATCCTGCGGCGCCCTCGCGGCCTGTGGATCACCCCCGACGACATCGATCGGATCCCGGACCTGCTCCACAACGCGCGCAACGAGGAGGTACGGCTGATCGTCGTCACCGACGGGGAGCGGATCCTCGGTCTGGGCGACCTCGGCGCGGGCGGCATGGGCATCCCGGTCGGCAAGCTCGCCCTGTATACCGCCGGCGCGGGGATCCATCCCTCCACGACCCTGCCGATCACCCTCGATGTCGGCACCGACACCGAGCGCCTCCTCGAGGACTCGATGTACCTCGGTTGGCGACACCCGCGACTTCGCGGCGAGCCCTACGACCGGTTCGTCGAGGCCTTCGTCGAAGGGGTGCTGGAGGTCTATCCCCACGCGGTGCTCCAGTGGGAGGACTTCAAGCAGCACAACGCGATCCGTCTCCTGGACCGGTACCGCCACCGCCTCACCAGCTTCAACGACGACATCCAGGGGACCTCGAGCGTCGTGGTCGGCGGGATCCTCGCCGGGTTCCGTCACCTCGGCGTTCCGCTCGTGGACCAGCGGTTCCTCTTCGTGGGAGCGGGCGCGGCGGGCATCGGGATCGCCCGTCTGATCCGCTCCGCGCTGTGCCGCGCGGGCGCCGACGACTCGACCGTCCGGCGTGCGATCGTCATGCTCGACTCGAAGGGCCTGTGCTTCGAGGGCCGCGACCCGATTGACGAAGACAAGCTCGAGCTCGCGCTTGGCGCCGACGAGATGGCGGCCCACGGCTTCGGCGGATCCGAGCCCGACGCGCGCTACGACCTCGCCACGGTCGTGCGTCACGTGAAGCCGACGGTGCTGATCGGAACCAGCGGCACTCCGGGGGCCTTCACCGAGGACGCCGTCCGCGAGATGGCGACGCACGTGCGGCGTCCGCTCGTGATGCCGATGTCCAACCCGACGTCGAAGACCGAGGCCGAGCCCAAGGACATCCTCGAGTGGACCGAGGGTCGTGCGATCATCGCGACGGGGAGCCCGTTCGAATCCGTGGAGATCGGCGGCGTGACCCACGTGATCGGTCAGGCGAACAACGCCTTCGTGTTCCCCGGCATCGGCTTGGGTGCGATCGTGGCAGAGGCGCGGGAGATCCCGGACGACATCTTCCTCGCCGCGGCGGACGCGCTCGCCGCGGCGGTCTCCGAGGAGCGGCTGGCCGAGGGCGCGATCTACCCCTCGCAGCAGGACCTGCGGGCCGTCAGCCGCCGGATCGCCGAGGCGGTCGTCCGCACCGCCCGAGACGCGGGCATCGGCCGGCACTTCACCGACGACGAGATCGGGCCGGCGATCGACGAGAGGATGTGGTTCCCGGACTACGCCGAGTACACGGCGTAGCCCGCTCGCTGCCGCGAGCGTGCCAACCTGCCTGTGGGCCGCTCGCTACCGCGAGCGTGCCAACCTGCCTGTGGGCCGCTCGCTACCGCGAGCGGCCCGGGATCCGGCCGAGCTCGTGGACGAGCTCCGCGGCGACCTCTTTGGCGTCGCCGAAGAGCATGGCCGTGCGGGGCGCGTAGAAGAGCTCGTTCTCGATGCCGGCGAAACCCGACCGCATCGATCGCTTGATCACCACGACGTTCTGCGCCTTGTCGACGTCGAGGATCGGCATCCCGAAGATCGGGCTCCCCTTGTCGTGGCGGGCGGCCGGGTTCACGACGTCGTTCGCGCCGATCACCAGGGCCACGTCGCAGCGCGGGAAGTCGCCGTTGATGTCGTCGAGCTCGACCATCCGGTCGTACGGCACGTCGGCCTCGGCGAGCAGGACGTTCATGTGTCCCGGCATGCGGCCCGCCACCGGATGGATCGCAAACAGCACCTCCGTGCCGCCCTTCGAGAGCATGTCGGTCAGCTCCGCCACCTTGTGCTGGGCCTGCGCGGCGGCCATGCCATAGCCCGGCACCACGATCACGAGGCTCGCCGTGTCCAGCAACATCGTGACCTCATCGGTCGACGTTTCCCTGATCGGCCCGTGCTCCCCCTCTCCGGCGGTCGACTTCTCCTGGCCGAACCCGCCGAAGAGCACGTTCGAGAAGGAGCGGTTCATCGCCCGCGACATGAACAGCGACAGGAGGAAGCCGGACGAGCCGTCGAGGGCGCCCGCGATGATCAGGATCGGGTTGTCGATCGCGAAGCCGAGCGCCGCGCCGGACAGGCCGGCGAACGAGTTCAGCAACGAGATGACGGTCGGCATGTCCGCGCCGCCGATCCGCAGCACGAACATGACGCCGTACAGCAGTCCGATCCCGATGATCGG
>Ga0214473_10011980_pt1 | contig 10172 bp, 5 predicted proteins | sample RVTome_7_FD_203509 | JGI IMG/M metagenome (GOLD analysis project Ga0214473, IMG submission 203509) | Soil microbial communities from uranium-contaminated site in the Upper Colorado River Basin, Wyoming, United States - RVT98D197 | ecosystem: Environmental > Terrestrial > Soil > Contaminated >... | reverse complement strand
CCTCCCGGCGCAGATCCCTGACCATGAGACCAACGTCCGCACCGAGTACGGCTACGACGCCAAAGGCAACCGGCTGACGATCACGGACGGGAACGGGCAGGTCACGGAGTTCACCTACGACTGGCTCAACCGCTTGGTGCTCTAGAGCGACTCGCTGGGCCACACCACGGAATACGACTACGACGAGGTCGGGAATCGAAGCAGCCTGACGGATGGCGAGGGCTTCGCCACCTACTTCACGTACGACGCAGCCAACCGCCTGATCGGGATCGACTACCCCGAGCCCGATGTGGATGTGAACTTCGGCTATGACCGCAACGGCAACCGGATCTCGATGGCAGACGGCGCAGGGACCACGACCTGGATCTACGACGAGCTCAACCGTGCCGTCGAGGTCACCGACCCCTTCGGCGGTGCCGTCGGCTACGGCTACGACGCGGTGGGCAACCGCACGTTGCTGACCTACCCGGATGGCAAGCAGGTGAGCTACGTCTACGATCCGGCCAACCGCATGGAAGTCGTCACCGATTGGGACCTGCAGGACACCAGCTACAGCTACGACGCCGCCAATCGGCTGCTGACGACCAACCTGCCCAACGGGGTGGTGTCGAGCTACGGCTACGACGAGGCCGGGCGGCTGCTCTCGATCTTCCACCAGGCTGGCCGACAGCTGCTGTCGTCCTTCGAGTACAACTACGACGCGGTGGGCAACCGGGTGCGGGCGGTGGAGAACCTGCTGCTGCCGGAGACCCAAACCCCCACACCGACTGACACGCCAACCGCGACAGCCACCGACACCCCCACAGCCACAGCGACCGATACCCCGACGGCGACCGATACGCCGACCCCAACCTTCACTCCCTCAGACACCCCCACGCCCACGGCGACCTTCACGCCAACTTCAACTCCGGAACCCGGTGTGGTCGCCCAAGTCTCGGACTTCGTGCTGCTGGGGATGGAGGGTGTCTACGTCGAGCAGAACGCCCAGGTGCTCAGCGGCGATGTGGGCGCAAACGTCTCCAGCCCCGGCCCCTACCTGGCGGAGGGCTCGGAGGTCACCATCGGCTTCGGGGTCGACCTGCTCGACCCCGCCTCCCGCGTGCTGGGCGACAGCCTCTACCTGAAGGACAATTCGCAGGTCTACGACGTCTACTACAACGAGCTCGACGGCCTCGGTGAGGTTCTCGGCCAGCACCACACGCCGGTGTCGATCCCGCTGGTCTCGGCCTTCCCGGACGTGCCGGGCTTCACGCCGGGGCCCCAAGACTTCGACGTGCCGCAAGGCGGAGCGATCAGCCTCGACGCCGGCAGCTACGGCCTCTTGAAGGCCCGCCTGGGCTCGACGGTCACCTTCACCGGAGGCGTGTACGACTTTTCCGAATGGGATGTGGGGGAGAACGTCCTGCTGCACTTCCAGGCGCCGGCGGAGATCCGGATCGCCGGGAAGCTCTCGGTGGACCAGGGGAGCTACCTGGGCCCCGCGCCCGGCTCAAGCGGCCTGGACGCCCGCGACATTGTGATCTATGTCACCGGGATCAACGGCTCGAGCGGCGGCCTGGGTGCCACCCCCAAGGCGGCCAAGTTCGGGATCGCTACCACGGTCCACGCCAACGTATACGCTCCCAACGGGACGCTCTGGCTGCGGCAGAACGGGCAGTTCACCGGCGCTTTTCTAGGCAGGTGGGTGGACCTGGGCGTCGGGACCACCGCCGAGCACCTCAGCCAGTGGTCGGAGGGCTCGGGCGGCTCCGCAAGCGCCCCTTCGGGCCAGGGAGTGCTCCTGGCGAGCTTCCTCTTGGGCGAGAGATTGCCAGCGAGCGCCTCGCCCTCCCAGGCCGCCCGCTTCGGAGAGCTCAGCCTGACGTCGCTGGGCTCCTCGTTACGCCCGCTGATCTCCGGGGTGTTCTCCCGATTGTTGCAGCTCGAGACCCTTACACCCTCACCGACCGACACCCCGGCACCCACGGGGACGCCCACCCCCACTGACACCGCGACGCCAACTGCGCCCGATACGCCCACTCCCACGGCCACGCCCACCCCAGCGGAGACCGACGAGCCGACTCCTAGCACACCTACCGCCGGCACCAGCCTCTACAGCGTGGTCATCGACTACACCTACGACCCGCTGCAGCGCCTCGTCGCCGCCGATTACTCGACCGGGGAGTTCTTCCACTACAGCTATGACGCGGTCGGCAACCGCCTGACCCAGGACACTCCGGCCGGCACCAACTCCTACGCCTACGACATCGCCAACCGGTTGATCGAGGTGGACGGCGTTCATTACGCCTGGGACGACAAGGGCAACCTGCTCGACGATGGGCTGAGGGAGTATGCGTACGACCACGCCAACCGGCTGACATCGGTGGCGATGGGTGACGATACCTATGAATTCCGCTACAACGGGTTGGCCGATCGGATCCGGGCTACTCGGAATGGCGAAGTCAAGGACTTCACTTTGGACAATAACCGAAGCCTGACGGTTGTGCTCACAGAGGGACTTACGACTAACTTATATGGGCTCAGTCACATCGCGGAGGCCCGGGATGGAACTTGGCACTATCAAATCGGTGATGCCATCGGCAGCTTAAGATCGCTGACAGACGGATCCGGATCAACAGTGCTCAGCCGCGCATACGACCCATACGGTGTTGAACTGGAGAGTCTCGGAGAGGTGGCAAGCGATTTCGGATACAGCGGTGAATGGACGGATTCGACAGGGCTCATCTACCTGCGTGCGCGGTATCTCTCTCCAAGCCTAGGGAGGTTCCTAAGCAGTGACTTCGACCCAGGTGAGCCCGATCGTCCGACTTCGATCAACCCTTGGGTCTATGCTCTGAACAATCCAGTCATCCATGTGGACCGTAGCGGCAGGCAGGCACCTGCGCCACCACCGGTCTCTCAAGGTGTCGGCACACCCACCCCACCGCCAATCCCAACGCAAACGGCTACACCACAGCCGCCGGGCCCTCCGCCTCCACAGCCGACGCCCATCGTGTATGACCCGTGCTTCAACTTTCCTGATGTCACTTGCCGGTGCGAGTATCTGCCAGTAGGTCCCTTGCCTCCCTCGGACGGCTATATCGAAGGTGTCTCGATCGGGGGTGGAGTGCTTGCCGGACCGTATGGGGGAACCGAAGTCGTCTATGATTTCGCAGAAATGACACGTGCCCGGTTCGATTACTCAGGCCAGCTGATGGGAGCACTGGCCTCATTCGGTGGGGCGGCCTACGTAGGACTGGCCAGCGGGTTTCAGTTCAGCAATGACCCTGACCTTGATATGATCGTCACAGACTACCGAGGAAGGACTCTCGGCGTCTACGGCGGACCAGGAGCGGAGCCATTCGGAGCTGGGATTGGCTGGTTCACGTCGACCACTTCGAATGTGCATGGTTGGTTTGGGTACGTGTCTGCGGCAGCCGGGCTTGGTAGCCAACTCGTGCAGTTCGAGGCAGTGTATCAGCCAGTTCCTGGTTCAGTCGCTCGCTATGTAGATTCATCTGGTGAGGTAGACGTCGCTCGCCTGCAAATAGACATCCTTACTGGCAAGAATTCTCCGCTTGGCGCACCAACTGCCTCCGGGTCTCTATACGCCATGCTACAGGTGCAACGCATCGCGGTCGCGGCCCGCGCAAATCTCATTGCCAATCAATGGAGAATGTACAGGGACTGGGTTGGAGGTGGATAAGGGAAGTTGCTCCGCGTCGGTGTTTGCGCAGATTTGATGCAGCCGAGAAACATGAAGAAGGATACCAGTGTAACCTGAGTGGATTCCTGCGGTCAGACGAAGGTCCCTAGCTACGTGCACACGGCTGCTATTCAGGTCGGTGAGGCCCCGAGTGCACATGTGGCTCAGATCCAATAGTCAAAGCACCTAGAGCGATGGGAGGCGATTTCCGGATGCAGAAGGGCCACTTACTTCTCGACCCTACAACCGCCATTTGCGGCTTGATCTTGGTTGCGTTCACGTGTGGCCTTCTTGCTTCGTGCGTCCCTCCAGCGGACCGGGCGTCACCCTCGCGAATCGACTATCTTGACGACGCCGCGCTCAAGGTTCTCTGGGCCATTGAATTCGGCTCGGCTGAGCTGCCTTGGAACATGGAAGTCTTCAATGGAGCTCTCATTGTGTATGTGGGTGGCAGAGGATCGGAAGGTCTGGTGGCCCTAGAGCCGAATTCCGGCAACCGACTCTGGACAGCTGAGCTTGCGTTCACGGAGGCCGGAGATGTGGCGCTGGCCGCCGATGCGAACACACTTGTGGGCGCTTCTGGCACTGTTGCATATGCGGTCGATTCAAATGGTGGAGTGAGAAGATGGACGCAACAATTGGGAGATGGGCACGTGGCATCTGTGCCCCAAGTAGATGGCAGCATTGTTCGTGTCTATTATGGCGATGAGATCATCGAGATATCGGTACTGGACGGCCTGATACTTGGCAGACGGGCTATGCTCGACAGTGTGTGGGTGGTTGGTGAGCTGGAGCTGCAACAGCCGAAACCTGGCCGACTTGTCGGTATCCGGCAATCGGCTGCGTCGCCTGATTGGGACACGTCGCACGTTCCTCTCCAGGTGAAGTCGATCTGGAAGCTGCCCCAGGCGATCGGCATCAATGATCTTGTCGCTGCCATCCAGAATAATGGCTTCTGCAGATTGAATCTGGCCGATGGCACTGATGACTGGTGCCTTGAAGGGCGCTTCATTTCAAACCTTGCGATGGACAGGCAGAGGAACAATGGGTACGTTCTGACGAATGACTTCTCTATGCTGTCCTTCGACCTGGACACCGGTGCGATAACAACTGAGACTCATATCTTCAGGGCAATGCCAGACTCCTCGAGGGCGAAGGAAACACATCGATACTTGGTCTCTGCATTGGACGGCAATGTATATGTTATGTTCTCTGATAGCCGGGAGTTGGTCGCCCTCCGTCTGGGTGAATGAACCTCAAACGCGGGAATGCGATCCGGGTGGCTGTAAGTGCCTGCTGGGCTTGTTCCCCGCGGCCCATTCGGACGTTCGGTTCCAGTCCCTTGATATCGCTGGCCTGCATCAACTACATCCCGCCTGAGGTTCACCTGACAGCTGCGGCTTGGCGGTGCCGTCCGGGTTGCCGTGAATGGCAGCAATCGGGTTACCTCGTCTCGATCGCGGGGCTCGACAAGGCGCCAGCACGCGCGGTGTGGCATTTGACTGCCCTCCGATGCTGTCCACTCCCGGGGTTTCGGCATGCTCTTCACCTACGACGCTGCCAACCGAATGGAGGTCGTGACCGATTGGGACCTGCAGGAGACGAGCTACACCTATGATGCCGCAGGGCGCCCGCTGACGACCAACCTGCCCAACGGGGTGATCTCCAGCTACAGCTACGACGAGGCCGGGCGGCTGCTGTCGATCTTCCACGAGGCCGGGGCGCAGCTGCTGTCGTCCATCGCATATGAGTACGACGCGGTGGGCAACCGGGTGCGAGCGGTGGAGAACATGCTGCTGCCGGAGACCGAGACCCCCACGCCAACGCCGACGGACACGCCGGTGTGGCTGCCGCTAGTCTCGGCCTTCCCGGACGTGCCGAGTTTCACGCCGGGCACTCAGGACTTCGACGTGCCGCAGGGCGGCTCGCTCACCCTAGACCCCGGGAGCTATGGATTGCTCAAGGCCCGCCTCGGCTCGACAGTAACGTTTACCGGAGGCGTGTACGATTTCTCCGAATGGGACGTAGGGGAGAACGTGCAGCTGCACTTCCGGGCGCCGTCGGAGATCCGGATCGCCGGGAAGCTCGCCGTGGACCAAGGCAGCTACCTGGGTCCCGAACCCGGCTCCAGTGGCCTGGACGCCCAGGACATCGTGATCTACGTGACCGGGATCAACGGCTCCAGCGGCGACCTGGGCGCCAGCCCCAAGGCGGCCAAGTTCGGGATCGCCTCCGAAGTGCACGCCAATGTTTACGTCCCCAACGGGACGCTGTGGCTGCGCCAGAACGGGCAGTTCACTGGGGCCTTCCTGGGCAAGTGGGTGGACCTGGGCGTCGGCACGACCGCCGAGCACCTGAGCCAGTGGACGGAGGGTTCAGGTGGCTCTGCCAGCCTCCAGCAGGGCGAGAGGACAGCCGTGGCGAGCGCATCTTCCTCCCAGACTTCGTCCCCTGGTAGCATCGCCGTGGCATCGCTGGGCTCCATGCGGCGACCGCTGTTCTCGCCTCTGCTCCAACTCGACACCGAGACGCCGACGCCGACGCCAACTGACTCCCCAACTCCCACGCCGACCGACACCCCCATGTCGACCGATACCCCGACAGCTACCTCGACGGATGAGCCGGCGCCCACAACCACCCCTACATCTCCCCCGAGTCTCTACAGCGTCGTCATCGACTACACCTACGACCCACTCCAGCGCCTGATAGGTGCCGACTACTCCACAGGCGAGTTCTTCCACTACAGCTACGACGCGGTCGGCAACCGCCTGACCCAGGAGGCACCGGCAGGCACCAACACCTACGCCTACGACATCGCCAATCGACTGATCGAGGTCGATGGCATTCCCTACTCCTGGGAGAACAACGGCAACCTGCTTGACGACGGCGCGAGGCAGTACTCATACGACCATGTCAATCCCCTGATCTCCGTCAAGATGGGTGACGACACCTATGAGTTCGACTACAACGGGTTAGGTGACCGCCTGCGGCAGACGGTGAACGGCGCGCCGACCCTCTACACCCTCCACCTGGCCGCCGGCCTTACCCAGGTGCTCGCCGATGCCGACAGAACCTACCTCTACGGGGTGGGCCGAGTTGGTGCGTTTAAGCCAGCAGGAGCTGCCTACTACGTCCAGGATGCAGTGGGAAGCGTCCGGCAGATCACAGACGCTTCCGCCGGCGTGCAGTCGGCGCGGTCATTTGAGCCTTTCGGTAACCAACACATGACCCTGGGAAGCTCGGCCTCGGGATACGGGTTCACGGGCGAGTGGGCAGATGACACAGGACTGGTCCACTTGCGGGCCAGATACTACATGCGCGCCCAGGGTCGCTTCATAGGCCGGGACACTTGGGAAGGCGCTTCTGACAACCCCATGTCCTTCAATGCCTGGTCCTATGTTTATGCCAACCCAGTCAACCTTACCGACCCCAGTGGCCACGATCCGTGGTGGTGTGACTACCTATCCTACAATGATGAAGACGTCGTTCGGTGTCGACTGGAACACCTTGCCTCGCTCCTGTATGTAGATCAATCGGGTGGCAATGGATCTGGAGCCCCGTTGCCGCCCCCCAGGTGCGGTCCGCCTCCAACCTCTGCGACTCCCCCGCAGGCACCAGCCCCCGATGCCTGCCCCGGCCCCGGCTGCACCTACATAGGCAACTACAACCTGTCGGCCTACTACGCCCCCCTGGAGGTTGAGTATCCGGGGGACAAAGTCAGAGTGCACGCGACACAGCGAGCCGTTGACCTAAATGGTGGAAAGTACCTCGGGAATTCGGCGAGCTGCCAAGGAACCCGTACGGGCCCCTGCTATGTAAATGAAACGGAGCTTGCTCTGAGTGCCAAGGCCGAGTTCCTTTACCGAAGCGACAGCATATGTGAGCAGGGGATGGGCAGAGTCGAGGATGGAAGATACATCAGTTGCACGACCGTCTCCGTCACCTGGGATGGAATGCCCGCGAACACCGGTGACATCAGGTTTGAGTGGAAAGGTGAGCCCGGACGGTTCGTCGCATTCGAAACCGCGGCCCGCAATCCGGGCAATGAGATTCTCGAGGGCGCGGGAGTCTACATACCCGAACTGGTGACGATCTTGGAGGGGCTCGGTCTTTCCCACCCGAACCTGGACGGATTGCTTACGGTCACCGACGTTGGCATGGGCCTTGGCATGAATACGATCGATGTCTACATTGGAGAGGGACAAGCGGCGTTCTCCCAGTACTACGACATCGTGAGGGCGATTGAGAACACGCCCGTATACCTCCGGCCCTAGGAATCGGAGTGAGAGTCTATGGTTATGAAACGAGCAAGGCGCTCAATTGCGGTGACCCTCGGTCTTGTGATCTCCATGTTGGGGATTCTCTCCGGCTGTGTTCCCGCCCCCGCAGGAACTGCTGCGACCACGGCCGCCCTGGCGAGTCCTGACCAAGCAAGCACGCAGCTGCCAAGCCCAACTGCGGTATCCATCCCCTCGATTACACCTTCAATGGTGCCGACACCTGAAGCTGCGGTTGCTGATCTGCAACTGCTCAGTGAGTTGGAAGTAGGCAGCGCAAATACTGCGTCCGGTCGGCAGAAGCTCGTATCCGATATTGCTTGGGCGCCAGACAGTGCGAAGCTCGCTGTCGCGACTTTCGCTGACACCATCGGACAGATCGAGCTCTTGGATCCGATGTCACTTCAACACCTGTGGACCGTCGAAACGATGTTGACATTCGACATCGAGTTCAGCCCCGACGGTAGTACGTTGGCGGCGAACTTCCCCACGCCCGGCGTGATCCTGACCTGGGATGTCGCATCCGGTGATCCTCTGCTTGAGGCCAGGAGCAATCAATGCCTAGTTGGCAGATACCTTGAATTCCAAACGGGCGGGGACAGGATTGTCACAGGTTACGATTCAGGAAAGGAAGCATACGAGACGACAATTGACTCCTGGGACCTCCAATCTGGGCAATGCCAGGGCGAGCTACTTCACGCGGATGGCCTCCTGGTCTCCCTGTCGGTCGACCCTACCGGGCGATACCTGATCTTGACGCTCCTAAAGGTTCAGGAGGAGCCATCAAAGCGTGTGTCTGTATGGAGCCTTGAGACTCTGGAGCCGATCTGCTCGGTGCCGGGCACCATAGGAGCGCTGGCCCATAGCGGCAGTGCCCTCGCGGTCGTAGACCCTGAGGGGCAGAGAATCAAAGTCTGGAGTGTTCCGGACTGTCAACTCCTGTGGGCGATTGATGTTGATTTCGACGTATTCAGTCTGGCACTCAGTCCAGACTCCGGCTTCCTGGCGGCGGGAGGCGGACGGATGGAGGTCTGGGATTTATCATCATCCAGCAAGGTTGCTGATATCGAGGAAGTCCCGAGCCCGGTCACCGTGCTCGCCTTCAGTCCTGACGGCAGGAATCTCATTTCAACGGGCTCCGCCAATCCGGGAGAGAGGACGAGGATTCTCCTGTGGGGGCTGGGGCCCTGAAGTAGTCAGCATTTACCTACATGATGAAAGTAGTCAGTCCACGCATCTGACAATTCGCACATCAGGACGGGCGCCGCGACGGCCGCATGGAAGTCGTCGCCGACTGGGAGCTGCAGGACACGATCTACGGCTACGACGGCGCCAGTCGCCTGCTGACCACGAATCTCTCGAACGGGGTGGTCTCGGGCTACGACTACGACGAGGTCGGACGGCTGCTGCCGATCTTCGATGGGTGAGCGCGGCCGATCAACCAAGAAGCCCAGACATTCCCAACACGCGCTCCGACCAGATCCCCGCCTTCTTGGCTACCCGCTGGCGAAGCGCACTGTCATCACGCGCCTGTGGCCAACTGCGCTGCCAACCCGCCAACTCAACCTGCAATTCAACCAACTCAGCCGCTGTATTGACCTCTGCCTCTGCAGCAGTCCACTCGATGAAGTGTTTGCTCTCATCCATCAGGCTCCCAACCACTTCGTCGCTGGTGCCCCGAGCAGCAAAGGACTTGATCCGGCCCAGGTTTGCCGCCAATCCGCCCAAGCGGGTAGGTAATCCATCGCGGAGGTAGCGCTCGCGAATCGCTGTCCAGTCTTTCACGCGTCACCAAGTAGTTCCCTGACGATCTACTCCAGGGTCCCACGAGTATTCGCTGCCGGCATCTCTAGCACCGGCAGTTCCACAGCCGGCAAACCAATGATGTGGATCATGCTCGACCCTGACTCATACCGAAACGAGTATACCCGCGCGAGCGTCACGCCTGGAATTGAACGGATGCACGGTGAGCTCACAGAATGCAGCTCCCGCAGGCCCCCGCCGGTCTATAGGGCTGCCGTGGCTTTCAGACCCCCGCGAGTGAACTGCTGCGCTACAATGAGAGCACCCTTCCGGGGCCTCAGTTCAGAGGAGCAGACCATGCCTACCTACATCATGCTCAGCACGCTGACCGACGAAGGCGCCAAGACCCTGCGGCGCAAGCCGGCGCGGATCAAGGAGGTCAACAGCGAGCTGGAAAAGGCCGGGGT
>Ga0214473_10011979_pt1 | contig 10172 bp, 8 predicted proteins | sample RVTome_7_FD_203509 | JGI IMG/M metagenome (GOLD analysis project Ga0214473, IMG submission 203509) | Soil microbial communities from uranium-contaminated site in the Upper Colorado River Basin, Wyoming, United States - RVT98D197 | ecosystem: Environmental > Terrestrial > Soil > Contaminated >... | reverse complement strand
GTGGCATGCAGAACCTGTTGATGGATTTCTACGATCATCCCCAGTTCGTCCAGGAGTTATTCAATACAATCGCGGATTACAACATCGCTCAAGTAAAAGAAGCCATGAGATATGATATCGGTGCGGTATATTTTGGGGACGATTGGGGCCAGCAGCGCGGTCTGCAAATGGGGCTAAAGCTATGGCACGAATTCATCTACCCCGTTCTAGAGAGCATGTATCACGCCGTGCATGAGGGTGGCAAGTATGTATTTATCCATTCCTGTGGAGATATCGATGAATTATTCGATGATCTCATCCATATCGGCGTCAACTGCTTTAATCCATTCCAGCCGGAGGTAATGGATGTACCTGCACTCCTCTGCAAGTACCGCGGCAGATTGATCTTTCATGGCGGCTTGTCGACTCAAAAAACATTGCCTTATGGGACTATAGAAGAGGTTCAGGCGGAAACACATCGAGTGTTAGAGATGGGGCGAGAGGGTGGCTATATCTTTGCCCCCGCGCATGATGTAGAAGGTGATGTCTCGCTGGATAACATGCTGGCTTTTATTGAGCTGCTCCAAAACCAGCCAGGGTATCGATATAACTAAGAGGAGATATTGCATGAGTCTATTAGATGATGTACGTCAGAGGGTGATCGATGGTGATATGAATAATACCCAGGAGCTTGTGCAGAAAGCCCTTGTAGAGAAAATGCCACCCGAACAAATCCTCAGAGATGGCCTTATATCTGCAATGGCTGAAGTCGGCCGCAGGTTTGAATGTGGTGAATCCTATGTCCCGGAGATGTTAATCTCGGCGCGAGCGATGAAAAGTGGCCTGACCTTGTTGCGTCCATATCTGATTGCTGCCAGTGTTCGAGCAGTCGGTAAAGTTGTAATCGGTACAGTGCAGGGCGATTTACACGATATCGGCAAGAACCTGGTCGGTATGATGCTGGAAGGAGCTGGCTTTGAAGTGGTCGATCTCGGGGCTGATGTCTCTGTTGATAAGTATTTGGCTGCTGTAAAAGAACACCGACCAGAGCTGGTTGCTTGTTCCGCCCTTCTGACGACAACCATGCCACGTATGGAAAGCATCATCCTCTCACTAAAGGAGGCTGGGCTTCGCGATCGTGTAAAGGTGATGATTGGTGGTGCACCCGTTACTGAGGTATATGCAAGCAACATTGGAGCGGATGGATATGCCCCAGATGCAGCCTCGGCTGCCACGCTTGCTAAAGAGCTCATTCTCGAAAAGGGTTGATGAGAAATCGACTTTATTCGGACCAGCCCAGGAACATTTGATTGAATCATCATGACTTCTGGTATTGTCTTTGACGTCAAAGAATTTGCCATTCATGACGGACCCGGCATCCGTACGACTGTGTTTCTTAAAGGTTGTCCTATGTCTTGCATGTGGTGTCATAATCCTGAAGGGCAGTCGCGCCAGATTCAGGTTATTTGGAGTCCGGCAGGTGAACGGCTATCTGGGAAAGAATACACACCGAATGAGTTGGCTACCCTATTGAATCAGCAGGTTGATATCTTGCGAGCCAATGAAGGTGGCATCACCTTCTCGGGTGGTGAGCCACTCTTGCAGACGGACTTTGTGATCGAGGTTATCGAATTGCTTGATGATGTGCATATCCTGTTGGATACTTCTGGCTGTGGTCAGGAACAAGATTTTCGTCGTCTCGTCCATCGATCTGATTTAGTTTATTTTGACCTTAAATTGATTGATAAAGAAGCACATCGACATTATACGGGTTGTGATAATGGTCTAATTTTGGAGAATTTATATGTCCTGAATGAGATGGGCAAACCGTTTGTGGTCAGAGTGCCGTTGGTGCCGGGCGTTACCGATACAAACCAAAACCTGGCTGATATTGTTCAAACAGTGCGTGGATTGTCTGGATTACTGCAGGTTGAACTATTGCCATATAATAAAGCTGCCGGTTCGAAATATCAATATGCTGGGATGTTATTTAAGCCGGAATATAACGAATCACACGAACTTAACCTCAACACAGTGGCCTTTGAGCAAGCAAATATTAAGGTGATCATTGTATGAATGAACTTTTGACTGCTATGAAGAACCGGGTGCGGTATGGCGCACATCACGCAGTCCGGCAAGACGGACCAATCGATATTCTTACAGAATGCGAAACCAGACAGCTTTCCTGGCCAAGACGTGTAGCATGCCTGGTTCGACGTCAGTGCGAAGCCGAGCGCGTCATTATCAAACCAGATGAGCGCATCGTTTTTACCCGGACATTACCCGGGGTACCCCCTATTTATTCAACGGAAAAATGGGCTCAATTGACCGGCGGTCAAACATTACACGAGCTTGGACCGATAAGCAATATTTGCGCTGACTGGAATCTACTATTGTCGCAGGGTCTCCTTAGACGTAGGCAAGTCGCACTCGCGACGCATGAACGGCTGGTGGATGAACCCAAAGCCGTCGAGTTTATCAATAGTGCTATCGAAACGATCGATGCTGTGCTGAGACTGGCAGCCCGATATGCATCTAAAGCGCGCGAGGAAGGGCGGGAGAAAATCGCGGACGTTCTCGACAATGTTCCAGCTCACCCTGCCCAAACATTCCATGAAGCCCTTCAGTCGCTGAGGCTTTGCCAGGCGGTGGTCTGGCTCAGTGGGCACTATCATGTTGGCCTTGGACGATTCGATCAATATATGTGGCCGTTTCTATCCTCTGACCTCCAGGCAGGTCTCCTGACGGTCGAGACAGCGGAGGAATTGCTGGCCGAGTTCTTCATCTCGCTGAACAAAGATAGCGATCTGTATCCAGGTGTGCAACAAGGTGACAATGGGCAGTCGCTCACTCTCGGCGGGATAACTCCCGCTGGGGATTCAGCCGTGAATGAGCTCACACGTATGGTCCTGCGAGTCTCGCGAGACCTGGCTTTGATCGATCCAAAGATCAATCTACGCATATCAGCTCAAACCGACCTTGATCTGCTGGATTTAGCCACCGAGCTGACCCGCATCGGGTTAGGTTTTCCACAATATAGTAACGACGATGTCATTATTCCCGCTCTCGTGTCACATGGTTACGACCTCGAAGATGCTCGCGATTACGTCGTTGCAGCCTGCTGGGAGTTTATCATCCCCGGTCGCGGGATGGAAGTTGTGAACATTGGGGCAGTGTCATTCCCAGCCGCGGTCGATCAAGCCATCCGAGAGGGTCTCAACGCCCAGGATGATTTTGAGGGTATCCTCGACCGGGTTGCTAAAAATATCGATGAACAGGTTCATCAGCTTGGCGAAGCCTATTCCCATTTACTTTTACCACCAGCTCCCTATTACTCAGTGTTAATGGATGGCTGTCTAGAACAGGGTAAGGATCTATCAGAGGGATTGAAATATAACAATTTTGGCATCCATGGTGCATGTGCAGCCAATGCTGCAGATGCCTTGGCTGCTGTGAAGCAATTTATCTTTGTGGATCGCAGTATTTCCTCAAGCGTTCTTTTCTCAGCGCTTAAGGCAAATTTCGTTGGTTACGAAAAAATACGACGCAAACTTGCGGATGAAGGTCCAAAAGTTGGTAACAACGATTCATTTGTTGATACATTATTAGTAGAACTGTTCAACGATTTGGCCGAGGCTTGTGAAAGGTTTGGACGCACACATCGAGGAGGCTTCTTGCGCCCGGGTACAGGTTCTGCTATGTTCTATATCTGGTTGGCAACCGGCCATGTGGGTATGCGCGAACCTGTGGTCGAAGCTACTGCAGATGGACGGCTGCGCGGCGAACCATTCAGTGCCAATCTTTCACCTTCACTCGGTGTGCGCATACGTGGACCGATCAGCACACTCCAATCTTTTGCGAAGATCGATTATCAGCGGATTTGCAACGGTGGACCAATCACAATGGAGCTCTCCGACTCGGTTTTTCGTAATCCCGAATCAATACGCAAGACAGCCATGCTTGTTCGAACTTTTGCTCAATTGGGATGCCAACAGCTGCAACTCAACAGTTTGAACCTTGAAACTTTGCTGGATGCTAGGAAGCATCCGGAAAACCATAAGAATTTGATCGTACGGGTGTGGGGCTGGAGCGGATATTTCTGTGAACTTGCTCCTGAGTATCAGGAGCAAATCATCGCCCGGCATTATTTTGAATAAAGTGGTCTGTGATGCTTAGCTGATTATCGAGTGCTATTATAAGGAGATACTGATGGTCAATCTCAAAGAATTTGAAGTATGGTTCGTAACAGGCAGTCAACATTTGTATGGAGAAACTACACTTAAGCAGGTGGCGCAACATTCCACGGAAATGGCTCAGCAGATGACTCAATCTGGTAAACTGCCCGTCAATGTAATTTTCAAACCAGTTGTGACAACCCCAGATGCGATCACTGAACTCTGTCGCGAAGCGAATAACGACCAAAAGTGCATTGGTTTGATCACCTGGATGCATACCTTCTCTCCAGCTAAAATGTGGATAGCGGGCTTGAATGCTCTCCACAAACCATTTGTGCATCTGCACACACAATATAACCGGGACCTGCCATGGTCTGAGATTGATATGGATTTTATGAATCTCAACCAGTCTGCACATGGTGATCGCGAATTTGGATTCATTGGCAGCCGGATGCGCTTGAACCGGAAAGTCATCGTTGGCTTTTGGCAGGATGATGACGTGCTTTCCAGCCTCGCAACCTGGATGCGTGCCGCCAGTGCCTGGCACGATACCCAAGGTGCTCGCATTGCCCGTTTTGGTGATAACATGCGCGATGTCGCTGTCACTGAGGGCGACAAGGTCGAGGCTCAAATCAAACTTGGGTATTCGGTGAATGGATATGGTGTCGGCGAGCTGGTCAAATTCGTCAGCTCGGTTACAGATGTGGAAGTCGATCGACTGGTAACTGAATATGATGACAGTTATACTGTTGCTGAATCGCTGCGCCCCGGTGAGAGTCAGCGCGAATCGCTGCGTGAGGCTGCCCGCATAGAATTGGGGTTACGGGCATTTCTTGAAGATGGTCATTTTAAAGCCTTCACCACGACTTTTGAAGATTTACATGGCTTGAAACAGTTACCAGGCTTGGCAGTGCAACGCTTGATGGCGCAAGGTTATGGATTCGGGGCAGAGGGCGACTGGAAAACAGCTGCCCTCGTTAGGGCAATGAAAGTCATGGGCAGCGGTCTTGATGGTGGTACTTCTTTCATGGAAGATTATACCTATGACTTCAATGAAAAATGTCCGAAGGTATTGGGTGCCCACATGCTTGAGGTTTGTGCATCGATTGCGGCCAAGAAACCCTCGTTGGAAATCCACCCGCTTTCGATCGGTGGTAAGGCTGACCCGATACGATTGGTGTTCAATGTGAGTAGTGGTACTGCGATCAATGCTACTCTCATTGACCTGGGGAATCGATTCCGAATGATCGTCAATGAAGTGGATGTTGTGCAGTCAGAGAAACCACTCTCGAAATTGCCTGTTGCCAGTGCGGTCTGGATTCCCCGACCCAACCTCAAGATTGCAGCAAGCGGCTGGATCCTAGCGGGTGGAGCTCACCATACTGGTTTCAGTCAGTCTGTAACCACCAAGCATCTCGAAGACTTTGCAGAGATCGCAGGCCTGGAATTTCTGGTTATTGACAACGATACCAGTATAGAGAGATTCAAGAACGAACTTAAGTGGAATGATATGTACTATCTACTGGCGAGGGGTTTCTAGCCCTGAGAATGGAAGTTGCCATGAGTGAGACTTCAGTGAAATTGAGCCTCCTGCGAGACCTGGCAGTCAGGCATGCTTTGGATGCGATCTTGTTACAGCGCGTAAGCAGCATCGCTTGGGCCACTGGTGGGGCTTCGACCTATGTGAACATTGCCCGTAGCAATGCTGAGGCTTCTCTACTCGTTACTGGTGATAATCAGTATCTAATTACCAACAATATAGAAGCGAGGCGTCTGGAAAAAGAAGAAAGACTCACTTCTCAGGGTTGGAATTTTCATATTACTCCGTGGTATGAAAAAGAGATTACCAATCAAGGATTGATGAAAGGTCTAAAACTTGGAACGGACGACTATTACCCGGGCGCTTTGGATCTCTCGGAAGAGATTGCCCATTTAAGAGCAAATTTAAATATTGAGGAGGGTAATAGCTTCCGGATGCTCGGTCAGCTCTGTGCCCAGGCCATGGACGCAACTGCCAGGGCTGTTCGCCCCGGCCAGACCGAATATGAGATTGCTGCCCTTCTGGCAGGAGAAGCAGAGCGTCGCGGTGTACAGGTTATCGTCAATCTGATAGCGGTAGATGAACGCATTTTTAACTTCCGCCATCCTCTACCCACCGATAAAAAGCTCGACCGCTATGTCATGATAGTCATGTGTGGTCGTCGCTGGGGGCTAGTCTGCTCGCTAACGCGACTCGTGTACTTTGGTAAGCTACCCAATGAGATACGCCATAAGGCGCAGGCGGTCACCCGCGTGGATGCTGCTATGATTGCTACCACTCGTCCTGGTCGTACCCTCGGTCAGATATTTGCGAACACACAGGAAGCTTATGCTGCGGTCGGTTATGCTGACGAATGGCAATTACATCATCAGGGTGGGCCGGCAGGTTATGAGCCACGCGAATATTTAGCCACTCCTGGCTCAGAAGACACGGTCGTCGCTGGACAAGTCTATGCCTGGAATCCTTCCATCACTGGCTGCAAGTCGGAGGATTCTGTCCTGATCGGCGAAGAAGGATTTGAGATCCTGTCTGCTATTCCGGGCTGGCCGACAACGATAGTTGAGGTCGCTGACCAAATCATCGAACGGCCAGGAATATTGGTCGTGAATTAATGGCTATGATGAAATCTCTTCGTCTCCACGGTCCTGGTGATTTACGCCTGCACGAAGAACCCGTCCCGGTTCCCAGGGCGGGGGAGAATTTATTGCATATCACCGCTGTGGGTATTTGCGGTTCGGACCTGCACTGGTTCAATGAAGCAGGGATTGGAGACGCCCGTCTGGATAAACCACTGGTACTTGGGCATGAAATTACCGCTCTGACGGACGATGGTAAGCGTGTGGCGGTTGATCCAGCCATCCCTTGCGGGATGTGTGAATATTGTAAACGGGGTGACCCTAACCTATGTGAAAATATGATCTTTGCCGGGCATGGCAACCAGGACGGTGCGCTGTGCGAGCAAATGATCTGGCCAGGGCGTTGCTTGTTCCCATTACCTGACCAGATCTCAAATACTGACGGGGTCATGTTGGAACCGCTCGGGATAGCTATCCATGCGATAGACCTGGCTCACCTGAAAGTCGGCATGTCGGTTGGCGTCTGCGGCTGCGGTCCGATCGGTTTGCTTATTCTCCAGCTAGCACGGCTGGTTGGTGCGGACAAAATGCTTGCCATAGATATCCTTCCTCACCGCCTGGAAGTGGCACGCGCTCTCGGGGCGGATGAGACCTATTTGGTAGAAAACAGCTTCAGTGAACGGGAAGTAGCGCTGCTGGATAGACGAAGGCTGGATGTCGTCTTCGAGGCCGCCGGGGAAAATGCTGCGGTTGAGATGGCTGTTGCGGCTGCCCGCTCGGGTGGACAGGTGATTTTGGTAGGCATCCCAACTGACGATCGGATATCGTTCTCCGCCTCGCTTGCGCGACGCAAGGGCTTGACCATCAAACTGGTACGAAGGATGAAGCTCACTTACCCGCGCGCCATCCGGCTGGTGGAGAGTGGCAAAGTGGATGTGCGTTCGCTAGTCACGCACACCTTCTCCTTAGATCAGGCTGTTGAAGCCTTTGCTATAGCTGCACGACGAGAGGGTCTGAAAGTCATTATCACCCCATAAATGGAGGCATGTATGACGAAATATGCGATCGGAGTAGATTTCGGCACAGAAACGGGACGGGCAGTGCTAGTGGATGTGGCTGACGGAAGGGAGGTTGCCACAGCTGTATATCCCTACTCACATGGAGTTATCGACGAAAAACTACCTATCCCAGGAGAGGAGGTTCGCCTCGAACCGGATTGGGCACTACAGGATCCTCAGGATTACATTCGAACCTTCCGGAGCACTATCCCAGAAGTACTCGCTCAGTCTGGAGTAAAGCCGGAAGACGTGATCGGCATCGGGATCGACTTCACTGCCTGCACGATGCTCCCCGTCAAGCAGGATGGCACACCGCTGTGCGACCTGCCTGAGTTTCGCCACCAACCGCACGCATGGGTTAAGCTTTGGAAACACCACGCTGCCCAGCCAGAGGCGGACAAGATCAACGAGATTGCCCGCAGGATGGGTCAAAAATGGCTTGACCGCTATGGCGGTAAGATTTCATCAGAATGGTTCTTCTCGAAGGTACTGCAAATCCTGGATGAGGCGCCGGAAATCTACACAGCGGCCGACCGATTGCTTGAAGCCACTGATTGGGTCATCTGGCAGTTAACCGGTGTGGAAACGCGCAACTCCTGCACCGCTGGTTATAAAGCTATCTGGTCTAAGCGTGAGGGTTTTCCAGACAAATCATTCTTCAAGGTACTTAACCCTAGTCTTGAAAACGTGGTGGATGAGAAAATGTCGCGTGATATCCGGCCTATCGGTGATCGTGCGGGAGGCTTGACCGCGCAGGCAGCCTTATGGACTGGATTGAAACCTGGCACAGCGGTGGCAATTGCCAATGTAGATGCCCATGTGGCTGTCCCAGCTGCTTCGGTCACCGGAACCGGGCGCATGGTGATGATTATGGGAACCAGTATCTGTCATATGGTGTTGAGTGATGCGGAGCACTTCGTTCCTGGTATATGTGGATATGTAGAAGATGGAATCATCCCGGGTTTATTCGGCTACGAAGCCGGGCAGTCATGCGTCGGCGACCACTTTGCGTGGTTTGTGGAGAACTGTGTCCCAGCGACGTACGAAGCTGAGGCCCAGATGCGCAAGATCAATCCTTACCAATTACTGGAAAAAAAGGCTGCTTCGTTAAAGCCTGGTGAATCCGGCTTGCTGGCTCTCGATTGGTGGAATGGCAACCGTAGTGTCCTAGTGGATGTGGATTTGACCGGTTTGTTACTGGGAACTACCCTGGCGACCAAGCCGGAAGAGATCTACCGTGCCCTGATCGAAGCTACCGCCTACGGCACACGCGTCATTGTAGACACCTTCCAGCAGAACAGCGTACCGATCCATGAGCTGGTGGCTTGCGGCGGCCTGCCGGAGAAAAGCAAATTGGTGATGCAGATCTACGCCGACGTGACCGGACGCGAGATTAAGGTCACCGCCTCCAAACAGACACCTGCCCTTGGGTCCGCCATGTTCGGCGCGGTAGCTGCGGGTAAATCCGCCGGTGGCTATGATTCCATTTACGATGCTGCTCAATTCATGGCGCATCTCAAGAATGAGACCTTCAAGCCCATCCCAGAGAATCAGAGGGTTTACGAAAAATTGTACGCTGAATATCTGCGTCTACACGATTATTTTGGACGTGGTGAGAACAACGTCATGAAAACCCTCAAAATAATCAAAGCTGAGGTGAAGCATGTATCTTGATCAATTACGCAGAGAGATCTGCCAATTACACGCAGAGCTGCCTCGCTACAACCTGGTGAGCTGGACCTCGGGTAACATCAGCGGGCGTGACCCAGAGTCCGGATTGGTAGTCATCAAACCCTCTGGAGTAACTTATGATGAATTGACACCTGAAAATATGGTAGTAGTGAACCTGGATGGTAAGGTCGTTGATGGTAAGCTGAAACCCTCCTCCGATACCTACGCTCATGTATATATCTACCGTCACCGGCCGGATGTGAATGGTGTTGTTCATACCCATTCGACCTTTGCGACCGCCTGGGCGGCGGTTGGTAAACCTATCCCAGCTATATTGACAGCTATTTGCGATGAGTTTGGTGGGCCAATCCCAGTCGGGGCATATGCCAAAATTGGCGGGGATGACATTGGGCAGGAGATCCTGCATTCGATTGGATCAAGCCCAGCCATCCTAATGAAAAACCATGGGGTATTCACCATTGGCAGGACCCCTGAGCTTGCCGTCAAAGCGGCCGTGATGGTTGAAGATGTAGCACGTACGGTTTTCTATGCCCTTCAGCTCGGAAAGCCGGACGAAATTCCGTCTGAGGAGATTGCCCGTGCTCACCGTCGCTATCTCGAAGAGTATGGCCAGTAAGCACGCAGTCCTTTGGGACATGGATAGTGTCCTGGT
>Ga0214473_10011978_pt1 | contig 10173 bp, 12 predicted proteins | sample RVTome_7_FD_203509 | JGI IMG/M metagenome (GOLD analysis project Ga0214473, IMG submission 203509) | Soil microbial communities from uranium-contaminated site in the Upper Colorado River Basin, Wyoming, United States - RVT98D197 | ecosystem: Environmental > Terrestrial > Soil > Contaminated >... | reverse complement strand
ACCAACCTATATCTATGTTGACGCCGATAGCGTTATTAAAAGTGATAGTGGCATTACCTTTTGGAGTAAAACCGTTTTGGGTTCGCCCCCTAAAGTAATACAAACCGAGCTTGATAAGTGGGAAGTGAAGCTGACCAATCCATGGCAATATAGGCGGATAGAAGAATACGATTACGATAACAACAACAAACAAACCGATCACTTTGTTTACCATAATGAGTTTGAAACAAGCTCGAACTTTTCTGGGGGAAAATCCGTAAATTTAGATAGGGAAATTTCTGCTTCACTCCCCTACGCCAAAGAAGGCAAAGATGACGGTTCCGTGCCAAAGCTATGAGGCATATTAACTGGTATATGTCTGTATGAGGCAAAAATAAGATGGCGGCGGAAAAGGGCTTCAAGAAAAGATATGAAACAGGCGATACCCCTTGGGATATCGGCAAGCCTGACTTCAACCTCATTCACACCGTAACCTCGACGCCCATAGCACCCTGCAAGGCATTGGATATCGGCAGTGGAACCGGCGATAACACCATATGGCTTGCCCAGCAAAACTTCCATGTGGTAGGAATTGATACTTCAGAGATTGCCATAGAGAAGGCTAAAGAGAAGGCTTTAAAAGCCGATGCCCAATGTACCTTTATGGTGATCGACTTCCTCACAAGCCACATTGAAGGTGCGCCATTTGGCTTTGCGTTTGATAGAGGTTGTTTCCATTCGTTACATTCGGATAAAGAACGTAAAAGCTTTGCAGAAAATGTACATGGCCATTTAGAAAAAGATGGCCTGTGGCTGAGTCTTATCGGCAACGCCGATGAGCATCGCCAAGGTCCTGGTCCACCGCAACGGACTGCTAGAGATATTGTCTCGGCAGTGGAGCCTTATTTTGAGGTTCTTTCACTGACATCGAGCCATTTCGGATCCAATCGTCCAAATCCACCCAGGGCCTGGAGGTGCCTGATGCAGAAACGGCCCAAGAAACCATGAGAAGGAGAGATCATGAAACACGCAGTCTCGGTCCTCGCAGTTCTGGTAATCGTTTTCGCGGTTATGCACCCCCTTGTCTTTACAGCCGCGGACGCTTACGCCCAAACACCGCACATCGAGCGCATCGATATTGTGGACTACGGTATCTACACTGCCGACTTGCAGAGTGCCCAAAGGGATGCTCAGGGCATCCTCCAAAGTTCGTCGACCAACGTTCGGCATGTGCAAACGACGCGCGACGTGCCGGCGCAACTCGGCGTCCGGTTTGGGTTCCGCTTTAGAGTGGTGGGAGCGCCGATCGGCGCCGAAGTACGCCTCAAGAAGATCACGATCTTCCCGCCGGGGGGCCTGCGAAATCCGGCCTCCGGCCAAGTGATCAGCCGCTTGGAGGACACCCTTACGACGACCGTGGGCAATGACGCGCGTTACACCGCCTACAAATTCGACGATCCGTGGGAGCTTGCGCCCGGCCCGTGGACCATCGAGCTATGGCACGGCGATCGCAAGCTCGCATCGCAAAGCTTCACGATATTCAAGCCGTGAAGACGCCCTCGATGCTGGAAGCGACGTCTAACGTTACTTCATAGATAACGGATAATAATTTTTTGTTGGGAATCTGGTCGGAAGATGTAAACCCTTGTAAAGGGGTTAAAGAGGGTTCAATCTGGCGGAATAAGGCTTTTTCCCCAACAACCTTTTCTCCGCAGCCTCCTCGGTCTGTGCCTGAGCAACTGCCATACCACTTTGGACGGTCTTGCTCAAGGGGTAAAAGGTAACATAGATACCATAAGCCAAGATCGCAATGATTAGCAGGGCCCCTACTATAGCCAGTATTAATGCAGCCATCGCCTCTAACATTTTTTATTCCTCCTGAGGCAGGACATACTGGGCTGCTGGGGGTTCGGGCTTTTCCCCCCAGCAACCTTATTTTGTCTCTTCGACGTGCGCCTTCATGGCCTCAATACCACCTTTGACGGTCTTGCTTAAGGGGTAAAAGGTGATATAGATGCCATAGACCATAACGGACAGGAAGAGCACGGCCCCAACTATAGCCAGTATTAATGTTGCCATCGCCTCTAACATTGTCTTATCCTCCTTTCGGGCTAAACATTCTTGCCCTTTGCGGGTTCGAGCACCTATTTCCCCACCAACCTTTGCTCTTCTACCTCCTTGGCCTGCGCCTTCATGGCTTCAATACCACCTTTGACGGTCTTGCTCAAGGGGTAAACGGCGACATAGAGGCCATAGACCATAACAGACACAAGGAGCACGGCCCCAACGATAGCCAGTATTAATGTTGCCATCGCCTCTAACATTTTCTTATCCTCCTTGTTTCTTTGTTTCCGCGTTCATCGTTCATACCCTATTGCTTCCTTCTCTGTAATTAGTAATACAAAGATCATGCCAAATGGCCCTAAACAATTTTTAATCATAATTTCATATAGTTAGACATTTTCAGGAGATTGGCAGGGAGGGTAAAAACAGCCTTTTTTCTTGCACGACAATAAAAGTTCTTGTTTTGTAAGAACTTTTCTTTTGTTACAAGGTTACCGAGACGGTATGATTGTGGCTAGGGACTCGACAGGGGACGGCGTTCGCACCGCTTTTTTTATTTTGAGCCTTCCGTGCTGATCCGTGGTCGGAACTTTTTAGTGGAGACGCGGACGTTGCCTAATCTTTTCACGTTGCCCTGGACAACGTCCCTATTTTTTTATAAGGCCCTTGAAACGGAAGGTATAATGTCTTAACCATATAGTATGGTTCGATTGGTATTTTAAACGTTCCCTTGTCGGTTCAAGAACAAGGCAAAAAAAGGAGGTTTTTATGCTAAGAATAGCGTTTGCCGTTATTGGCCTTTTTTTAACAATCGCTTTGTCCGGATGCTCGCACGTTGAGGTCGGCGTCGGGGGTGGGAGTACGTACTATAGCCCCAGCCAACAGGCGCCGGGTTCTACGAAGTAAAGGAGAACTGAGGAGACGTTGATTCTCCGAGTGCCTTTCTCTATTTCTTTCCCAACCTACACTGCACGCGCACGAACTATACGAGCCTATGAACCCTGGTAGAGAAACGGCACGATGAAGGTCCAAACCAGGACGGCAAGCGAGCCCACGAACGGGACGGCCAGATTAAAGGCCTGAAACGGCCCCGGCATAGTATATACCCAGATGACAAAGGAGACCGTCGAGACGGCAACCGCGCTCCACTGGGGAGAAATGCTGTTGACCCGGTCTCCCGTCGTTTTTGCCCGGACCAGGACCACAAGACCCAGGCAGACGATTGACCATACGACAAGAGCGACTTTCTCAGCTGGAGGGATGATCCCCTGCCCGACCAGATAGAGGCCGACGACCTCGGCGGGGATCAGCTTCACCAGCCGCTCCATATAGCTCTGTATGGGCGTCGGCTTCTCCTGGGCTGTACCTCCCTTTCGCATGGCCGCCTTGACCATAGGTGGCCTCGTAATTCTCAATGGCGCTGCCATAATTCCTCCTTCTTTCTTTTGCCTTCCGTGTAAGAGGAGACAGGGACGTCGTTCAATGTCTTCACCTTACCTTGAACAACGTCCCTGTCGCTGTCCCCCTTCCCCCCCTAAAACACCCGTTCCACGCCCTCAAAAAAGCCCTTGTCTTTGTTAAATTTAAGGCGGTAGAGACCCGGTTCGAGCGCGATGGCCTTGGGCAATGCCCCTTTTGTCAGCGCTGACACACCTGCTGCCTTTAACAGGTCGGCCACCGCCGAGATGGTCTCCGGGATCTTGGTATCGACGATCGCCCCGAATTCCGTCAATCGCCAGCCATCGGCAAGCTTCACACTGCCATTGGCCGTGCCCAAGCCAGGCGTCGTCTTCACGGCATAGCCCATGGTGTAGTTGGGCAGCCAGACAAGCTGGATGGTATCCTTGACTACCAGGAGATATGGCTCGGATTCATAGTACCGCACCCCCGGCGTCTTCCGGTCTTCTTTTGTCACGGGTGTGATGGTCACGCTGGCGCAAGCCCCAAGCCCTGCCACAAGCACCAGCGCGCACACCAAGACCAACCATCTGCGCATCATCCTGCCCTCCTTCTTAGTTATTGATTTTGTTAGTTTCTACCCTATTTTCTGCTTGCTGTCTTGACCTATATCGTCTTTTTTTTGACATATTTCGGCTTTTTTTAGCTGACAGGCGTGCAGGTGGGGTGTCATTGCGCAATCAAGCAATCATTTATCGAACATTTTTTACCAAATAATTGCTTGACAAAGTACTTAAGAAGGCCTATCCTTACTACCTACGGGTGAGTTTGTTCCCATAAGATCAACCTTAAACTAGGAGGGAGTAATGAAAAAGGTATTACTGTTGTTGGTAGTGTTGTTGGCGATTGTGGCACTTGGCGCCCTGGCGTGCAGCAAGGGGACGGCGGAGATGTATAAGGGTTATCTCTCTGATGTCGCCTGCGGAACCAGCGCCAGCGGTAAAGCTGGTGATGGAACCGACATGAAAACAGAGCCTGAAAAACATACCGTTGCCTGTATGCTGGCGGCACCCTGTGCAGCTTCCGGCTATGGTCTTCTGATCAATGAGGGGACGGCTTCAGCGAAACAATATGTCTTCTACAAATTCGACAAAAAGGGCAATGACCTGGCCGCTACAATCCTCAAGGAAACCAAGAAGACAACAGGTATCTCCGTTGAAGTGACGGGCATGAAAGAGAAGGATATGATCAAGGTCACTTCCATTAAAGAAGTGAAGTAACAATTAAATAACCAAAACTTAGCTTCAAATAAAAAAGGCAGGGCCGATTCGCTCTGCCTTTTTTTGTTTCTTGAACTTTCCGCGCCGATCCGTAATCGGAACTTTTTAAATACCCCGTTGCTATTTGGATGTCTTCACCTTGAAGCTCTTTTCCGCATACATTTTATCGTTGTAGAATAGTTGAATTATGTAGGTTCCCGGTACCATCTCCCATTTGTCCCTAAATCCCCACCAGTAAAGGAACGGCTCCTCGATATTCACCTGATAATCCCTACTATGATTGTACACGGTCTTCCTGCCCGGCGGCGTTATGCCGGGGGTTTTAAGTACCACCTTAACAGTAACGGCTTCACCGCTCGGAGAGCCATGGACCGTAAAACGCACGCCTATGGCATTGGTATGCGTCGCCAGGATACTTTGAGTTTGTTGCACGAAGGTGACGCCTGAGGTCTTTGATTCGAGCGTTCCTGTTGCGGTCTTTGTCGCCTCCCCGACCCTTTGCACCGCATATTCTCCATATTCTATCATTTCGATGCTGGTAACATCGGCTGCCCGGGCTATCGGGACATAGATCAAAACAATCAAGAGTATCGCTAATAATCCGATTCTTTTATGTCTCATACTATCCTCCTTTATTTTTAAGCCTTTCCTCCCGATGAATGAATTCTATGGGGGAAAGGGGGGAGTTGTCAAGGATCGCCCATTTAAATAGGGGAGATTAAAAAGCTCATTTCTCATAATTTCGACCGGGGATCCGGTCAAGCTTTATCTCTTTCAAAGGGTTTTAATGGGCCAAAGGCCTTCGAAACCCGTAACGGCCAGGCCTCCCCAGGGGCAACATTTTTCCAGAGATCCTGCAAATTTTAGTTGACAAAAAAATTATATAAATTTATATAAGGGTGCTTGCTTACGGAAGCAGGAGTTTTGTGCAGCGCCGTCAAGCATCAAACAAGATTCAAACAAAAAAAGGAGGGGATTACCATGAGAAGGTTGACAGTGCTATGTTCGATCTTTGTCCTTTTATGCGCGGGATTTGCGCTCACGGTTGCGCCGGCCTACGGCCAGGCAAAACCGATCGAGCTCACCTATTCCATCTTCTTCCCTGCCCCTGCCCCGCAAACACAGGTGGCGACGGATTGGGCAAAGGAGATCGAAAAGAGGACGAACAACAGGGTCAAGATCACCATCTTTCCGGGCGGAACCCTCACTGCCGCCGACAAGTGTTATGACGGCGTCGTCAAGGGAATATCCGATATCGGGATGTCGGTCTTTGCCTATACCAGGGGAAGGTTCCCCTTGACCGAGGTAGCTGATCTACCCCTGGGGATCAAGAGCGGTCTGGTAGCCACCAAGATGATCAATGCCTATTACAAAAAATTCAACCCCAAAGAATTAAAAGACGTCAAGGTGATGTACCTCCATGGACATGGACCCGGCTTCCTCCATACCAAGACGGCGGTGGAGAAGCTCGAAGACTTGAAGGGCATGAAGATCCGCTGCACCGGTCTCGCGGCGAAGATCGTGGAAAAGCTCGGGGCCGTTCCCGTGGCCATGCCGATGGGGGAGACCTACGACTCCCTGAAACGGGGTGTGGTGGAGGGCTCGATGGCGCCGCAAGAGTCGCTGAAGACCTGGAAGTGGGGAGAGGTGGTAAAATTTACCACGGAGAGCTGGGGTTCGGCGTACAGCACCGGCTTCTTCGTAGTAATGAACAAGGGAAAGTGGAATGGCCTGCCGAAGGATGTCAAGAAAATCATCGAACAGGTGAACAAGGAATGGATCGAGAAACAAGGTAAGAACTGGGACGATATCGACAAGGCAGGCAGGGAGGCCACCCTTGCCGCCGGCAATAAGATCATCACCCTGTCCAAAGAGGAGAATATGCGGTGGGCAGAGGCGGTTAAGACCATCCTCGATGGGTATGTCAAGAATATGAAGGAGAAAGGTCTGCCTGGTGACAAGGCGTTGAAATTCTACAGGGATGAGCTGAAAAAGCTCCAGTAGTAGATAGGAAATGTAGCGAAGGGCGGGTGTTGCATCCGCCCTTCGCTACATTTTTTCTCTTGCCGAGCGGTGATCAGCATGAAGAAAAAGCGAAAGCGTCCAAAGAACAAATTCCTGACGGCGATGGAAAAAGCCAGCCGTTTTCTCAATGGCATCGCCGGCATAAGTCTCACCTTGCTTATGGGGCTCACGGTCGCGGACGTTGCCCTTCGGGCCATACTCACGCTCGGGCGATGGTTGCTCAAACATGAAATGCTTCTGCCCTTAGGGAATATTATCGTGGAGCATGTGAGGCCTATCGTCGGCACGTACGAGCTCGTGGGCCTTTTAGGGGCGGTGGTGATCGGATTTTCCATCCCTCTGACCTCCTGGCTCAGGGGACATATCTATGTCGATTTTTTCATCTTCAGATTCCCGCAAAAAACAAGAAATGCCTTCAATATCGCGACGCGATGCCTGAGCATATTCCTCTTCCTCATGATTGGCATTAACCTGTTCAAGTACGGCATGGATCTGCAACGATCGGGAGAGGTCTCTCTGACCCTCCAGATACCCTCTTATCCCATTGTCTTTGGCGTAGGGATCTGCTGTTTTGTCCAGTGCCTCATTCTGATCGGCGACATGGTGAAGATCCTCGGAGACAGCTACGATGAATGAGGTAATGTTCGGTATTATCGGTTTGGCAGTGGTCCTGGTCTTTTTCCTCACCGGGATCGAGCTCGGCTTTGCCATGGCCCTGGTCGGCTTCCTGGGATTCTGTTACATCAGATCGTTCGAAGCCGGATTGAACCTCCTGGCCAAGGATGTCTTCGAAGTCTTTTCCAACTACGGATTTACCGTGATCCCCCTCTTCATCCTCATGGGCCAGATCGCCTTGAATGCGGGGATTGCAAAGAGGCTGTTCAATGCCGCCTATAAATTTATCGGCCATATCCCCGGCGGCTTGGCCATGGCAACGGTGGCAGGCGCAACGGCCTTTAAGGCCATCTGCGGCTCGTCGCCGGCGACAGCCGCGACCTTTGCGAGCGTGGCGGTCCCCGAGATGGACCGGTACGGCTACGACAAAAAGCTCTCCACCGGCATCGTCGCTACCGTAGGGACCCTCGGGATTCTCATCCCCCCGAGCGTCACCCTGATCGTCTTCGGCATGATCACCGGGGAATCCATCGGGAAATTATTCCTGGCCGGCATCATCCCGGGCCTGATCATCGCCCTCTTTTTCATCCTCATCATCTATGGCTGGTGCAAGATCAACCCGTCTTTGGGACCGAAAGGTAAGAGGTCAACCTGGATGCAGAGGATCGCCTCCCTGCCGGACGTGGGATGGATAGTCCTGATCTTCCTGCTGGTGGTCGGAGGTTTGATGAAGGGTTTTTTCACCCCGACCGAGGCCGGGAGTATCGGGACCTTTGCCGTCCTCCTCCTGTCCGTCCTGAAAAAGGACCTCACGCTTAAGGGGTTCTTCAAATCGGTCTCGGAATCCTTGCGCACCGCCTGTATGGTGCTCATGCTCATCGCCGGCTCCACCATCCTGGGGCATTTCCTCACGGTAACGAAGATCCCCATGATTGCATCAGATTGGGTGGCGTCGTTGCCCCTCAATAAATTCCTTATCATGATCCTCATCAGCCTCATCTATCAGCTCGGGGGATCGTTTATCGACGACCTGGCCTTTATGATCCTCGCCACCCCGATCTTCTATCCCGTCATCATCAAGCTCGGATTCGACCCGGTATGGTTCGGGATGATCATTGCCATTACGGTGATGATCGGCGTGGTGATACCGCCGGTGGCGATCAATGTCTTTGTGGTCAAGAATATCACCAAGGTGCCGTTCAGCGTCATCTACCGCGGCGTCTACCCGTTCTTGCTCGGTCTCCTCGTCTGCGGGGCGCTCCTGTTTCTCTTCCCGCAGCTTGCCCTGTGGCTCCCCAATCTCTTGATGAAGTGACCTTGTCACCCCGCCTTGTGGGGTAACCTTGGCACCCTGCCCCTTGGGCACCCCGCCTTGTGGGGTAATCTTAGCATCTGCCCTTGGCACCCCGCCTTGTGGGGTCCCTTGGGACCCCGCCTTGGGGGGCGCCTTGTGAGACGCCTTGTGGGATGTCTTGTAGGGTGCCTGTTTCTTTAGTCCGATAGAAAAAGGCTTGGAAATTCAATTCTTTACCCGGCGCAAAAAAAAACTTGACATATATCTGAGGGCTGGCTAATATTGGGCAGAGATGCTACCGAACGATCGGTAAAGTCCCTTACAGGAACAAAAAAATAGTATATAATAAGTAGTTGAGGGTCTATCAATCCAAGTCCACAGATTACTAGCAGAAGCAATCGTAAAGGCCGCAAGCAGTTTTGTCTGCGGTCCAGGGTATTAATTCCAGAGGGGACAAGCGAGTCCCGGTTTGGCCAGTACGCTCCTTACTATTTGAAATCTCCCGGAGGTGCATCATGAAGACGAACTACAAGTTTTTGAAGATTGATGTCAAAGACGGTATCACCCTGATAACCATGAACAACCCGCCCGTGAACCAGTTTTCCGTCAATTTCACTGCGGAATTGATGGAGGCTGTCAATGGTGCCTTTGAGGACGACAAGGTCAAGGCCCTGGTGCTCACGGGCACGGGGAAGAATTTTATTGCAGGCGCGGATATCACCGAGGTCCAGCATGTGAAGAAAAAAGAAGAGGCATTTAAGGCGGTCCTGACCTTGGCCCAATTTCTCAACAAGATCGAGATGGGCCCCAAGCCGGTCGTCGCCGCCATCAACGGCAACGCCTTGGGCGGCGGGCTGGAGCTGGCCATGGCCTGTCACTACCGGATCGCCGTCAAGGGGGTGAACCTGGGGCAGCCGGAGGTGCAGATCGGCCTTATCCCCGGAGCCGGCGGCACCCAGAGGCTGCCGAGGCTCGTCGGCATGCAAAATGCCTTGGAGATGATTACGATGGGCAATCCGATCAAGTCCGAGCGGGCCCTATCGCGAGGGCTGGTGGACGAGGTCGTCGACGAAGCACAGCTCATCGATGCCGCCTTCAAGGCCGCAGGCAAGCTCCTTAAGCGAGAGATAAACATCCAATTCCATATTACCCGCTATAACATTCACCGCATTCCCAGCGTCGCCGAGAAAAAGGCCGTGATGGCCTTTGCCAAGGCGATGACGGCCAAACAGGCCAAGGGGTACATAGCGCCTTTAAAGGCCCTCGAGGCGATTGAGAAGGGCCTCACCTACGACATAGAGAAGGACATTGAAAGGGAGGTGGAGCTCTTCGCCGAATGCGCCGTCTCCGACGTGGCCAAGAACTTGATCGGCATATTCCTCAACACCCGGTCGGCCGGCAGGCTCCCCCGCATCGAGAAGATCAAGCCGGCCAAGATCAAGAAGGTGGCCATGCTGGGCGGCGGGGTCATGGGCTCCGGCATCGTCAACCTGCTGCTGGCGAACGGTTTCGAAGCTG
>Ga0214473_10011977_pt1 | contig 10173 bp, 9 predicted proteins | sample RVTome_7_FD_203509 | JGI IMG/M metagenome (GOLD analysis project Ga0214473, IMG submission 203509) | Soil microbial communities from uranium-contaminated site in the Upper Colorado River Basin, Wyoming, United States - RVT98D197 | ecosystem: Environmental > Terrestrial > Soil > Contaminated >... | reverse complement strand
GAAGCGCGTGCAGCGCGCACATTGGATGCAGCGCTCGCGGTCCAGAAAGATCAGCTCACCCAGCGGGACATGCTTGGCCAAGCGAATTTTTTCGTCGTAAATATAGCGGCTCTGGCCGGGGCCAAAGTTCATGGTGAGATTTTGCAGTGGACACTCGCCGCCCTTGTCGCAGATCGGACAATCCAGTGGATGAGAGGTGAGCAAGAATTCCAGCACTTCATCGCGGGCCTCTTTGACCTTTTCGGTATGACCGCGCACCACCATTCCCTCAGAAACGGGCAAGGTACAGCCGGTCTCCAGTTTGGGGCCGAATTGAATCTTTGGTTTACCGGCCTCATCTAAAACGGGTTGACCCGTGGCCCTGTCGACCAAGGGGCGGCCAACTTCCACCAAACACATGCGGCACATACCCACCGGTTCCATTTTGGGGTGGTAGCAAAACACAGGGATGTCAATACCGGCGCGCTTAGCTGCATCCACTATCAAAGTGCCGGGTGCCGCGCTCACTTGTTGACCATCAATGGTGAGCGCGATCAATTCTTCCTGGGTCTTTACGGAGACGGCTTCGGTCATTAGCTGCTCACCCGCGTTTCCACTTGTATCGGCGCAGCTTGCGTCTTGGTCTCAAAATCGCTACGGAAACGCTGGATACCGGAGGTGACCGCTTCGGTAGCGAAATCGCCCAAAGCGCAGAGACACCTGCCCTTGATGCCATTGGCCACGTCTTGCAACAAAATTACATCCTCCCAAGTAGCTTGGCTCTGATGAATGCGGTCTGTAAGATGGTGCATCCAATAAGTGCCCTCGCGGCAAGGGGTGCATTTGCCGCAGGATTCATGCTTGAAGAAGCGCACCGTCTTATTGATCAACCAATCCATGCTCACCGAATCGTCTATCACGATAATCGAGGCTGAACCCAATTGCGCGCCCACATTGGGCACATTCTCGTAATCCATGGGCGTGTCCAGCGCCTTATCATCCGCCACGATAAGCGAGGAGGAGGCACCGGCAGGCATGATGGCTTTAACCTTGCGTCCACCTGGAATACCGCCACCGTGCTCAAAAATCAATTCGCGGAAAGTCGTGCCAAGCGGCAGCTCATAATTTCCCGGTTTCTCCACGTTGCCGCACAGGCTAAAGACCTTGGTACCGGAGCTTTTTTCGGTGCCAAAGCCGCGGAACCACTGCGCGCCGCGCTCCACAATTAACGGCACACTTGCTAATGTTTCTACATTATTCACCACGGTGGGCTTGCCATACAGGCCGAAGCTGGGAGGGAAGGGCGGGCGCAACCGCGGCTGGCCCAGTTTGCCTTCCAAGGATTCAAGCAACGCGGTCTCTTCTCCGCAGATATAGGCGCCTGCACCCAAATGGGTGTAGATGCGCAAGCCATATTTTCCACCAAAGAGTTTGTCTCCCAAGAGGCCTTCCCTTTCCAAATACTCAATATGCTTGTCCAACTCTGCGGCCAACTGCCAAAATTCGCCGCGCAAATAGATATAGGCAACATTGGCGCCGATCGCGTAGGCGCACAACATCACCCCCTCCAGAAATTGGAAGGGATTGCTCTCCATAATTTCACGGTCTTTGAAAGTGCCTGGCTCGGATTCGTCGGCATTGGCCACCACATAGTGCGGCCAATTCTTGGGGTCAATGAAAGACCACTTCTGCCCGGTGGGGAAGCCAGCCCCACCCCGGCCGCGCAAGCCCGAGGCTTTGACAACTTCGGTAACCTCTTCTGGCTTCATTGAGGTGACGGCACGCTTGAAAGATTCAAAGCCTTTGTTTTGACGATATATAGGCAACTGATCCAGATTTTGGATCTGGCGATGGCGCAGCAGGATCAGTTCGTTATCGGCCATTGCCATTCGCCTTGCGCCAAGAATCCACCAGTTGCATTGCTTTATCCACGGTCTGATCTTCGTGGTAGCTGATTTCCGTTCTGCTTTGCACTTGGAGCATAGGGGCGCGATGGCAGGCTGCCAGGCACATCACCGCTTCCACGGTCACTAAGCCATCGGCAGTAGTGCCCCCTTGTTCAACATCTAGGCGTTCGCATAGTTTATCTAGAAATTGATCCGCTCCACGCAGTGCGCACGGCAAATCATTGCAAACTTGAAGACGATATTTGCCCCCGGGTGCATCGTGATAAAGCGTGTAAAAACCGACTATCGAGGCGACATCAGTAGAAGAAATTCCGATAATCTCGCCAACTTGATCGAGTTGCTCACGAGTCACATATCCGGTTTCTCGCTGGGCAATATAGAGCAAAGGCATGACCGCCGAACGTTTCTGCTCGGCGGGATACTTGGCCAGGACACGCTCAATTTCCTGGCTATAGCGCTCCTGGAGAGCGTTCACCGGTCCACATCCCCTAATACGACATCGATGCTGCCGATGATGGCTACCAGGTCAGCCACGAAATGGCCTTTGGAAAGCAACGGCAATACTTGAAGATTCAGAAATGAGGGCGTGCGCCAATAGCAGCGATAAGGTTTTGGGCCGCCATCTCCTTCTAAGAAAACGCCCAACTCGCCGCGCGGCGATTCCACTGGAACATACACCGAAGCCTTGGGGGCCGGGAAGCCTTCCGTCCACAACTTAAAGTGATGGATGACGGCCTCCATGCTGGTGCCCAGTTCGGCGCGCGGCGGGGGCACGAACTTGCGATTGTTGCTGCGCACCGGCCCTTTGGGTAGCTTATCCAGCGCCTGGCGCACAATGCGCAGGGATTGGCGCATTTCTTCCATGCGCACCCAATAGCGTGCGTACACGTCGCCGTCATTGCTGGTGGGCACATCGAAATCATATTGCTCGTACCCCGAATAGGGCTCTTCCTTGCGCAAATCGTAGGCCAAGCCAGAGCCGCGCAGCGAAGGGCCGGTGACACCCCAGCGAATACCGTCTTCAATCGAGAGCAGGCCTATCTTTTTCGTGCGATCCAAAAAGATAGGGTTCTTGCTAAGCAATCCTTCATACTCTTCGATGCGACGTGGGAAATCGTTAATAAAGCTGCGCACCGCGCCTTCAAATTCTTCTGGTACTTCGCGCCATAATCCGCCGGGTCGGAAGTAGGTGGTCATCATGCGCTGGCCCGAGCACATTTCCATCATGTCTAAAATCTGTTCGCGCTCACGAAAGCAATACAAGAAAACGGACATAGCCGCCAGGTCCAGGGCGTGGGTGCCCAACCAGACCAAGTGCGAGGAGATGCGCTGCAATTCTGTAAAGATGACGCGGATGGCCTGGGCGCGCGGCGGTACATCCAGGTCTACTAGCTTTTCCAGGGCCAGGCAGTAAGCCAGATTATTGCCCATCGTGTTGAGGTAATCGAGGCGGTCGGTGAGCGTCTCCGCCTTTTCATACTGCTTGGCCTCAATATTCTTTTCAATACCTGTGTGTAGAAAGCCAACGTCGGGAATGCAGTTGACCACAATCTCCCCATCCAGTTCAAGTAACAAGCGCAACACGCCGTGAGTGCTGGGGTGCTGCGGCCCCATGTTGAGCAGCACCGTTTCGCCTTCGATGGCACGGTTCGAGACCAGGTGGCGCAGATCTTCAGTGGTTACTTCGACTTGCTGAAGGGACATTGCTTAGTCTTTCGGCCGCGGCTTGCGCTGGTCTATCTCTTCGAAGTTGAAAGTGAACTGCACTTCTTCGTAGCCCAGCGGGTAATCCTTGCGCAAGGGATGGCCCACCCAATCCTCGGGCATCAAGATGCGGCGCAAGTCGGGATGGTTTTTGATGTGTAAGCCGAACATGTCCCACAACTCGCGCTCATGCCAATTAGCATTCGGAAAAACCTCGGTGATGCTGTTCAGTTCCGGCTCGTCGCCGTTAAGTGGCACGCGCACCTCCAGGCGCAGCCGTTGCTTTATATTCTTGAATTCATACACAACATGGAATCGCGGCTCGCGCTGTGGCCAATAATCAACCGCGCTCAGCGCGGTCAACATATCAAAGCCATGCTTGTCTCGCATGGCGCGAGCTGCCTCGACAATTTTCTCCGGGGAGATAAGCAAACTCACCTGACCGCGAAATTCGCTGACCTCGGCGGCAAATACGTTTTCCAAATCTTTGACGATAGACTGCAACGCGCTATTCATTTTCAACTCTGCAGAGCGGGCTATGCCCATTCCTTGATCTTTTCGGCCTTCACTTTTTCGTGCAGGGTCATGATGCCATGAATCAGCGCCTCAGGGCGCGGCGGACAGCCGGCGACGTACACATCCACAGGCACGATTTCGTCCACACCCTGCACAATGGCGTAATTGTTATATACGCCACCGCAGGAGGCACAGTCGCCCATGGAAACCACCCACTTCGGCGCGGGCATTTGATCGTAGAGACGGCGCAATATGGGTGCCATCTTGCGGCTCACCCGGCCGGCCACAATCATCAAGTCCGATTGGCGCGGGCTGGCGCGCATCAATTCCATGCCGAAGCGGCTCATGTCGTAGCTAGAGGCCTGGGCGCCCATCATTTCAATCGCGCAGCAAGCCAGACCAAAAAGCATGGGCCACATGGCCCGTGTGCGGCCCCAGTTCACCATCTGCTCCAGCGTGGTGGTGACCACGCCCATGTGGCCGAGCTTCTGCTCTAATCCCATTCCAGCGCTCCCTTTTTCCAGGCGTAGACGTAGCCGACCAGCAGAATCAAGATGAAGACAAACATTTCTATAAGACCGAAGACACCCAATTGACGGAAGACCACCGCCCAGGGAAGAAAGAAGACCAATTCGATGTCAAACAAGATGAAAAGAACGGCAACTAGATAGAAGCGCACCGGCATACGGCGTGTACCGGGCCCAATGGGTCTCATGCCAGATTCGTATGGAGCGGCTTTGCGACTTGAGGGACGCTTGGGGCCGAGCAGATGTCCCAGCACTACAGCCATGACCGACAAGCCTGTCGAAAGTACGAGCAGCACGGCGATGGGCATGTAGTCTTGCAGCATGGCGCACCCAGCAACCTACAATGTTAAAAGGGGCGAATGTGCTGAGGATTGCAGGTTTGAGTCAGTTTATCACAGGGGGTAAAAGGTGTCAAATTTCACAAAGTCAGGTGCTAAAACTTTACTTCTTGGCCTGTTTCTAAGGAACGCACTGCCGCGAATGTCGCTCGCGCCCCGCCAAAGAGCTGCGGATAGGGTATTGGGGGCGGTCCACCAGTATGCAGGCATCTAATGAAGGCCTGCCAAGCCTCGCGATGGCCCTTATTTTGGGAGCCCCGCATCCCGCGGGTGCGTCCGTCGGCGGTTAGATCCAGGGCACGGAAGTCATCCAGGACAGCGACCTTCCCTCCACAGAAGACTTCCAGGCGCTCCTTAGATAGTGAACGGTCGCCATTGGCCAGATAGGTCAGGGTACCCAACGAGCCGTCGGCAAATTTCATAGTCACTTGGAAATTATCCTGGCGATATTGGCCATCATCGGGCAGCGCTTGGGCAAAAACCGACATCGGTACCTGGCCGACCAGGAAAATGAGAAAGTCGATGAAGTGGCAGCCCTCGCCCACCAGGCGGCCGCCTCCTCGCGCTGGGTCGTGCAGCCAATGGTAAAGCGGCAAGGGCCCGGCATTGACGCGGTAGTGGGCCAGCAGCGGCTGGCTGCGGGTCCCAAGGAACTTTTGTAATTCTGAAGCCAGCGGTGCAAAGCGCCGGTTAAAGCCGACCGTCAACCGCGGCGCAGCACTCTTTGCGAGAACTTTTTCAATTTTGGCCAAATCATTTTCGTTTAAAGCCAGCGGTTTTTCGCAGTACACATGCTTTCCCGCCTTGAGTGCGCTCAGTGTTTGCGTGGCGTGCAGATTGTGACGGGTTAGGATTGCTACCGCACCCACTCGTTTGTCTTTCAAAATCTGGGCCTCATCACTTGCGGCAAAGCGGAAGCCGAAGCGCCGCGCCAGGTCAGCGGCCGGTCTTCCGGAAGCAGACGCAATACCAACCAGTTCCAAATCTCGCAGGCCTTTCACAGCCGGCAACATGGTATATCGAGCAAAGTTACCCGCGCCCAGCAGGCCTAAGCCAACTTTACCTTTGACAATAGGTTTGGCAGTGGGCACCAATTGAACCCTTTTACCCGCGGCTAACTTCGCGCGCGTTTGTGGATAGGTGATCAACACGCCCAGGAAGGGCTGTTTGCCGCGGATCAATTCGTAGGCCTTGGGCGCTTTTTCAATTGGGAAACGATGGCTGATCAATGCACTCACATTTACTTTGCGGCTGGCCAGCAAATCGACAAAGGCTTGCAGGTTGCGACCCTCAGTCCAGCGCACATAACCGATTGGATAATCCAATCCGGCTTCTTCGTATCCCGGGTCATAGCGCCCTGGACCATAGGAGCGCGAAACAATCAAATTTAGTTCCTTGGCATAATAACTGCGCCGCGGCACCTGCATACCCACCGCGCCGGCGACCACCACACTGGCGCGATCGCGCGCAATTTCCCCGGCCAGTTCAAGCGGATCGTTGGATTGCGTATCGGCGCAAATCAACACAGCGTCATAGCCATCTTCGCGGCTCAACGCCAAGGCAACTTCTTCCGCCGATTTGCGCGAGATCGCCCTGATCCCGCGTTTCCTGGCCAATGCCACCCGGCCCTCGTTGAGATCAATGCCCAGCACCTCGCAGCCGGCTGCTATGGCGATGCTGGCAGCCAACTGACCCAAGAGGCCCAAACCGATCACCGCCACACGGGCACCCAACTGCGCATTGGCCAGGCGAAAGCCGTGCAGTGCGATAGTCCCGAGAGTGCTGAAGGCGGCTGATTCAAAATTCACATTATTGGGAAGCGCGGCGATTAGATTTTGCGGCACTACGACATATTCGGCATGTACCGCATAGCCGCCACCCGCGCAGGCTACGCGCTGTCCCACACGAAAGCCTTGCACGCCCGGCCCCAGCTCCACAACCGTGCCCGCGCTGGAATAGCCCAAAGGCATCGCTTCCCCCAGCCGGCCGAAGGCCACCTGGCTAGCAACGCGCAAGCCTTCGCGGCGCGCCTTCTCCAAAGCCTGGCGCAACAAATCGGGCCGGGCGCGCGCTTTGCCCAGAAGCGACTTCCCAGCAAATTCTGCCAGTGCGCGTTCGGTGCCAGCCGATACCAGCGAAGCAGCGTTGCGCACCAACAACATGCCGGATTGCGGGCTGGGGATCGGCACCTCGGTCAAATGCGGCTTTTGGGCGCGCATGTTTTGCAACAATTGTTTCATACGATTTGGTTGGGGCGCGGCAATTCAGCGCATTCTATCATTTTCAGGCCTCTGCAGATCAATGCGGGGAAAATTTTTTGAGCCGCGTGAATAGTTGCAGGTTGGCTAATTTCTGAATGCTATAATCCAAAACCATGGCCGACCCACGCATCGAAAACTTTGCCCGTATCTTGGTGGATTATTCCACACGTATCGTCCCCGGGGATCGCGTTTTTATCGAAACGAGCACCGAAGGGCTGCCTTTGCTGGAAGAACTCTATCGCCAAATTGTCGCGCGCGGTGGGTTGCCTTATTTGCAGATGACCTTTCCCGAACAAGGTGAAATCATCTTCCAAAACAGCAGCATAGAACAGGCACGTCATAAAAATGAACTTATGGCTTATGCCTATGAGAACTTTGAGGCTCGCATTCGTATCTGGGCAGAAGCCAATGTCAAAGCACTCAGCGGGGTCGATCCCAAAAAACAATCGGCGCACGCCGAGGCCAATGCGCCCATCCTAAAGGCCCAGTTCGAGCGCGGCGCCGCGGACAAATTCAACTGGGTGACTACCCTTTTCCCAACGCGTGCCTATGCCCAGCAAGCCGGCATGGGATTTGAGGAGTACGCGAGTTTCGTCTATAAAGCCATACATGCCCTGGAGAAAGATCCGGTCCCATATTGGAACCAGGTGAAAAAAGACCAGGACAAATATGTTGAAGCCATGAACGGGCACGACAAAGTGCAATTACGCGGCCCCAATGTGGACTTGACTCTTTCCATCAAAGGGCGCACCTTTGTGAACTCATTCGGCAGGCACAATATGCCCGATGGGGAAATCTTTACCGGACCCGTGGAAGATTCGCTGAATGGCTGGGTGCGCTACACCTACCCAGCATTACATGAAGGTGTGGCGGTAGAGGGCGTGGAACTGCAATTCAAAGATGGCAAAGTCGTGAAGGCCACTGCCCGAGCCCAAGAGGAGCATCTAAAACAACAGTTGGCTACCGACGCGGGCGCCAGTTATGTGGGCGAATTTGCTATCGGGTTAAATAAAGATATTGACCGCTTCACCGGCCACATTCTCTTTGACGAAAAAATCGGTGGCTCCTTCCACATGGCCCTGGGCGCCGGTTACCCCGAAACGGGTAGCAAAAACAACAGCGCCATCCATTGGGACATGATCTGCGACCTGCGTCAAGATTCAGAAATTCTCGTGGATGGAGAAGTTTTTTACAAAAACGGGATTTTTGTAATTTAGTCAGACGCCCCAAAACCCACGTCGAAGGGGGAGCATTTCTTCGCTGCTGATAAATGCTGAGCTGTCTACTTTTTGCGCAATTTGATGAACTTTATTCACCTGCCTGCGACGTACACTGACATTTAACAACGTTACCGTGCCGTCCTTGCCACGCGCCGGGATCTCAGTGACCCCATAGCCTTCCTTGCGCAGTTTTTCCGCAATGGCGCTGCCGCGTTTGGGGCTGATGATGCGCATATGCACATGGCCGATCGCCAAGCGACCCTCGATGAGCATCCCAACCGTATTGCCCGTGGCGAAACCTGCCGAATAGGCCACAATGAAAAGTAAATTGTTGAGCTGGCTAATTACTGCACTGAGCGTAACTACAAAAATGGTCGTCTCTGCAAACCCCAGCACCCAGGCCGCCAGCTTGCGCCCGCGAATGGTCATCATAAAGCGCACCGTATCGAGTGCTTGATTAAATAATCGCAGGGCAAAAATGCCAAGGGCGAATAAGAGTGTTTCCGGAGTAACCGTGAACTCCATTTACTCCTCCACTCCCAACAATTCCGGGCGTTGCTCGATCACCGGTAAATACAGCCTTTGCACATACTCCTTAAGCATGCGGCGGGCGCTGAATCGCGGGGCTAGGCTGCGGATGGATTCTTTGGACATGGCCAGCCAATCGGCGGAAGGCTGATTGGGCATTTGAGAATCGTAGTAGAGCGGGATAACTTGATTCTCCAAAATATCATAGAAGCTGCGCGCTTCCGCCTCGTCCTGCTCTTCGAAATTCTCAAAATCATTGTCTTCGCCGATCACCCAACCGTTTTTACCATTGTAGCCCTCGCGCCACCAGCCATCCAGAACCGAAAAATTGATCGCACCGTTGAGCGCCGCCTTTTGCCCCGAGGTGCCGGAGGCTTCATTGGGCCGCCGCGGCGTGTTCAGCCATACATCCACGCCTTGTACAAGATAACGCGCCAAATGAATGTCGTAATCCTCCAGGAAGACCAGGCGCCCGCCGTTTTCAGCTTTCTTCACCGCTCGATACACTTCTTGAATCAACAACTTACCGGGTTCATCGGAAGGATGCGCTTTGCCGGCAAAAACGATCTGCACGGGTCGATTGGGGCGATTGACCAACTCGATCAAGCGATCCAGATCGCGCAAGATCAGGCTGGCGCGTTTATACGTGGCAAAGCGCCGCGCGAAACCAATGGTTAGGACGTAGGGATCTAGCATCACACCAGAAGCGATGACTTGTACGGGGTGCACTCCGTTTTGTATCCAATGCCGGCGGGCACGCTCACGAATAAAGGCCACCATCTTGCGTTTTAAGTGGCGGCGCACTTTCCACAATTCTTCATCAGGAATGTCCAAGACCTTTTCCCACAGCTCGGGGTCATCCAGCCGTTCCTGCCAACCTTTGCCCATCGCCCGCGTATATAAAGCCGCCATGCGCCGCGCCAGCCAGGTGCCGGTATGCACCCCATTGGTAATGGTACTAATCTTGATTTCCTCTTCTTTTACATCCGGCCAAAGAAAATGCCACATGCGCCGGGCCACACGGCCGTGTTGCTCGGAGACGGCATTGTGCTGCCCTGAAAAGCGCAGAGCCAATACCGGCATGCTAAAAGTCTCGCCCCAGGCTTGTTCGCGGTGAGCCAGATTGATAAAACCATTCTGGTCTAATCCTAGTTCGGGCCAATAATGTCCGAAATATTTATCCACCAACCAGC
>Ga0214473_10011976_pt1 | contig 10174 bp, 8 predicted proteins | sample RVTome_7_FD_203509 | JGI IMG/M metagenome (GOLD analysis project Ga0214473, IMG submission 203509) | Soil microbial communities from uranium-contaminated site in the Upper Colorado River Basin, Wyoming, United States - RVT98D197 | ecosystem: Environmental > Terrestrial > Soil > Contaminated >... | reverse complement strand
CGACGAGCCGTTCGCGCAGATGACGCGCGCAGCAGTGCCGTGACCGGCATCGCTGCCGCATCCTCGACCCGGCTGTGATCCAGGTCACGGCACCGACGGTCGACGCCCGCTAGCTTCCTTCGCGTTCCCGCTCTCCCTCGTCGTTCCGCGGAGCGGTTCGCCGCGCGAGCCGATCGGAGGAGGTGCGCGTGTCGGGGGAGTCCATCCGCGATCGGCTCTCGGCGCTGTCGCGGGCGGAGCTCGTCGCGCTCATCGGCGTCGTCGCGATCACGGTGGCCGGAGCAGGGACCTGGTACCTGCGTTCGTTGCCCAAGCCCGTCGAGGTCCGCGCCTCGCCCGAGCGGCCCCCCGCGCCGGCGCCCGGGGCGACGCCCTCACCCGCAGCTGTGCTCCTCGTCGACGTCGCCGGATGGGTCCGCCGGCCCGGCGTCTACGAGTTCACCGTGGGCTCCCGCGTGATCGATGCGGTGCAGGCCGCCGGCGGCGCGCGGCCGGGCGCCTTCCTGCAGAGCCTGAACCTCGCCGCACCGCTCGTCGACGGCACGCAGATCCTCGTTCCGAAGGAGGGCGCGCCGCCACCGGCTCCGGTCGGCGGCGAGGTCGGAGGGGGCGTCTCGACCGGCGGCCTGGTGAACGTGAACACGGCCGCCGCGATCGATCTCGAGACACTCCCCGGCGTCGGGGAGGTGATCGCCCAGGCGATCATCGACTACCGCACGCAGAACGGACCGTTCAGCTCGGTCGACCAGCTCTTGGACGTCACCGGGATCGGCGACGCCACGCTCGAGAACATCCGGGAGCTCGTTACGGTGTGAGCGGGTGGCTCCTTCCGGGCGCCGCGACCGGCCTGTGGCTCGGACTCCTCGCTCGACCCGCGGTCGGCGAAGGTGCCCCGGTCGCGGTCTGGCTCCTCGGCGCTGCCCTGGCCGTCGGGTCGGCCGCGCTGATGACGCCCGGCCGGGGCGAGCGCTCGGATCCGCTCGCGGCGCTCGCGCCGGCGGTCATCGCGCCCGAGGTGCAGGCGGTCTCGCCGCGCGAGCTCGTGCGACGGACCGTTCCGGTCTGGATCCCACCGCTGCTCGCGATGCTCGGGACGGTCGCGCTCGGCGCCGGTTGGGGGAGCGCGCATGCCCACCGGATCCAAGGCGCCGCGCTCGCCGGTCTCGCGCCGGCCCAGGTCGTGGTCGACGCCGTGCTTCGAACCGATCCTTCGGTCAAGACCGATCGCTGGTCGGCGGTCGCCGACGTCCGGTTGGTGCGCGCGAACGACGGCGTGCTGTCCGTTCACGAGTCTGTCTGGCTGAGCGGCGAGGAGGACCCGCTCCGTGCGGTCCGCGGCGACCGCATCCGCGTGACGGGGCGGCTGTCGGTGCCCGAGGATCCGGACTTCGGCGGGTTCCTGCTCCAACGGGGCCTCGCCGCGGAGCTCGAGGTCGACGAGGCCGAGCGGCTCGGTCCCTCGGACGTCGCGATCATCCGATGGGCACAGGCGTTCCGCGGGCTGGTCGGGGGATCGATCCGCGAGCTCTTCCCGTCGCGCGAAGCGGGCCTCCTACTCGGGCTCTCGCTCGGGGACGACACGCTGCTCGATCCGGCACTCGAGCGTGACTTCCGTGCGAGCGGGCTCTCGCACCTGCTCGTCGTGTCCGGCGGCAACGTGGCGATGGTGCTCGCGCCGGTCCTCGCGCTCGGCTCCCTGCTCGGGCTCGGGCGGTGGCCGAGGTTCGCTGTCGCGCTCGGCACGGTGGTGTTCTTCGTGGTGCTCACCGGCGCGGAGCCGTCGGTCCTTCGCGCGGGCACGATGGCCGGCCTCACCTTGCTCGCCGTCTTCCTCGGGCGGCCGCGGAGCGCCGCGTCGATCCTTGCCGCCTCCGTCTTCGTGCTGCTCGTGTTGGATCCGTCACTCGTCTGGCAGGTGGGGTTCCAGCTCTCGGTCGCCGCGACCGCGGGGATGGTGGCGCTCGCGACGCCGGTCGGCGACCGGCTGCGCTTCCTGCCCAGACCGGTCGCGCTCGCCGCCGGTGCGACGGTTGCCGCGCAACTCGGCGTCACCCCCGCGCTGCTGTACCACTTCCACGAGGTCCCGCTCGCGACGCTGGTCGCGAACGTCATCGCGTTCCCGGCCGTCGCGCCCGCGATGCTCCTCGGGCTCGCGGCCGCGGGGGCCGGGCTCGTGGCACCCGGCGTCGGCCGGTTCGTCGCCGCGCTCGCGCTCGTCCCGATGCGATACCTGGAAGGCGTCGCCGACCAGGCGGCGAGAGCGCCGGTGCCGTGGATCACGGGACGTGGTATCGGGACGCTCGTCGTCGGGTCGCTCGTCGTCGTCGTGCTCGCATGGTGGATCCGTTCGGGTCGCGGAGCTCCTCGGCCGGTCCTGATCGCGGGCTCGCTCCTCGCCCCGCTCGTGATCTGGTCCATCGCGCTCTCCTCGGGTCCGCCGTCGAGCCTCACCGTTCGGTTCTTCGACGTCGGGCAGGGGGACGCGGCGCTCCTCACGTCGCCCGCGGGCGTCTCGGTCCTCGTCGACGGCGGACCCGATCCGGCCCTGGTCGCGACCGAGCTCGTCGCGCTGGGCGTGAAGCGGCTCGACGTCGTGGTCGCGAGCCATCCGCACGCCGACCACGTGATCGGGCTCCCGGCGGTGCTGTCGCGCATCCCGGTCGGCTTGTTGCTCGAGCCGGGCTGTCCTGCGGATTCGCCAGACGCCCTCGCGCTGGCCGAAGCCGTCGAGGCCGAGGGCGTGCCGGTCCGCCACCCTCGTGCCGGGGACGTCCTCGTGGTCGGCGACGTGCAGTTCGAGGTGCTCTCGCCGGACCGGTGCTGGACCGGTACCGAGTCCGACACCAACAACGACGCGATCGTCCTGCGCGCGAGCATCGGTGAGGACTCCATCCTGTTCGCCACCGAGCCCGAGGAGCCGGCGCAACAGGTGATGCTCGACGCGGGCATCGATCTCTCGGCCGACGTCCTGAAGGTCCCGCACCATGGGGGTGCGACGTCGATCGAGTCGTTCTTCCAGGCGGTCGACCCGGGGGTTGCGGTCGTCAGCGTCGGGCCGAACACGTACGGCCATCCCGTTCCCGAGGTGCTCGCGTGGATCGCCGAGACCGGCGCCGAGGTCTTCCGGACCGATCGCGACGGTGAGGTGGCCGTGGCGTTCGGCGATCGGGGCGTCCTTGTAGAGTCCGGCGCGTGACGCCGAAAGCCGCGCGGATGCCCGTTCACCTGCTCTGGGGACAGGACGAGTTCCTTCTCCGCGAGGCCGCGCTCCAGATCCTCGGCGACCTCCGACCGCGCGAGGTCGACGGCGCCGAATGGGAAGGCGGCGAGACCGCCGACCTCATGACACCGTCGCTGTTCGGCGAACCGCGCGCCCTCCTGGTCTCGAACGCGAAGGCGCTTCCCGATGACGCCGTCGCGGAGCTGAAGCGCTACCTCGAGGCGCCCGACCCCGACGCGCCGCTCATCGTCACGGTGACGGTGGGGGAGCGAGCGAAGGCGCCCGCCGCGCTCGCGAAGCTCTTCGACGGCGTGGGCTCGGTCGTGGAGGTGAAGGTCCAGCGCAAGGAACTTCCGGGCTGGCTGGCGCAGCGGGCTCGCGCCAAAGAGCTGAACCTCGCGCCGGAGGGGGCGGTCGCGCTCGTCGACACGCTCGGCGAAGACCCGGCGGCGCTCGAGCAGGCGCTCGAACAGCTCGCGTCGGCCTTCCCCGGCGAACGCATCACGGCCGAGCTCGTCGGCCGGCAGTTCCGCGGCCTGGGCGAACAGCACATCTGGGACCTCTGCGATCGCGCGTTCGGGCGCGACCTCCCGGGCGCGATGCGATCGTTGCGCACACTCATGGAGGCGCGCGGCGAAGGGCTGATGATCCTCGGGGGCCTCGCGTCGCGGCTGCGCGACCTGATCCGTGTCCGCTCGCTGCCCGAGCGGATGCCGCCGGCTGAGCTCGCGAAGCAGGCCGGTCTGCGCTTCGAGTGGCAGGCACGTCGCTATCGCGATGCGGCGAAGCACTACACGCTGGAGGAGCTCGCCGCGGTGCACGAGCGGATCGTGTGGGCCGATCGGGCATTGAAGTCGGGCGCGACCGACGACATCGTGCTCCCGATGGTGGTCACCGCGATCGCGGGAGATCCCGCCGCGGTCCCGGTCTGACGTTCGGGGGAGTTACCCGCCCGAAGCGGCGGCGCGGTTGGCGGCCTTGGCGAGGCGCGACTTGTTCCGGGCCGCGGTCCGCTTGTGGACGATGCCCTTGGCCACGGCCTTGTCGTAGGCGCGCGAGGCTTCCCGCCCCTGCGTCTGCGCGGTCTCCGCATCGCCCCCAGCGGCGGCCGTCCGGACCTTCTTGGATGCCGTCTTGAGCGAGGTGCGCACGTCCTTGTTCCGCTCACGGTGCTTCTCGTTCTGACGGTTCCGCTTGATCTGAGACTTGATGTTGGCCATGGACGACCGAGTGTACCAGCGGCTTTGCGCCCGCCCGGCCGGCGACGCGGCTCGAGGGCGGCGCGCCCACGGGCTCGTACGATGACGCGGTGACCGACCCGAGCCGCATCCGCAACTTCTGCATCGTGGCGCACATCGACCACGGGAAATCGACGCTCGCCGACCGCCTGCTCGAGCTCACCCACGCCGTCGCCGACCGCGACATGCGCGAGCAGTACCTGGACAAGATGGACCTGGAGCGCGAGCGCGGGATCACGATCAAGGCCCAGGCGGTGCGGCTGACGTACGTCTCGGGCGGCGCCGAGCACCAGCTGAACCTGATCGACACGCCGGGGCACGTCGACTTCACGTACGAGGTCTCCCGCTCGCTCGCGGCGTGCGAGGGCGCGGTACTCCTCGTGGACGCCGCGCAGGGGATCGAGGCGCAGACCCTCGCGAACTTCCACCTGGCCCGAGACGCGGGGCTCACGATCGTGCCGGCGATCAACAAGATCGACCTGCCGAACGCCGACGTGGCGGAGACGCGCCGCGAGCTCGCCGCGCTCGTCGGGTGCGAGCCCGAGGACGTGCTCGCCGTGAGCGGGAAGACCGGCGAGGGCGTGGCCGAGTTGCTCGAGCGGGTCATCGCGGTCGTCCCTCCGCCTTCGGGCGATCGCAACGGCCCGCTCCGAGCGTTGATCTTCGACTCGAGCTTCGACGCCTACCGCGGGGTGATCGCGTACGTCCGCGTGTTCGATGGCGTGCTGCCCTCGAGCGCGAAGGTGCGGTATATGGCAACCGGCCAGGAGTCCGAGGCCGAGGAGGCGGGCGTCTTCGCGCCCGAGGCTACGCCCGTTCAGAAGCTCGAGGCCGGAGAGGTCGGCTACCTCGTCACGGGGTTGAAGGACGTACACCAGGTGACGGTCGGCGACACGATCACGCTGGCGGGCAAGAACCACGCGGCCGAACCGCTACCGGGCTACCGCGAACCGCTGCCGATGGTCTGGAGCGGGCTCTATCCCGCCGAGGGGGGCGATTACTCGGAGCTGCGCGAGGCGCTCGACCGGTTGAAGCTGAACGACGCGGCGCTCGCGTTCGAGCCGGAGACCTCACTGGCCCTCGGGTTCGGGTTCCGGTGCGGGTTCCTTGGCCTGCTTCACATGGACATCGTGAAGGAGCGACTCGAGCGCGAGTTCGGCCTCGAGCTGATCGCGACGGCGCCGAACGTCGAGTTCCACGTGGTCCGCGGCGAGGAGACGATCGTCGTCCACAACCCGAGCGAGATGCCGCAGCCCGGCACCTACGACCGCGTCGAGGAGCCGATGGTCCTCGCCACGGTCATCACGCCGAGCGAGTACCTCGGTCCGATCTTCGAGCTGTGCCAGTCGCGGCGCGGAGAGCTGATCGACATGAGCTACCTGTCGCCCGAGCGAGCCGAGGTCCATTACAAGCTCCCGCTCGCCGAGATCATCTTCGACTTCTTCGACCAGCTGAAGTCGCGCACCAGAGGCTATGCCTCGCTCGACTACGAACCGTTGGGCTACGAGCCGAGCGACCTGGTCCGCGTGGACGTGCTCCTGCACGGCGAACCGGTCGACGCCTTCAGCAGCGTCGTGCACCGGGCGAAGGCCCCGGTGTACGGACGACAGATGGTCGAGCGCCTCAAGGAGCTGATCCCGAGGCAGATGTTCGACGTCGCGATCCAGGCCTCGATCGGATCGCGGATCGTCGCCCGCGAGACCGTGAAGGCCAAGCGCAAGGACGTCCTCGCCAAGTGCTACGGCGGCGACATCACACGCAAGCGCAAGCTCCTCGAGGAACAGAAGAAGGGGAAGGCGCGGCTGCGCAGGGTGGGACGCGTCGACGTCCCGCAGGAAGCGTTCATCGCGGCGCTGCGGGTGGACAACTCGTCGAAGGCGGGGACGAAGTCGTGACGGCGGGCGTGTACGTGCACGTGCCGTTCTGCCTGACGCGCTGCGGCTACTGCGACTTCAACGCCTACGCCGGGCTCGATCATCTCGCCTCGAGGTACGTCGCGGCGCTGCTTCGTGAGGCCGAGCTCGCCGCGCCGGGATGGGAGGAGGAGGAGGTCGTGAGCGTGTTCCTCGGCGGCGGGACGCCGACCACGCTCGAGGTTGCGGACATGAAGGCGCTGCTCGCCCGGTTGCGCGACCGCTTCTCGATCACCGCCGATGCCGAGGTCACGATCGAGGCGAATCCCGACACCGTCGATCGCGCGAAGCTCGCCGGGCTGCTCGAGGGGGGGTACACGCGGCTGTCGATGGGTGCGCAGTCGTTCGATCGGGCCGTGCTCGCGTCGCTCGAGCGCCTGCACGATCCGGATTCCGTCCGTCGGGCGATGCGCGAGGCGCGCGCGGCCGGCTACGCGAACGTGAACCTGGACCTTATCTACGGTGCGGACGGCGAGCAGCTCGAGTCATGGGACGCGACGCTCCGCGAGGCGATCGACCTGGGACCGGAGCACCTCAGCGCGTACGCGCTCACGATCGAGCCCTCGACGCCGCTCGGCCGCAAGGTGCAGCACGGAGCCGTACAGCCTCCCGATCCCGACCTGCAGGCCGACATGTTCGAGCTCGCGTGCTCGCTGCTCGGCGAGGCCGGGTACCACCACTACGAGGTCTCGAACTGGGCCAAGCCCGGATTCGCGTGCGTGCACAACCTCGGGTACTGGGAGCGCAGGCCGTACCTCGGCCTCGGCGCCGGCGCGCACTCGTACCGGGACGAGCGCCGCTGGTGGAACGTTCGGCCGCCCGAGGAGTACCTGACACTGGTCGAGTCCGGTCGTATGCCGGTCGGCGGCGAGGAGCGCCTCGAGCCCTCGGACGCCTATCTCGAGGAGGTCTTCCTCCGTCTGCGGATCCTCGAGGGTGTGCCGTCCTCATGGGTGGAGCCTGGCAAAGCCGCGCCGTTCCTCGAGTCCGGCCTTCTGCGTGAGGACGACGGAGCGCTCATCCCCACAGAGCGCGGCATGCTGCTGCTCAACGAGCTCGTCCTCGCGCTTGCAGGCTAGTCGAAGAGGTTCAGATCCGCGCCGCATCCGGTCGTCAGGAACGACGACGGGTCGTCGACGGTTTCCCGGACATCGAGGACGCGGAGTTCGCCACCTTCGAGGTCGAACGTTGTCTCGGTAGCGAACCACTGCGCATCCGGTGAATCGTGCGGTCGAGACTCGCCGGTCATCGAGATGAGGACGCGACCCGCGTCGGTGGCTTCACATCGGATCGAATCGCCGATGAACGCGTCCCCACCGATCCAGAACTGCGGCTCCTCGCCTGCCTCGAAGCCCTCGTACCCGAAGGGTGCGTCGCCGGGTGGCGCCACGGTCACCGCGACGAGCGCTGGCTCGTCCTCGTTCGGCACCACCTCGAACAGCTTGAGGCCGACGATTGTGAACTCGACATTCTGCACGAGCAGCTCGTCGTTCCCGTCGCCGTCCACGTCGGGAGCGGCGAACGCGTGGCATCCGCCCTGACAGATGAACGGGTCGGAAGCGAAGTCGACGACCCCATCACCTGTGGCGTCGATCGCGGCGACGCCCTCGACCTCGAGGCCGCCTCGGGGGCACGAGCCGCCGGGCTTGATGACCATCCCGACGACCGCGGACTGACCCTCGCCGTAGGCGGAGAGGAACGTCCCTCGAACCGACGTGACGTCGCACAGCCGCAGACCGAGTCCGATGTCCTCGCCCACTTGTGGCGGCGGACTCGCGGTCGGCGGCGGCGGGGGATCGAGGGAAACACCCTCCGGCAGCGGCTGCCAAGCGGGCTCGCCGCCGCGGGCATCGGGAAGCGCGGTGAGGCCGGTGCCGTCCGCGCGGATCGCGACGATCCCTTCACTGCCGCCCTCGAACGCGATCGTGGTCCCGTCCGGAGACCACACGGGATTCGCGGGGCTGAGCTCACCGCTGTAGACAGTCGTTGCATCCGTCCCGATCGACGACATCGTGAGCAACGTACCCTCAGCCGGACCGCTCTCGACGAAGGCGATCCGGTCGAGCACCCACGACCAGGCTGGTTGAGTCTCGCTCACGTCAGGCGTGTTCGTGAGGTTTGTCATGCCGGAGCCCTCGACCGCGACGGAGTAGATGTCCCAGCTTTGTGCACGGTCGGTATCCGAACCCATCGACGCCTCGAATGCGATGCGGGCCCCGTCGGGGGACCAGGTGGGGTGACCAACGCTGATCTCGTCTGTGCCGGGAACGGGCTGCCCTTCGCCGGTCGCAACATCCAGGACGTAGATGCCGAACGGGTCTTCGATCGAACCGGCGAACGCGATCTGGCTGCCGTCCGGAGACCACACTGGATCCCGGAAGACGTGGGGCTCGGTGAGCCACGTCGGGGATCCGCCCTCGATCAGTAGCGTTGCGAGCACGGACAGACCTGGCTCGAAGCTCGGGATCTCGTGTACGACCACGATCCTGCGACCGTCTGGGGAGACGTCGGGTGATCGGTACACGGCGCGACCTTGGGGCGTGAGTCGTCGCGCGTCCGGCCATTCGGGTGTGGTGGCGAACAGCTGATCTCCCTCACCGGGGATCTCCCGCGAGAACACGATCAGACCGTTCGATACCGTGAGGGAGGCGACGGGAGGTGTCTCCTCGGTCTCTCGGAAGATCCGCGTCAGCGCATAGAAACCTCCGACCGAACCCACGAGGACGACCACCGCCAACAGTCCGGTCTGCACCCTCTGCGCGATGCGGCGGCGCTCCCTGCGACGGATCAGGTGCTCGTACAGGCCGCTCGGGTCGGCCGGCTGCGCCGCGCCCTCCAGCTCTCGGCGCAGGCGCTCATCGAGTGCCACGGTCGTTCGCCTCCTCGGTTTCGGTATCGGTCTCGCCGAGCGCACCGGCCAGCGCCGTTCGCGCCCGCGACAGGGTGCTCTTCACGGTTCCCTCATGGACGCCCAGGACCTCGGCGACCTCCCGGGTGTCCATCTGCAGGTAGTAGCGAAGGACGACGGTTTCCCGCTGTCGGCGGGGGAGCGCCGCGAGCGCGCGCTCGACATCGATCCGATCCCCGGACGATTCGGGAACGAAGTCACGGCCGAGGCGCGACCGAGCTCGCCGCTCGGCCATCACCCGCCGCAGACCGCTCCTCGCGACGTTCAGCGACACCGTCGTGACCCATGCGTTCAACGACTCGATCTCCTCGCCCTTCTCCGAGCGCTCCCAGGCGCGCAGGAGCGCTTCCTGCACGGCGTCCTCAGCAGCGGGCCGGCTTCCGCACACGAGGGCGACCGCGGCGACAAGCCTCGGATACCTCGTGTGAAGGAACTCCCGGATCGCGATCTCGTCGACCCGCATCGTCATCCGAAGGGTAGGACGCTCGAGGTTTTCAATCGGTTGTCACCGCCGGCCGGATCCGAGGTCGCGTGGGGCACGCGGGTTGCTAGCACTCTCCGGGGTAGACTGCCAACCGCCATGGATCAACCCGAGTTGGGATCGCGCAAGGTCGCCGTTCTCCGCGCCGTCGTCGAGGAGTACGTGCGCAGCGGCGAACCCGTCGGCAGCGAGACGATCGCGGAGCGTTCGGGCCTCGGCGTCTCGGCGGCGACGATCCGCAACGAGCTGGCCGCGCTCGAGGAGCTCGGCTACCTCATGCACCCGCATACGTCCGCGGGCCGGATCCCCACCGATACGGGCTACCGCAAGTACGTGGACACCCTCCCACCGGGAGGACGCCTTCGCGATGCCCAGCGGCGGGCGATCGCCGGCTTCTTCGCCGAGACGATGCTC
>Ga0214473_10011975_pt1 | contig 10174 bp, 7 predicted proteins | sample RVTome_7_FD_203509 | JGI IMG/M metagenome (GOLD analysis project Ga0214473, IMG submission 203509) | Soil microbial communities from uranium-contaminated site in the Upper Colorado River Basin, Wyoming, United States - RVT98D197 | ecosystem: Environmental > Terrestrial > Soil > Contaminated >... | reverse complement strand
GATCGGCAAGGATCCCGCCGAGGTCAGGCGGATGAACCTGCACCCGCCGTTCACCGAGGCGACCGCCTCGATCATGGGGCTGCAGGTCGACTCCGGCAACTACGAGCCCACGTTCGACCGCGCGCTCGAGCTCGCCGACTACGGCCAGCTCCGCAAGGAGCAGGCGGCGCGCCGGGAGTCCGGCGACACGCGGCAGCTGGGCATCGGTCTGTCGAGCTACATCGAGATGTGCGGGCTCGCGCCGTCGAACATCCTGGGTGCGCTCCGCTACGTGGCCGGTGGCTGGGACGCGGCCGAGATCGAGTGCCGGCCGGACGGCAAGGTGGTGGTGCGCACCGGTACCTCCCCGCACGGCCAGGGCCACGACACCGCGTGGTCGCAGATCGTGGCCGACGGACTCGGGGTGACCCCGGACGACGTCGAGGTGCTGCACGGCGACACGTCGGTGAGCCGTCTCGGGATGGACACGTACGGGTCCCGTTCGGCGTCGGTCGGCGCGGAGGCGCTCCGGCGGGCGGTCGAGAAGGTGCGCGACAAGGCACGGACGATCGCCGCGCACGAGCTGGAGGTGGCCGAGGACGACATGGAGTGGACCGACGGCGCGTTCCGCGTGAGCGGGGCGCCCGAGAAGGCGCGGACGATCCCCGAGCTTGCGGCCTCGGCCTGGCACGCCCACGCGCTGCCGCCGGACATGGAGCCGATGCTCGAGGGCACGGCGGTGTACGACCCGCCCAACTTCACCTGGCCGGCAGGGACGCACGTGTGCGTGGTGGAGGTCGACACCGAGACCGGCAAGACCGACATCGTGAAGTATGTCGCGGTCGACGACTGCGGCGCGGTGATCAATCCCATGATCGTCGAGGGACAGGTCCACGGCGGGGTCGCCCAGGGCATCGCCGAGGCGCTGTACGAGGAGGCGGTCTACGACGAGCACGGCAACCTGATGAGCTCGTCGATGACGCAGTACCTCGTGCCGACCGCGGTCGAGGTTCCGTCGATGGTCCTGGACCGGACCGTGACGCCGTCGACCACGAACGGTTTGGGCGTCAAGGGCATCGGCGAGGCCGGCACGATCGCGTCGCCGCCGGCGGTGGTCAACGCGATCGTCGACGCGGTGTCGCATCTGGGCGTCACGCACATCGAGAAGCCCGCCACACCCGAGCGGGTGTGGCGGGCCATCCAGGACGCACGAGGGGGTGGCGCATGATCCCGGCCCCGTTCGACTACGTCCGCGCGGAGTCGGTCGACGAGGCGATCTCTGCGCTCGGCTCGCACGAAGACGCGAAGCTCCTCGCCGGGGGGCACTCCTTGCTCCCGGCGATGCGCCTGCGGGTCGCGCACCCCGGCACGCTGGTCGACATCGGCCGGCTGCGGGACCTGAGCTACGTCCGTGACGATGACGACACGATCGCGATCGGCGCGCTCACCCGGCACCACGACGTTGCGAACGCCGAGGCCCTGCACGCCGGCTGCCCGATCGTCGCGTACGCGGCCGGACAGATCGGCGATCCGCAGGTCCGCCACATGGGCACGATCGGCGGCTCGGTCGCCCACGGCGATCCCGCCGGCGACATGCCGAGCGTGCTGCTCGCGCTCGACGCGACGTTCGTGGCCCAGGGGCCGAACGGCATGCGTGAGATCCCCGCGAGCGGGTTCTTCACGTCGCTGTTCGAGACCGCGCTCGCGCACGACGAGGTGCTCACCGAGATCCGCGTGCCGAAGAGCGCTGACGGGTGGAGCTACATGAAGTTCAACCGCCGGTCCCAGGACTGGGCGCTGGTGGGCGTGGCCGCGGTCCGGTCCAACGGCGGGGCGAAGGTGGCGTTGACGAACATGGGCCTCACGCCGATGCGGGCGGCGGGCGTCGAGGAGGCGCTCTCCGGCGGCGCCGATCCGGCCGCCGCCGCCGGACGCGCCGACGAAGGGACGAGCCCGCCGTCCGACGCGTTCGGGTCTGCGGAGTACCGGCGATCGCTGGTGAAGGTGCTCGTGAAGCGCGCGCTGCAGGAGGCGATGGCGTAACCGGGGGCCCGGCCGGGGCCCCGCTGCTAAGGTCGCCCGATGCGTCGGGCGCTCGCACTCGTGGCGGCGGAGGAGATCATGTGGCGCGATCTCGCGATCCGTGGCGGCATCGCGTTCGCCGTCGCCGCCGTCGTGACGATCGTGGGCCGCCGGTACGTGGGCCGCGTGCGCCGCAAGGCGAAGGACACCCCCGACGATCTCAGCCAGGGACGCAAGCTCCGGCGCCGTTCCACGGTGACGGGGTTGATCGTCGGCACGATCCAGATCGTCGCGTGGTTCGTCGTCATCGTGGTGGTGCTGGGCGAGCTCGGGGTCCCGCTCGGTCCGCTCTTCGCCAGCGCCGGTGTCATCGGTGTGGCGCTCGGCTTCGGCGCGCAGACGGTCGTGCGCGACACGCTCGCGGGGCTGTTCATCGCGCTGGAGGGGCAGTTCGACGTCGGCGACATCGTCGACGTCCAGAGCGAGGGTGGGCTGATCTCCGGCACGATCGAGGCGCTGTCGCTGCGCGTCACGACGGTGCGGCAGTTCGACGGCACGCTCTCGACCGTGCCCAACGGCTCGATCCAGGTGGTGTCGAACAAGACCCGCGGCTGGGGTCGCGCGATCGTCGACATCCGCGTCGCGCTCGACGAGGATCCCGAGCGGGTCCGTTCGATCCTCGAAGAGGTGATCGAGATCGCGGCCGATCGGGAGCCCCTGAAGGGCTGGCTGCGCGAGCGACCGCAGGTGCTCGGCGTGACCCAGCTCACCGACATCGCGCAGGTGATCCGCGTGGTCGCCGAGACGGTCCCGAACCACCGGGTCGACACCGAGCGAGAGCTCCGGGGGCGGGTCGCCCAGCGGATCGGCGAACAGGGCATCCGGATCCCACCCGTCGGCGTGACCCGCCCTCCCGACGCCCGCGCGTGACCGCTCCCGTCGGGTAGGTTCGACGCGAGCCCGGCACGAGGCGACGCGGATGACGGGAACGTGATGGAGATCCCGAGGAGCGAGTTCGACGCCGCGCTCTTCGACATGGACGGTGTCCTCACCGACACCGCGTCGCTGCACGCGGCCGCGTGGAAGGAGGTCCTCGACGAGACCCTGAGGGCGAGGGCAGACCGGACGGGCGACGTCTTCGTCCCGTTCGACGATGCGGACTACCTCGCCTACGTCGACGGGAAGCCGCGCGAGGAGGGGATCAGGAGCTTCTTCGCCTCTCGCGGCGTCGAGCTCGCCGACGGCGGCGGCTCCGAGAGCGTCCGGGGGGTCGGCGATCGGAAGAACGCCAGGTTCCTCGAGCTCGTGCGGTCGCGCGGCGCCACGGTGTTCGCCTCGACGATCGGGTTCGTCGACGAGCTCAGGGCGGCGGGCCTGCGCATCGGCCTTTTCACCGCGAGCCGAAACATGGACACGCTCCTCGACGGGACCGAGGTCGCCGGTCGTTTCGCTGTGCGGTTCGGCGGGGTGGAGCGTGCCGCGAGCGGGCTGCCGGGCAAGCCCGCCCCCGACGTCCTGCTCGAGGTCGCGTCGATGCTCGGGGTCGAGCCCGCCCGCGCGTTCGTCGTGGAGGACTCGAGAGCGGGGATCGAGGCCGCCCGGCGCGGCGGGTTCGGTCTCGCGATCGGCGTGGACCGCGGCGGGAACGAGGAGGCGCTCCGCGCCGCCGGCGCGACCGTCGTGGTCCATGACCTCGCCGAGGTGCAGCTGGACCCGGCTCCGTCCGTCGGGAACCTGCCGGCGGCGCTCGAGGCGTGGCACGAGGTTCGCGCGCGGCTCGCCGGGCGCCGCCCGGCCGTCTTCCTCGACTACGACGGGACCCTGACGCCGATCGTCGGGCGTCCCGAGGACGCGCGTCTCGCTCCCGAGATGCGCGGGGCGATCGAGGATCTGGCCGCCACGTGTCCGGTCGCCGTCGTGAGCGGGCGTGACCTCGCGGACGTGCGCGCGATGCTCGGGATCGACGGTCTCGCGGTCGCCGGCAGCCACGGCTTCGACATCGTGCGGCCGGACGGGGCGCGCTTCGAGCGCGGGGAGGAGTACCTGCCCGATCTGGATGCGGCGGCGCACGCCCTCGCGCCCCTGATCGAGCCGATCGACGGCGCGTGGATCGAACGCAAGCGGCTCGCGATCGCCGTCCACTACCGGCAGGCGGGGGCGGGCGCCGGGCAGGCGGTCGAGGCGGCCGCGGACGAGGTCGCGGCGGCACACCCGCGGCTCCGCCGCACCGGGGGAAAGATGATCGCCGAGCTCCGCCCCGACATCCCGTGGGACAAGGGGAGGGCCGTTCGCTGGCTGCTCGAGGTGCTGGACCTCACCGGTCCCGACATCGCGCCCGTCTACGTGGGGGACGACGAGACCGACGAGGACGCGTTCCGCGAGGTGCGCGCCACCGGGCTGGGGGTGGTGGTCCGAGGCGAATCGGACGACCGCCCGACCGTCGCACGCTACGCGCTGGGGGATACCGACGCGGTGCGCTCCCTGCTGGGGGAGCTCGCACGTCTCGGTGGGGGACGCGGTTGATGGACGGCTGGGTGATCGCCTACGAGGGCTTCGATCCGGCACAGGAAGGGCTCCGGGAGGCCTTGTGCACGCTGGGCAACGGCGCCTTCGCGACGCGCGGCGCGGCGCCGGAGAGCGCGGCCGACGACGTTCACTACCCCGGCACCTACGTGTCGGGCTGCTATGACCGGCTCCGGTCGAGCGTGGCGGGACGCCGCGTCGAGAACGAGGATCTCGTCAACGTCCCGAACTGGCTCTCGCTCAGGTTCCGTCTGGGCGACGCGCCCTGGTTCGATGCGCGCACCGCGACGCTCGAGGCGTACGAGCAGCGGCTCGATCTGCGCCGCGGCGTCCTGGTCCGCACGCTCCGCGTGAGGGATCGTCGCGGTCGGGCCACGACGGTGACCCAGCGACGGCTGGTGAGCATGAGCGATCCGCACCTGGCCGCGCTCGAGACGACCCTCCTCGCCGAGAACTGGTCGGGGTCGTGCCGTGTTCGTTCCGGGCTCGACGGGCGGGTGACCAACGCGGGGGTCGCCAGGTACCGGAACCTCCGAGGTGACCACTTGGTGCCGCGGGGGAGCTGGGTGCGCGGCCACACCGTGGGGATCGCCGCGTCGACGCGTGATTCGCACATCCGGATCGCGGAAGCGGCGCGGACCACCGTGCACGGCGCGGGAGAGCCGGTGGAGGCGGAGGTCGAGCCGGTCCGCACGGGGGGATACGCCGGCATCGACCTGGTGTTCGATCTGCCGCAGGGCGTCCCGATCACGGTGGAGAAGGTGGTGACCCTCGCGACGTCGATCGACGAGGCGGTCTACGAGCCCACGAAGGCGGTGCGCGACGCGATCGCGGTGGCCGGGACGTTCGAGGCGCTGATGGAGGCGCACGCCCTCGCGTGGGACCAGCTGTGGGATCGCTTCGACCTGCGTCTCGACGGCGACGAGCAGACGCAGACGATCCTTCGTCTCCACATCTTCCACCTGCTGCAGACCGTGTCGTCGCACACGATCGACCGCGACGTCGGGGTCCCTGCGCGAGGACTCCACGGCGAGGCGTACCGGGGGCACATCTTCTGGGACGAGCTGTTCATCTTCCCCCTGCTCAACTTCCGGACGCCGACGATCACTCGGTCGCTGATCGACTACCGCTACCGACGACTCCCGCGGGCGAGGTGGCGGGCCTCGGCCGAGGGCCTCGAGGGCGCCCTGTACCCGTGGCAGAGCGGCAGCGACGGCCGCGAGGAGAGCCAGACCTATCACCTGAACCCGCGATCGGGACGGTGGAACCGCGACAACTCCTGGCTGCAGCGGCACATCAGCGTGGCGATCGCGTACAACGTGTGGCAGTACTGGGAGGTCACGGGGGACCGCCGCTTCATGCGGTACCGGGGCGGCCCGATGCTGATCGAGATCGCGCGTCTGATCGCGAGCCTCTCCACGTACGACCGTGCGCGCGACCGCTACGAGATCTGCGGCGTGATGGGGCCCGACGAGTTCCACGACGGGTACCCGGATCGCCGGCGACCGGGCCTGGACAACAACGCCTACATGAACGTGATGAGCGTGTGGGTGCTCGGGCGGGCGCTCGCGTTCCTCCAGCGCCTTCCCGAGCACGACCACCGGGACATCTGGGAGGCGCTGCACCTGTCGCTGCCCGAGCTCGAGCGGTGGGAGGACATCAGCCGGAAGATGTTCGTGCCCTTCCACGACGGCGTGATCAGCCAGTTCGAGGGATACGAGCTGTTGGAGGAGCTCGACTGGGAGGACTACTTCGCGCGGTACGGCGACATCCATCGGCTCGACCGGATCCTCGAGTCCGAGGGGAGCTCCGCCAACCGCTACAAGGTCTCGAAGCAGGCGGACGTGCTGATGCTCTTCTACCTGCTGTCCGCCGACGAGCTGCGGGAGATCTTCTCGCGGCTGGGGTACGAGCTGACACCGGAGATGATCCCGCGGACGGCCGAGTACTACCTGGCCCGGACGTCGCACGGCTCGACGCTCTCCCGAGTGGTGCAGGCCTGGGTGCTCGCGCGCGGCGACCGGGAGCGGTCGTGGCAGGTGTTCCGTGAGGCGCTCCAGGCCGATGTCGCCGACGTGCAGGGGGGGACGACGTCGGAGGGGATCCACCTCGGCGCCATGGCAGGAACCGTGGATCTGATCCAACGCTGCTACACGGGTCTCGAGATCCGCGACGATGTCCTCCGGTTCGCGCCGGCGTTGCCGACGGAACTGACGCACCTCGAGTTCGACGTGGGGTACCGGGGGCACCTCATAACGATCGACCTCACGCCGGCGCGCCTTCGGGCGACCGTGGCGCCGTCGGACCTTCCGCCGTTCACGGCGGCGGTCGGCGTCGAGGTCGTCGAGCTGCACCCCGGCGAGACGAAGGAGTTCGCGCTCGCGGGGTAGGCTGTCGCGCGATGCCCGAGCTCCCCTTCGGTTCCGTCGACGAGCTGCAGGCCAGCCTTCGCGAGCAGGCCTACCTGGCCGACCGCGGCCTGACCACGGCGATCTACCTGTCGCTGTCGCTCGGCAAACCGCTGCTGCTCGAGGGCGAAGCGGGCGTGGGCAAGACCGAGGTCGCGAAGGTGCTGTCGTCCCTGCTCGGGCGCGACCTGATCCGCCTGCAGTGCTACGAGGGGATCGACGCCTCGCAGGCCCTGTACGAATGGAACTACTCGCGCCAGCTGATCGCGGTGCGCGCGATGGACACCGCCACCGCCGACCAGCACGTCGACGATCTGTTCGGACCGGAGTTCCTGGTGGAGCGGCCGCTGCTCGCCGCGATCCGCGAAGGGGCGGGCGCCGTCCTTCTCGTCGACGAGCTCGACCGGGCGGACGACGAGTTCGAGGCGTTCCTGCTGGAGATCCTGTCGGAGTTCGCGGTGACGATCCCCGAGGTGGGGCGCGTCGTCGCCGAGACGCCGCCGGCGGTGGTCGTGACCTCGAACCGAACCCGCGAGCTCCACGACGCGCTCAAGCGGCGGTGCCTGTACCACTGGATCGATCATCCCGACCTCGAGCGGGAGGTCGAGATCGTGCGGGCTCGGGCGCCGCACGTCGGGGAGGTGCTCGCGCGAGACGTCGCGTCGGCGGTGGAGCGTCTCCGCGAGCTCGATCTCGCGAAGGCCCCCGGCGTCGCCGAGACGATCGACTGGGCGAACGCCCTCGCGTTCCTCGGCGCAGAGCGGCTCGGCCCCGGGCTCGCGGCCGACACGCTCGGCACGGTGGTGAAGGACCACGAGGACCAGGCGCTCGTGAGCGCGCGCCTCGCCGACGTGGTCGGCCGCGATGGCTGAGTCCGCCCAGGGCCCGCTGCCGCCGCTCGTCACCCTCGGACGGGACCTGCGCGAGCACGGTCTGCCGGTCGGCACCGGGCGCATCCTCACCTTCTGCCGGGCGGTCGCGTCGCTCGGGCTCGCCGACCACGACTCGCTGTACTGGGCAGGCCGGGTCACGATGGTGGCGAGGCGCGACGACCTCGAGGCGTACGACGAGGTGTTCGATGACTGGTACCGATCGCTCGGCCCCGATCCGGAGCCTGAGCTCTCGATCGAGCTGAACCTGCCGACGCCGCCCGAGGAGCGGGACGGCGAGGCGCCGGCCGGGGAGCTCGAGGCGGCCATGACCTCGACCGCGGCGTCGTGGAGCGGCGCCGGCGACGACGAGGAGCCGGAGGAAGGGGAGGAGGCCTCGCTGCGACTGGTCGCGAGCGCGGTCGAGGTGCTGCGTGCGAAGTCGTTCGCGGAGCTATCGGAGGACGAGCGCGAACGGGTCGCGAGGATGATCCGTCAGCTCACGATCAGCGTGCCGTTCGAACGCACACGCCGCACGCGAGCGGCCGCCAAGGGCGACCGTTTCGACATGCGACGGACCCTCCGCCGCTCCCTTCGCACGCAGGGTGAGCCGTTCGACCGGGCGTGGCGGACCCGCCGCACCCGCACGCGCCCGCTCGTGCTGATCCTCGACATCAGCGGCTCGATGGCGCCGTACTCGCGGGCGCTGCTGCAGTTCGGGTACGCGGCGATGGCGGCGGGACGCCGCGTCGAGGTCTTCTGCTTCGGCACCCGGCTCACGCGCGTCACCCGGATCCTCCGCACGAAGGATCCCGACCGCGCGCTGCATGAGATCGGGCGGATGGTCGCCGACTGGGAGGGCGGGACACGGATCGGCGAATCGTTGAAGACCCTGCTCGACGGGTGGAGCCAGCGAGCGGCCCTGCGCGGCGCGGTCGTGGTGCTGTGCTCCGACGGTCTCGAGCGCGGGGACCCCGAGCTGCTCCGGACCCAGATGGCGAGGCTCCGACGGCTCGCCCGTACGGTGGTCTGGGCGAACCCCCTCAAGGGCTCGCCCCGCTACGAGCCGCTCGCGAGGGGGATGGCCGCGGCGCTGCCGAGCGTCGATGTGTTCCTGTCCGGGCACAACCTGGAGAGCCTCGAGCATCTCGGCCGCGTGCTCGCCGGCTGAGCCCTCGTCGTCGCGCCGGCGGCCGGTACCCTGGCAGCCGTGGCGAACGACGACGACGACATCATCGAGGCCTACGAGCGCCAGCTCGCCGAACCCGAACCCGAGCCCGCACGCCCGCGATCGAACCGCGGGTTCTGGATCGTCGCCGGGACGATCGCGGTCGCGTCCGTCGTGATCGTGGTCGAGATCTTCGCGAACCGCGATATCAAGGACTCGATCGCGCACGCGCAGTTCTCGCTGCGCGCCGCACAAGCCGCGGCCGAGTCGATCGAGGCCGCCACGGGCACGTTCGCGGCGGCCACGCCCGCGGCCCTGGCCGAGGACGAAGCCTCGCTCACGTTCCTCGGTGCCCAAGAGGCCTCCAGATCGCTGAGCGAGGTCAGCGTGGCGGCCACCGAGACCGAATGGGGCGCCGCGGTCCAGACCCGACCGGGAGCGTGCTTCTACCTGCATCTGCGCTCAGGCGAAGACCCGTTGTACGGGTTCGGGACCGAGTGCACCGGCCTGATGGCCCTCGACGCGATCGATCCGCGCTGGTAGCCGCTTTCAAGGTATCCCTTCAAGTTCCGACCCCCTTCGGACCGATACCTAGCCCGCAAGGGTGATGTCCGACTGGGCCGAAAGAGGGACACGCATGTGGGTTCGACGGGTGGTGACCGCGGCGCTGTCGATCGCCGTGACAGGTTCGGTGATGATCGGGAACGCGGGGCCGTCGGGCGCCGCCACCGCGCCGAACGTGACGAGCACGACGAAGACGATCGCCCCGGGTCTCACCTACCGCCGGATCACGGATCCGGCGGGTCCGTGGATCGTCCACGTGCTGACCGTCGACCCCTCGAAGGCCGTATCGCTCGACCCGGCGCTCGCGGGATCGTCGGTGGGCGCCTGGGCGCGGACCAGCACGATCGCGTCGCGGGCCGGCGCGCTCGCCGCGATCAATGCCGACTACCCGGTGTGGCCCGGCTACCCCATGCACCCGTTCGTCGAGGACGGTGCGCTCCGGGTGCTGAACGATCCCCCGGGCATCGCCTTCGGGGTGCGGCAGGATGAGACCGCGGCGACGGTCGCCCGCAGGCCCCTTCAGGTCTGGGCGAAGGACATGACCCTCGGCAAGGGTCTGGGCATCGTCGCCTGGAACCACGGCACGCCCGGCACCAACCAGGTGCTCGGCTACACCGGGTACGGCGGAACGAAGATCAAGC
>Ga0214473_10011974_pt1 | contig 10174 bp, 8 predicted proteins | sample RVTome_7_FD_203509 | JGI IMG/M metagenome (GOLD analysis project Ga0214473, IMG submission 203509) | Soil microbial communities from uranium-contaminated site in the Upper Colorado River Basin, Wyoming, United States - RVT98D197 | ecosystem: Environmental > Terrestrial > Soil > Contaminated >... | reverse complement strand
CCGGGCTTCCGGAGCGGGCGCCCGATCCCGAGGAGCCGCTGCGGGTGGCCGCCGCGGTAGCCCGCCTGGGCCTGCGGCACGCCGTGATCACCTCGGTCAATCGCGACGACCAGCCCGACGGGGGCGCGTGGGCGTTCGCGGCCTGCATCCGCGAGATCCGCTCGCGTGTCGCCGGCTGCAGCGTCGAGGTGCTGGTCCCCGACTTCAAGGGGGACTGGGCCGCGCTCGAGACGGTGCTGGGGGCGCGCCCCGACATCCTGAACCACAACACGGAGACCGTGCCGCGCCTCTACCGCCAGGTCCGGCCGGGGGCACGCTTCGAACGCTCGCTGGAGCTGCTGCGCCGTTCGAAACAGGCCGGGCTGCTGACCAAGAGCGGGATCATGCTCGGTCTGGGCGAGAGCTGGGACGAGGTGGTCGACTGCATCCGGCGCATTCGCAGCGCCGCGACCGACATCCTAACGGTCGGCCAGTACCTGCGCCCTTCGGCGCAACACCTGCCGCTCCTGCGCTACTACACGCCGGAGGAGTTCGCGCAGCTCAAGTCGTTCGCCCTCTCGCTGGGATACGCGCACGTCGAGTCCGGTCCCCTGGTGCGCTCCTCGTATCACGCCGAGGAGCAACTGGGCCGCTGAGGGCTCGCTCGGCCCTGCGCTCACTTCACGTATCCGAGCGCCCTCAGGCGTTCGCCAAGCTCAAGCGGCAAATCCGCAGGTGCGACGGGCTCGGGCGGTGCAAGCGGCCGGATCGCCCGGAGCCGCGCCTCCAGCTCGGAGACGACGGCCTCCGGCGCTGGAACCGGGCGCAACTCCCCAACGTCGCCACGCAGGTCGTAGGCCCGGAGCTCGCCGGTCGCTAGGTTCCTGGACAGCTTGACGGCCAGGCTTTCGAGGGCCGCGTACCGGACCGGCTGGAAGAGCTCCAGCAACAGAGTGCGACCGGCCAAGGCATTCGGTGAGGCCAGCGCGGGAACGAGGCTCATGCCCTCACCGGGCCGCCCGGGCCGCTGCCACGGAAGTCCCAGCAGCGCGAGGATCGTCGGGGCGACATCGGTGATGTGGGCGGGTCCCGGGCGACGGGCCCCAGCGGGGACGCCCGGGCCGCGCAAGACCAGGGGGATCCGGACGACCTCGGCATGGAGGTCCTTCTGGTGACCCTTCTCCCCGTGCTCGAAGAACGCGTCGCCATGATCGGAGACCAGAAGCACCAGAGTGCGGCCGGCGATCCCGATCTCACCGAGCAGGTCCAGGACTGCTCCCACGCCCTCGTCGGCAAAGGCCACCTCTCCGTCGTAGAGGGCGACGAGATGCTCCAGGTCCCGCCTTGCCATGCCCTTGTCGACCGCGGTGTTCGACTCGTAGCCCGAGGCGTCGAGCGCGCCGTCGTAACCGGGATCGAAGCGCTCGGCGTAACCGCTGGGTGGTCTGTAGTCGTAGTGGACGTCCCAGAAGTGCAGGAACAGAAACGCCGGCCCCGCCCGGTGCGCCGAGAGCCATTCGCGGGCCCTGCGCACCACGCACGGCGTGGTGACGTCGCTGTGGCTGTCGATGTGGATGTTGACCCGCGGGCCAGGCAGAGGCCCGAAGCCGTCGTCCAGAAAACCCATGCAGTTCAGGTAGTCGCCAAAGCCGCGCGCCAGGCCGTAGCGCGGGTGGAGGTAGGGGCCCGAGACGACGGCGCCCGTGGCGAAGCCGGCTTGCGCGAGGCTCGCCGCCAGGGTGGGGACCTGCGGCGACAAGGCGAAGGCGTCGCTCACGACACCGTGGCGCGAATCGGCTAGTCCGGTGAACAGGGCGGCGTGCGCCGGCAAGGTCCAGCTCGTCGAGCTGAGGGCGCGCTCGAAAAGCGTCCCCTCGCGGGCCAGGCGGTCGATCCGCGGGCTGGTCGGCCTGGCATAGCCGTAGGCACCCAGGTGATCGGCCCGCAGGCTGTCGATGGAGATCAGCAGGACGTGCGTGAGCCGCGGGCCGCCCGCACAGGACAGCAGCGCCAGCGTCCCCAGCGCAGCGAGCGCCCCAGGCGCGCGGGCGCGGAGTCCGCCCACCACGCGCTACTTGCCTCTGCCGGCAAAAACGCGCGCCGCCTCGCGCTGCCGTTGCACGGCCTCGGCTACGGCCGCTGCGGCGCGCTCGATCTGCGCCTCGTCGTTGCCACGCCCGAGCGAGAAGCGCAGCGACGCCTGCACGCGTTCCATCGGCAGCCCCATGCCGCGCAACACGTGCGACGGCTCTACGGCTCCCGCCGCGCAAGCGGCCCCGGTCGACACCGCGATCCCCATCAGGTCGAGCGCCAGCAGCAGGCTCTCGGCTTCGATCCCCTCGAAGGACACGTTGACCGTGTTGGGGACCCGCGGCTCGTCGCCGTTGCGGCGCGACCCGGGGATCGCAAGCAGACGCGCTTCCAGCCGGTCGCGCAGCGCGCCCAGGCGTGCCGCGTCGGCGGCCAGCTCGGCCCTGGCGAGGACCGCGGCCCGCCCCAGGCCCACGATGCCCGCCACGTTCTCGGTCCCGGCGCGCCGGTTCTTCTCCTGCGCGCCGCCGCGCAGCAGGGCCTTCATGCGCGTGCCTCGCCTCACGTAGAGGGCGCCGACGCCCTTGGGGCCGTAGATCTTGTGGGCCGAGAGCGCGAGCGTGTCCACGTCCAGAGCGCCCACGTCCAGCGGGATCTTGCCGGCGGCCTGCACGGCGTCGCAGTGCAGCAGCGCACCACGGCTGCGCGCCAGGGCCGCGACCTCGGCCAACGGCTGGATCGATCCGGTCTCGTTGTTGGCCAGCATCACGGCCACCAGCAGCGTGCGCTCGTCGATCTTGGAGCGGAGCTCGTCGAGGTCCACGCGGCCGTCGGCCCCGGCGCGCACGCTCGCGACGTCGAAGCCCTCCTCGGCCAGCGCCTTGGCGCTGTTCACCACCGCATGATGCTCGATGGCCGAGTGGACGATCCGGCGCCGCGGCTCACGCGCCACGGCGGCGAGCCCGCGCAGCGCCAGGTTGTCGGCCTCGCTGCCGCTGCCGGTGAAAACGATCTCGCCGGGCGTCGCGCCGATCAGCGCCGCGACCTGGCCGCGCGCCTCGTCGATCGCGGCCCTGGCTTGCTGGCCGAACCAATGCAGGCTCGAGGGGTTGCCGAAATTGTCTCGCCAGGCCGGCAGCATGGCCTCCAGCACCCGGGGGTCGACGGGGGTGGTGGCGTTGTGGTCGAGATAGATCCGCTCCACGGGAGCATTCTAGCGCTAGAATCCGAGGGCTATGCCCAGGCCTATCGTGGCGTTGCTGACGGACTTCGGCAGCCAGGACCACTACGCGGGGGCGGTGAAGGGAGCGGTGCTCGCGGCTTGCCCTGACGCGAGCGTCGTCGACATCGCCCACGATCTGCCCGCTCACGACGTCGCGGAAGGAGCCTTCGCCCTCGTCGCGGCGTATCGCGCGTTCCCCGGGGGGACGGTGTTCGTAGCGGTCGTGGACCCGGACGTGGGCTCCGAGCGGCGCGGCCTGGCCATCGACGCCGGCGGCTATCGTTTCGTCGGCCCCGACAACGGCGTGTTCACATTCGTGCTCGCCGAGCACCCGGAGGCGCGGGCCCACGAGATCACGAACCGCGGCCTCTTCCGCTACGAGGTGTCGCCCACCTTCCACGCGCGGGACATCTTCGGACCTGTGGCCGGACATCTGGCCGGGGGCGCGCCCCTCGATCTCGTGGGTCCGCCGCTCGCGGAGCCGGTCAGGTTCGCCCTCGAGCCCGTGCGCCAGCACGGACCGGGGGAGTGGCGAACCCGCGTTCTGCACGTCGACCGCTTCGGCAACCTCACGACCCACCTCGGCGCGCGGGACATGGACGCGATCCTCGAGAGCGTCGGCGGCGACCCCACGGCGATCGTGGTGCTGGTCGAGGGCATCGTGGTGCCATTCGTGCGCACGTACGCCGACGTGCCCCAGGGGGATCCCTGCGCGCTGATGGGCAGCAGCGGGCGCCTCGAAGTCGCCGTGCACCGCGCCAGCGCGTCGCGGCTGCTGGGGGCGGGCAAGGGCGCGCCGGTATGGGTCCGCGCCGTTTCGGCAACGGGGGGTTAGTGCTATGATTCGCGCCCGGTTCGGTCCGCGAAACCCCTGAGGGAGCGTGCATGCGCGACGTCGTGGTGGCCGGCGCGGTCCGGACGCCGATCGGCAAGTTCGGTGGGGCCTTGGCCGGTCTCACCGCTGCCCAGTTGGGCGCCGCCGCGGCCCGTGAAGCGCTGCGCCGGGCCGGCGTCGCGCCGGAGCAGGTCGACGAGACGGCTTTCGGTTGTGCGCGGCAGGCGGGCGGCGGACCCAACGTCGGCCGCCAGGTCTCGTACCGTGCAGGCGTCCCGCAGGAAGTGCCGGCTTACACCGTCAACATGGCCTGCGGCAGCGGGCTCAAGGCCATCGATCTGGGCTACCGTGCGGTGCGCGACGGCGACGCGGAGATCTACCTCGCCGGCGGCACGGAGTCGATGAGCCGCGTCCCCTACCTGCTGGACGGCGCCCGCTGGGGCTACCGGATGGGACACCAGCAGGCGGTGGACGCGATGTACCAGGACGGCTTCGTCTGCCCCCTGGCGCAGCTCATCATGGGCGAGACCGCCGAACGCCTCGCCGAGAGCTACGGGATCCCCCGCGAGGAGCAGGACGCTTTCGCCTTGCGGAGTCAGCAGCGGGCGGCGGCCGCCCAGCGTGAGGGGCGTTTCGAAGCCGAGATCGTGGCTGTGCGCGTCCCCGGCCGGAAGGGCGACACCGAGGTTCGGCTCGACGAGCATCCGCGCCCGGACACGAGCCCTGCCTCGCTCGCGAAGCTACCGCCGGTGTTCAAGGACGCTGGCAGCGTCACCGCCGGCAACTCCTCGGGGATCACGGACGGGGCAGCCGCCCTGGTGCTGCTCTCGGGGGAGCGGGCGGCGAAGCTGGGCGTGACGCCGCAGGCGCGCTTGCTCGGCGTGGCCGCGGCCGGGGTGGACCCGCACATCATGGGCATCGGTGTCGTGCCGGCCGTGAAGCGGCTGCTCGAGAAGCTCGCTGCTCGGCTCGACCAGTTCGACGTGATCGAGGTCAACGAGGCCTTTGCCGCCCAGGTGCTCGCCTGTGACCGCGAGCTGCACTTCGACCCCGAACGCCTCAACGTCAACGGGGGCGCGATCGCCCTGGGCCACCCGATCGGCGCCACAGGCGCGCGCATCGTCGTGAGCCTGCTCCACGAGATGTCCAAGCGGCGGGCGCGCCGGGGTCTCGCGACGCTCTGCATCAGCGGGGGCATGGGACTGGCAGCAGCGTTCGAGGCGGCCTAGGGGCGCGGATTCGGATGAGCCAAGACGACCCTCACGACTTCGACGTCTTCGCGCCTGCGCCCGAGCAGAGCTACCGCTTCATCCACTTCGACACCGCCCAGGGCGTGGCGCGCATCACGCTGAATCGTCCGCCGGCGAACGTGCTGTCGGTCGAGATGATGGAGGACCTCAACCGTGCGCTCGAGTCCCTGGAATACCAGCGCGAGGTGAAGCTGCTGGTGATCGTCGGGACCGGCAAGTACTTCTCGGCCGGCTTCGAGCTTTCGGAGCACCTGGGGGACCGCGCCTACCTGATGCTCGAGGGATTCCGGCGCATCGCCGAGAACCTGGGCAAGATCGACAAGCCGAGCCTGGCCGTCGTTGCGGGGCCCGCTCTCGGCGCCGGCAGCATGCTCGCCGCGGCCTGCGACATCTGTCTGGCGGCGGCCAGCGCCAAGTTCGGGCATCCCGAGATCCGGGGAGCCGTGTTCAACCCGATGGCGGCGGCGCTCTTGCCGCGGCTGGTGGGGCGCAAGCGGGCCTTCGAGATGCTGCTGGGCGGGGCGGCGGTTACGGCCGCCGACGCGGAGCGCATGGGGCTGATCACGCGCGCGGTTCCCGACGACCGGCTCGAGGCGGAGGCCGGCACGCTGATCCAGCGTTTCCAGGAGGGTAGCGCGCCCATCCTGCAGATGGCGCGCCGGGCTGTGGCCGGCGGGCTCGACCTGCTGTTGCCCGACGCCGTGCGCCATGCCGAAGACGTCTACCTGAACCAGCTGCTGGCCACCGAGGACGCCGCGGAGGGGCTGAAGGCGGTGATGGAGAAGCGCAAGCCGGTGTGGAAGGACAAGTAGTCCTCCTCGAGGAGCCGATGATCGATTTCGAGCTCGCGGACGAGCACCGGGCGCTCCAGCAGACGGTGCGGGACTGGGCCACCCGGGAAGTGGCCCCCCGGATCCACGACCTGGATCGGGAGCACCGTTTCGAGCGCCGGTTCCTGAAGGACATGGCTGAGCTGCAGCTCCTGGGCATCTGCATTCCCGAGGAGTACGGCGGGGCCGGCATGGACTACCTCAGCCTGGGCCTTGCCTCCGAGGAGCTCGAGTACGTGGACACGCACCTGCGCGTGATCCTGTCGGTCCACGTGGGCCTCAACAGCATGACGCTCTGGTGCTGGGGCAGCGAGCAGCAGAAGCAGAAGTACCTGGTGCCGCAGGCCAAGGGTGAGAAGATCGCGAGCTACGGCCTCACCGAGCCCAACGCCGGGTCGGACGCCGTCGGCATACAGACCACGGCCGTCAAGAACGGCGACTGCTACGTCCTGAACGGCGAGAAGACCTGGATCAGCCTGGCAGACGTGGCCGACAACTTCCTGGTGATCGCCTGGACCGATCAGGAGAAGAAGAAGAACCGGGACCACAGCGGCCTGAGCGCCTTCCTCGTGGAGCGCTCGTTCAAGGGCTTCAGCTCCTACACGATGAAGGAGAAGTGGGGGATCCTGGCCGGCAACACCGGTGGCTTCCACATGGAAGACATCGAGGTTCCCGCGGCGAACCTGGTGGGCCGGGAAGGCGAGGGATTCCGGGTCGCGATGTTCGCTCTCGAGAACGGCCGCTACACCGTGGCGGCCGGCGCGACGGGCCTGATCCGCGCCTGCCTCGACGCCTCGGTCGAGTATGCCAAGGCGCGCCAGGCCTTCGGCGTGCCGATCGGCGAGCACCAGCTGGTCAAGGAGATGATCGCCGAGATGGTGTCGGACTACGACGCCGCGCGGCTGCTCTGGCTGCGGGCCGGCTGGCTCAAGAACCAGGGCAAGCGAAACAACCGCGAGACGTCCCTGGCCAAGTGGTTCGCCACCGTCAAGAGCGAGCGGGCGGCCTCCGATTGCGTGCAGATCCACGGCGGCAACGGCTTCTCCGACGAGTATCCCGCCGGCCGCTTCTTCCGCAACTCGAAGGCCGCCGTCATCTACGAGGGGACCCGCGAGATCCACAAGGTGATGCAGGCGGACTACGCTCTGGGCTACCGGCAGGACAAACCGCGGCGCGTGGAGTTGCCGGCGTACAGGAGGTAGCACTCGGGCGTCGGGGGCTGGCAGCGGGCCCTTGGAGCGCGGCTTTAGAGGAGCTCGATCCATGCAACGTGACGACCTTCCCCTCGAGTTCGTGCGGGTCGTGGAGCGCGCGGCGATCGCCGCGGCTCGTACGATGGGCCAGGGCGACCGGAAATACTCCGACCAGGTCGCCGTCGAGTCGATGCGCAAGGAGATGGAAAGCGTCGCCATCGACGGCAGCATCGTGATCGGCGAGGGCGAGCGGGACGAGGCCCCGATGCTCTACATCGGCGAGAAGGTCGGCAGGGGCCCAGGCTCGACACCCGTCGACATCGCCGTGGACCCGCTCGAGGGCACCAACCTCTGCGCCACCGGCGCGGCCAACGCGATCACCGTGCTCGCCGCGTCCGAGCAGGGCGGCCTGCTCAACGCTCCCGACATCTACATGGACAAGCTCGTAGTCGGGCCGTCATCGCGGGGCAAGGTGGACATCAACGCGCCAGTGGCGGACAACCTGGCGGCCGTCGCCCGGGCTCTCGACCGCGAGGTCGACGACCTGGTCGTGATCGTGCTCGACCGGCCGCGGCACGAAAAGCTGATCGCCGACATACGCAAGGCCGGGGCCCGCATCCGCCTGATCGGCGACGGCGACCTTTCCGCCGGCATCACCGCGGCGGTGCTGGGCACGGGCGTGCATGCGGTGATGGGGATCGGGGGTGCGCCGGAGGGCGTGCTGACTGCCGCAGCCATGCGCTGCCTCAACGGCGAGATCCAGGCCAAGCTCGTGCTGACCAAGCCGTCGGACCACGAGCGTCTGAAGCGGATGGGGATCGGCGACCTTTCGAAGGTGTATCGCACCGAAGATCTGGCGCCCGGCAAGTCCGTGATCTTCGCAGCGGCAGGGGTTACCGACGGCTCGCTGCTCAAGGGGGTCCGCTTCTTCGGGGACGGCACGCGCACACATTGCCTCGTGATGACCACTGTGCCGCACCAGGTCCGCTTCATCGACACCATACACGCCAAGGACGACCCGGACGTCAAGATCAGGTTCTAGGCCGGAATCTCCCATCCGCGCACCTCCGGGTGGGTCGCCGAGGCGCCTGGACCCACCCAGTTGTGGCGCGGTCGCCACAGGCCGCAAGGGATCGCGGCTGACCTTGTGAGCGCTCTCACTGCACTGAACCCGGTGCTGGGAGTACGTAGGAGTGCTGTGCCCTTAATGAGTTACTTGAGCAACCCTCATTTTTTGCTTGACACCGTAGTCCCGCTTTGCTAGCTTCAGAAAGCACTTTAACTCTTTTTCGTAAGTTCGTATCTAGTCAAGGTTCCAATTGGGCGATCGGTTCGGGATGTTCGCGAGCCGGGCGGTCGGCAGAAGGCGTCTCTAATCGAGAGAGGCTCCCGTGGCTCTGTTCGGGAAGAAGAAGGGACTGGTTGGGGTCGACATCGGCTCCTCCGCCGTCAAGGCGGTCGAGTTGAAGGCCGGAGGCAAGGGCGGCGCCGAGTACCAACTCGTGAACCTCGGAATAGAGTCCTTGCCACCCGAGGCGATCGTGGACGGGGCCATCATGGACTCGGGCGCCGTGATCGACGCCATCCAGCGCCTGTTCAGCGCCCAGAAGATCAAGACGGCCGACGTGGCCACGAGCGTTTCGGGCAACGCCGTGATCGTCAAGAAGATCAGCCTGCCCCAGATGAGCCCCGAGGAGCTCGCCGAGTCGATCCATTGGGAGGCGGAGCAGTACATCCCATTCGACATCCAGGACGTGGCGATCGACTATGAGGTGATCGACGGCGGCGGCGGCGGCGGCAACATGGACGTCCTGCTGGTGGCCGTCAAGAAGGACAAGATCAGCGATTACACGGGTGTCGTCAGCCAGGCGGGCAAGAACCCGGTGATCCTGGACGTCGACGTCTTCGCGCTCCAGAACTGCTACGAAGCCAACTACGGTGTCGACCCGGGCCGCGTGGTGGCCCTGCTCAACGTCGGCGCCTCGATCATGAACATCAACATCGTGAAGGGGTCCAACTCGATCTTCAACCGCGACATCGCCGTCGGCGGCAACCAGTACACCGACGCCATCCAGAAGGACCTGAACCTGTCCTTCGACCAGGCGGAAGCGCTCAAGAAGGGCTCCCACGTCGAAGGCGCCTCGCCGGACAGCCTGCACCCGATCGTGCAGGCCGTCTCCGAGAACATCGCGCTGGAGGTACAGAAGACCTTCGACTTCTTCAAGGCGACCAGCTCGGAGGACCGGATCGATCGGATCTTCCTGTCCGGCGGCACCGCCAAGATCGGCGGCCTGCGCGACTTGATCGCCGACCGCTTCGACGCCGGGGTGGAGCTGCTGAACCCGTTCAACAGCATCACTTACAACCCGCGGGACTTCGATCCGGACTTCATCAACGAGATCGGCCCCTCGGCGACGATCGCCGTGGGGCTCGCCGTCCGAAAGGTGGGCGACCGATGATCCGCATCAATCTCCTCGCCGCCGATCGGGGGCCTGGGAAGGGGAAGGGCAGGAAGGGCCCAGCCGCACCCAGTGCACCGGGCGCGTTCCAGGCGTACCTGTTCCTGGCCCTGTTCGCCGGCGGCACCCTGTTCCTGTGCGGCGCGGCCTGGTGGTTCAAGTCGGCCCAGATCAAGGACCTCAACACGCAGATCGCCGCCGCCGAGAAGCGCCAGAAGGAGCTGCAGGCGATCAAGGCCCAGGTCGACGCCTTCCAGGCCAAGAAGGACTCGATCCAGCGCCAGGTGACCCTGATCGAGACGCTCAAGGCGAACCAGCGCGGCCCGGTGCAGATGCTGGATCGCATCTCCAAGGGGCTGCCCGATTTCGTCTGGC
>Ga0214473_10011973_pt1 | contig 10174 bp, 4 predicted proteins | sample RVTome_7_FD_203509 | JGI IMG/M metagenome (GOLD analysis project Ga0214473, IMG submission 203509) | Soil microbial communities from uranium-contaminated site in the Upper Colorado River Basin, Wyoming, United States - RVT98D197 | ecosystem: Environmental > Terrestrial > Soil > Contaminated >... | reverse complement strand
TGTGCGTAAATATCAGAATTTGTTCCACTGCGGTAGTCTTGCCACATAATTATTGCGCCCCCACTTCCAACACTGGTAATTTGAGGAGATAGGCTTGCTGTCGCTGTACAAATTACAACTCCATCTGCTGCCCATTGAACAGTTCCATTTAAATTTATCCTCTGTGCGTAAATATCTGAAGACCCATATCCACTACGATAGTCTAACCACGTAATTATCGCACCTCCACTCCCATCACTGATAAGTTGTGGATAACCTTGAGCACTTGAGGCCTCACAAACTATTACTCCATCTGATGTCCATAGAACTCGTCCACTTGAATTTATCCTCTGTGCGTATATATAACCTCCATTTCCACTGCGTGAGTCGCTCCACGTAATTATTGCACCTCCATCTCCATCACTGATAAGTTTAGGAAAAGATTGCCAATCTGTTGCTGTGCAGATTGCTACCCCATCTGTTGTCCATTGAACTGTTCCATTTAAATTTATCCTCTGTGCGTAAATATCATTATCTCCAGCTCCATTGCGATGGTCAGACCACGTAATTATAGCACCTCCATTTCCATCACTGATAGGTTGAGGAAATTCCTGGTCATTTGCCGCTGTACAAATTGCATTGTTTACAGTTGGGTCAGTGGACCATTGGGCTTGTACATTCAGTGAGAAGTGAAGACAGAAAACAGCTATAATTATAATATAATTTTTCATAGAACCTCCTGAATAAAATTTAATTTCTTAATTAAAGGTGAAACTCACTTTTAGAGTGAGCCTCACTTTAAACTATTACTACTATGCTCACTATTTATTTTAGAAGCAACATCTTCCTGGTTTCAACAATACTTCCTGCCTGCATTTTATAAAGATAAACTCCGCTTGATAAAGAAGAAGCATCAAAGGAAACCTGATAAGTTCCGGCAGGCTTTTCTTCACTAAGTAAAGTTGCAACCTCGCTTCCAAGAATGTCATATACTTTTAAATTTACGAAAGAGGAATTCGAAATCCGGAATTGAATAGTTGTTGAAGGATTAAATGGATTAGGATAATTCTGCTCTAAACTAAATCCTTCCGGAATTTGAAGAGATTCAGACTCGATACCCGTTACTAAATTACTATAATGCACAATACCACCCTGGTTATTTACTGCCCAGCCAAACAAGTCATTATTTAATTTTTTAAAATCAACCGCTGTAAAATTTGGACCGGTAGTGGCTTCGTAAAAGACTAACCAGTTATCACCATAGTCAGCACTTTTTACGATATGATTTCCTGCTGAAACTAAAAAAGTATTATCATAACCGGTAATACCACCAGTATTTCCTAACATATCTTTAAAAGTCCAGGTGACTCCTCCATCTGTAGTGCGAATTAGCTGGTTAGTGCCAAATACATTCATAAGACCATTTAAAGTATCATTAAAATGCATACGCGGCATAAAACCTGTTATCGGAATTGGATAATAATTCCACGTGGTACCATTATCGGTTGAATGGTAAACACGACCATCCTGTGAACTGAACCAAAAGTGCGATCCGATTACAGATAATCCTTCTAAGTTTGACCCGATTTCAGTGCCTATTGATGGTGGTTCGGTAGCAATTCTTGCCCACGTTGTACCGCCATCTGTAGTTTTTAAGATAGTCCAATTACCCCCTGCTGGAGATGGATCGCCAACCGCGATCCCGTTTGTTTCATCAAACATATGAATAGAATTTATGAAACCGGGATTTTGAGTAAATACAATATTCCAGCTTACGCCCCCATCAGTAGTTCTATATATGTTTGTGGTTGATTGTGAGCCCGGATTAATATTTATAAATGCAAGATTTTCACTAACCGCTTCAATGCCTGAAATATAGTCCGTACCGAAAGCCCCTCCGCTTGCAGAAGACCATAAGTTACCACTATTAGTTGTTCGCAATACTGTTCCATTATCTCCTAATATCCATGCGACATCAGGATTTATTGCGTCCACCTCGAGCAATAAAGTTGATACACCGGAATTTTGAACTGACCATTGATTGGAATTATATAATGAATCTTCATACCAGGCTATTTGACCATTCCCAAACTCTGCTGTTGCCAGAATATCTAAATCTCCATCTGTGTCAACGTCTGCAGTGATAACACAATTAGCTCCGGGAAAATTTCCATCAATTTCTGTTTTAGTAAAATTCTCATTCCCATCGTTCATCCACACAACCAAGATTCCTGTGGGACCTATTGATGCACCAACGATATCCATATCACCATCATCATCGAGATCCGCCGAATGAATATCGAATGCAGCACCGATACTATTATCAAGAAGATGTTTTGTAAAGGTTTGGCTTCCATCATTTTCCCACCAAGAAAAATCATTAGCGGGGCCTTGAGTTCCTAAGACATCAAGATCATTGTCGCCATCTACATCAGCTACATAAAGGTGCCTTGGTCCGTTCAAACTGTTTGCAATGTTATGCTTAGTAAAGTTTTGGTTTCCGTCATTCTTCCACCAGTCAATCGTATTTCCAAAACCTGCAGAGCCTACGACATCAATATCGCTATCACCGTCCATATCAATAGGGTACGCATCGAATGGACTAGAATAGTTTACCTCAATTAGGTGTTTTGTGAAATTCTGGCTCCCATCATTTGCATACCAGCTTATAGAATTATCATTAAATGACGCTCCTAAAAAATCCAGGTTCCCATCCCCATCTACATCTTTTGGATAAACACTGGTTGCAACAATTGCATCAATTATGTGTTTCGTAAAGTTTTGGTTACTGTCATTCTCCCACCAGGCTGTTTCATTCCCACTAAACGCTGCTGCTGAAACATCAATATCACCATCTCCATCAACGTCTGCAACTTCAACTGAGAGAGCACCAAGAAAATTTCCATCAATTATGTGCTTTGTAAACGTCTGGCTTCCATCATTTTCCCACCACGCGACGTCATTTGCATCTATTGCAGAACCCAAGATATCCATATCGCCGTCTCCATCCACATCTGCACTTACAACTCCATTTGCACTAGTAAAATTTCCATCAAGCAAATGCTTGGTAAAACTTATTTGTGCGAAAAGCGAAGTACAGGCAAACAGTAAGAACACAACTATTAAAAAATAGCTTGATCTTTTCATAACGAGCCTCCTTTATTAATGTTTATAAATTATTTAGTGAAATGATCTAAGTTAGTTCTTGTATCAAAACTAAATACACTTTAGAGGCCTCATAGAAAATGAAATAAGTTTTTCAAAAAGATTTACAAAGAAAATTTCTATGACTAAAGTAGAAATCAACGGGAGGCTGCACAATCAGCAATTTGCAGTAAAGTTTATTTGGAAATCAATGCTTATGCATCTTTCCTAATCAGTATTAGGTATAGAAGAAAAACAAGATAAGAATAGAGTGGCAGAATGAGAGATTGATATAGTGATGTTTACTTGCGCAAATATTTCAGCACAGCTTCAGTGCGGGAATGAACATGGAGTTTCTTATAAATATTTCTAAGATGTGTACGAATCGTTTTAACACTGAGAAAGAACTTTTCGGCGATTTCTTTATCCTGATACCCTTTTGCAAGATAGGATAGAATTTCTGTTTCGCGTTCCGATAGGTTTTCAGTTTCTTTAGATGATTTACCTATCTGCTGAAATGTTTGAACAACTTTTCTGGCAATCTGATCGGACATAGGCGAACCACCCTCATGCAATTCACGGATTGCTTCAAGCAATTCCGCCGGTGGTGTTCTCTTAAGAATATATCCCGTTGCACCTGCAGCAAGAGATTTAAACACCTGCTCATTGTCTTCGTAAACAGTAAGCATCATTATTTGAAGATCGGGAGATTTCTCTATAAGGTTTTCAACACACTCGATACCGGACATTTTGGGAAGTTGAATGTCCATAAGCACAACATCAGGTTTCTGACCGGGAAGAAATTTCAATGCATCTTCTGCATTTGAATATGTTGCCACGCAGTGGAATCCTTCAGAGCCATCAATCAGCAAGGATAATCCATCCCGGATTTTATCATTATCTTCAACAATAGCTACATTAATAATCATATTAACAAATTACCTTTGAGTCTGCCTTTAATCAATACTTAGAATTAAGTAAAAAATCCATCATGCTTTGAAATTGACAGTTATAGTTATGCCCGTTCCCTGCCCCGGTTCTGATTCTATTTTAAATATCCCTCCAATATTTTCAATCCGCTTCTGCATATTGTGTAGACCATTTCCACTGCCAAGTTTTTGATCAATCGAAAATCCTTTTCCATCATCTTTTACACTAATTATCATCTGGCTTTGCAAAAAATCCACCCGGACTTGCACTTCACTTGCACAGGAGTGTTTGACAATATTATGCAAAGCTTCCTTTACGACAAGAAATACATTGCGTCTTACCTCTGCTGAAAGATGATAAGCAGGTATGTTATCAGGTATTTCAAAACGGTATTTGATGCCCGCCTTTCGAATATAATCCGCAGTATAAAGTCGCAGGTGCGCAACAAGATTATCAAGAGGATCGTTGCGGGGATTAATTGCCCAAATGATCTGCCCGATATTTTCAATAACTTCAGCAGAACGTTCGGAGATATCTCTCAGGTGTAATTCCGCTTCTTCAGATTTGCCCATATCCCTCTTTAAAAGTTCACTTAGTATAGATATCTCTGAAAGACTCGAGCCGACTTCATCGTGCATATCCTGTGAAATACGCACACGTTCCTTTTCAAGAGCACGTTCCCGTTCCAGGCGCTCAATTTTTTTCTGGAGTTTTCTTTTCTCAACATATCTTAACGTTCCACCGACTGAGCCTGCAATTGTGACCCAGAAAAATGTTGTGAACCACCAGGTTTTCCACCATGGCGGCGTAATAATTATTGTAATTGAAGTTCCTGCTTCATTCCAGACTCCATCATTGTTTGAGCCCTTTACTCTGAAAATATATTCTCCCGGTTCGAGTTGAGAAAATGTTGCATATCTCCTTGTTCCGGTATATACCCAATCTTTATCCAATCCTTCCATCTTATAAGCATATTGATTTCTTTCTGGACTTATAAAACTCAAAGCGGCAAATTCAAAGGAAATGAAATTTTCGGTATAAGGTAAATTTATCTCCTCACGGAATGGAAAGGGTTCATTAAACTTTCGAAAGGTTGTTAGAACAATAGGTGCGATAAAAGGATTATCCTTAATATTATCCGGATGAAATCGCGTTAATCCGGGTCCTCCAAAATAAATTTCTCCGTTTTTGGTTTTGCATCCCGCATCAGGAAAAAATCTGTTATTGTTAAATCCATACGACTTATCATAATTCTTGAACTGCCCTGTTTTCGGATTGAATTTTGAAATACCTTTCATTGTACTTAACCAGAGATCGCTTTCATCATCTTCTTGAATAGAGAAAACAACATTGCTGGATAGTCCGTCTTTCTCACCATAATTAATAAAACTATTGGAGGAACGATCATATTTGTTTATTCCATTTGCAGCAAACCACATAGTTCCTGTCTTATCTTCAAGTAATGCAAGGGTATAATTGCCACCGATGTTTCCGGGAATTTTATCATCAGAGATAAATCGAACAAGAGTATCTTTTTGCGGATTAAAGCACATTAGTCCACCACTGCCTGCCCGAGTTGTGGCCCAAAGTAACCCATGAGAATCTTCGTACACAATTAATATTGAGGTTTTAGTTTGTCTAACTTCAGTAACAGAATGTTGGGATGGGTTTAGTGAGTAAATGCCGCCTTCATTGGTTCCTATCCAAAATTTATTTTTATTAGATTCATAAATGCAGTTTACATTTTGATGGAATTCTTTTCCGGACGAATCGAAGAAGCGGGTTACTTGTCCATGATTATCCCGCCTATAAATACCACCCGATCCCATAGTCATCCATAAATTTCCAGAGTTATCTTCCCAGATTGGAAAATCTGAACCGAATGAGTATGGAGTAAATGTTTCAGTAACCGGATCAAATTTGTTCCAGCCTTTTGAAGTTGAAATCCATATCTTATCATTGCTGTTTTTAAAGACACTCCATATTTCATTACCCGCGATACTTTCCGGGTTCCGTTCATCATGTATATATTGAGTAAAAGGATACTTCGTCCGGTTTAATTTATTAACGCTTGCCGGTGTTGTTATCCAGAGTGTACCGGATTGTTCAAAATATAAAGCGCTAGTAACATTGTAACTCAAACTGCCCGGATCTTTTTTGTCATTAAAGTAATGAGTGAATTCCTTCGTATTTAAATCGAATGAATTAACTCCTTCATCCCAAGTACCTATCCACAAATTACCAGATGAATCCTGACAGATTGAACTGATGTTATTACTGCTCAAAGTCCGGGAATCATTTTTGCTGTGTGTATATTGGGTAAACGAGCTGTCCCTTGTATTAAACTCTATCAAACCACCGCTTGTACCTAACCAGAGTTTCCCTGAGTTATCTTGAAATAAAGTATTAATCCAAAACTTTGGATCTTTATCGGCAATCCGGTTTTTATAATCAGTGTCATACCAAACATGAATAAAATTCCCCGATTCTCTATCGAATTTATCAAGCCCTCTTCCGGTACCAATCCAAAGTGTTCCAAATTTATCTTCAAGAATTGCATTGATTGAATTATGAATGATACTTTTATTATTTGTACTATCATTCCGAATACAAATAAATTTACCTGTAATCCGGTCAAATTTGTTAAGACCGTCATGAGTTCCAACCCAGAGAATATTACTTTTATCTTCCAGGACCGAAGAAATATCATTGCTCCATTCAGTGCCCGGTCCAGGAGGATGTGGATTGAAATGAAAAAATTTTTCATTTACCCGATCAAATTTATCCAGTCCGCCTGAAGTACCAACCCAAAATTTTCCTTCTTTATCCTCATAAAGAGTGTTAACAGAAGCATTGGCTATACTGTTGGTATTTCCGGGCTCATTTTTATATGTTTTAAAATTGTAACCATCATATCTATCGAGTCCACGCAAAGTACCAAACCATAAATAACCTGTTTTATCCTGATAGACACAAAGAGCAATATATGCAGACATACCTTGGTCAGGGGTGAAGTGTTCGAAAACTACATTTGATTTCTGAGGATAAATGTCGGATGACATTAGAAAGAAAAAAATGATACTCAAAAAAAGAAAATAAACCGGATATGAAAGCATTGCGATTTTATTAATGAATGAATACTTTTTTCTTTTATTCCGATTAGAAAAAATCATACTTAAAAACTCACTTCCATTCCAAATCGAATTGACATTGGCGGCTGATATCTCCAGGCTAAACCATAATTCGGGTTAAGACTAATAGGCTGACCATTTTCATCGACATCAAAATAATGCTGTTGTACGATGTCAACAGGTTTTCGCTGGCTGGCAATATTTAAAATATCCATGATAAGACGTGCCCTCCATGCTCCAAGCTGAGTTAAATCGTACGTAAATCGGGCATTTAGGTCCCAGATTGCAGGTGTATTACCGACTGTACCTCTCTGTGCAATAAATCTTCCCCAATCGGCGAGTTCACTCAGAGGAGTTCCACTTTGCCATGTAAATGAAGTTCCTACTGTAAGTCCGAACTGAAAACTATATGAACCTGATAACTTAAATACATGCGTTCGATCATTAGGAAGCAAGCCTGTACCTTTTTGTAACTGTTGTATATCATCAAATGTGCTTGCATAATTTGGAAAATTGCCATGAAGGTAGGAATCATAAAGACCCGCGTAGTTACCATAATTCCTGGAAAGAACATATGAGGCAAGGAAATGAAAATTATCGCCTAATTGATGTTCAAGTGTAATTATTAATGCAGTATAATCCCTCTGAGGATTCGGAAAATCAGAAAGAAATCCTCTCCCGGGATTTCCGAAAGTAAAACGGTTTTCACTTTCTAACCATACATCATCAATAGCTTCCTGTAATGTTCTGTAAATGCCCTGAACACCGATTTTGAAATCCTTTCCAATCAATTGTTCATAACCTAAATTAAATTCATCAGAATACTGTCCCTTCAAACCTATTATTTCGGGTTCAATACTAAAAACCGGATTGAATACGGTATCACCACCAGACGGATTAATCCGGGGATCGTGATCATAAATGATCCTGTATACATAACCTTTGTCATTATGAAAATTTGCAGAAAGAAAAGTGCTCAATTCCTGTGTAAATCGTCCGAAAGAACCAAAGATTTTCCCTGACCCGTCATCATATGGAAGAAATATAAATCCAACCCTGGGTTGAAATTGATCGGTAATTTTCTGCGCCACTTTTCCATTTGAGCCAACCAGAAACTGACCATCCCATCGAATTCCTAAGTGTATACGAAGATTATTAAAAATACGCCATGTATCCTGAAGAAAGATGGAAGGAATCCGGTTATAAACTTCTCCTGTTCCCCCTGATTTTTGTTCAATATAAAATGTATCGCTATTTCGATAAATGGAATGAAATTCCACATCTTTATCTCTACCAACATTTTTGTATTCAAGACCACCTTTAAAGGTATGAGTACCGGTAATAAATATTCCGCCGATCCTGAATGTGGTTTCAAAACCAAAATTTGAAACGCGATGTCCTGTTCCACCGGACCAAACTCCTGTTTCATTATTTATAAATGTAGGCTCGTTCCCTCGTTCGGTAGAAGGCATAAAAGTTCGTTCCCTTGTTATCCGGGAAAGGGAAGCATCAAGGAGAAAACCATCTGAAATAGTATACGTTCCTTGCAGTGACAAATTGATACCACCAAGTTTTGCATCAATGAAATATGGATCAGGATTTTCAAGTGCAATGGGTGGAGGCCCGGGTCCGCCGACTACATCTTCTGCAGTTAAATCCCCGGTTGAATTAAGAATTAAATTCAACCCCTGCGATACTTTCCAGGTTAGCTTGCCGGCAAATGAATGGACTACAGTTTTATCAGTGTAAATACCAAAGCTTGGTACATTAACATCTCTTCTGTCAAAGGTTGGGTTGTATGCTGTAAAAAACCAAAGCTTATCATTAATAATTGGCCCGCCAATAGACAAGCCGAAATCATATTTAGAAAAACCTCCTTGAGCAGGATCCAGCAGACCAACACGTCGCTCTGAAGCTAAACTGTTGCTAGTGAAGAATCCAAATGCAGAACCGTGAAATGCATTACTTCCGGAATAGGTAATCATATTCATAATGCCTCCAAGCGAACTGCGATATTCTGCTTCATAACCTCCGGTTATAATTTCAATCTCCTTCACAAAATTGTATGGCAGATCTGTTCCTGTTATTCCTAATATTGGATCAGTTACTTCAATTCCATCAACAAAATATTTATTCTCTGATCCGGTTGCCCCTGCAAAGTTCACTTCATCACCAAGGTAGCTTGCATTTGCTTGCGGAAGAAGCGAGGCAATACTGCGGTAATTCCTTTCAACAGGAAGTTGATCAAAGTCTTCTGCGCGAAGATTAATACCATATGAAGTTGTAGTGGGATCAATAATTTGTTTCCCTCCGGATATTGTAATTTCCGGAAGATTGATAGCCTGCTGTTCTAATTTTATCTCACTCAGAAAAGTAGTTTTCCCTAATCTGATCTGAACATTTTCAATCATGACATCACGGTAACCGACAGTACTTATTTTAACTTTATAATTTCCTACCGGCAGGGCAAAGATGCTGAAGTAACCTTTATCATCTGTAGCTGTTCCTTTAGTTCCTTGCAGACTTTCACTTTGTAAAGAAATATTAACCCTTGATAAAGGGGCATCGACAGTATCTGTTATATATCCCTCAATATTTCCGGTTATATCTTGTGCAGAACTAAGATTTGCAAAAAGGATAACAAAATAAATTAGTGTTAAAAGTCTATATGTCATTGCAAGTTCTTGAATATTTGAACTCTATCACTTACAGAGGCATTCTTGACACTCAAGGATGGAAGAAGTGGATAGTATAATTAGGTTTGAATAATAAGAAGATCAACCCTTCCTTAAAGTGTAGAATAAGTTTTCATTTATAAAATCGACTATTTTTTAACCAATAGCAAGAAGAATAAGCCTGTCAAAAGCAAACAAAAAATCCCTGGCTAAGCTTAAATAGTCAAGGGTTTCAGGAAAGAGCAAACAAAAAAATTTCTTACTTCATTAGTATCATCTTCTTAGTTTCAATAAAAGAGCCTGCCTGAAGTTTAT
>Ga0214473_10011972_pt1 | contig 10175 bp, 8 predicted proteins | sample RVTome_7_FD_203509 | JGI IMG/M metagenome (GOLD analysis project Ga0214473, IMG submission 203509) | Soil microbial communities from uranium-contaminated site in the Upper Colorado River Basin, Wyoming, United States - RVT98D197 | ecosystem: Environmental > Terrestrial > Soil > Contaminated >... | reverse complement strand
ACCGTTGCCGTGGCCTGAATGCTGGCGCTGTTGGTCTGAGCTTCGATCCCTACGGCCGTCGTCCCGATGAGCGCGATGGCGGCGAGGGTTGTGCGCAGTGCGGTCTTCATGGTCTTCCTTATCCCTCAGGTGTCGTAACTGTTAGTCGTGACGTCGGTTAAGTCCCACGCAGCAGTGCTTTCACGCCCCCATAGGGCAAGGCCCATGCCAAACAGCGAAAATTCTGAGCGGTGTCAGAAAATCATACATCCGCACTCCGATGTCCCCCGAGCTGGTGGGACCTGCCGCACCTCCACTTGAGGCTGCGTGGCTGTCAAATAACTTGACGATTAGGAGGCGCATTGCGGGTTCGCGAATACCGTGTAACTCATTGTCTAGCAGCGTCATATGCCAGTCATACATCACGGAACGAACCGTGCCTGATGGGGGCGAGAGAGCAGATAGACTCGTCCCCTTTTGATGTTTGGAGCAAACGTGCGCGTCGCCAACGTCCAACCCGTCCTGAAGGTGGTCGCCATGGTTGTACTCCTCGCCGGCGCCCTCACAGCCCTACCGGCTGCCGCACAAGCGCAGGATCGTGGCACGCTGCAAGCGACCGCACGGGTTGTGAACACGGCACCTGGCTTTGACGCGCTTCTCACGACGCAGGCGGCCGTTCGGAATGGGCGGCCGAGCGATGATACTGTCTCGACACTGGCTAGCGTGTCGGTAACTGAACCTCGGCAGGGGGTTTCGGGTAGCATCATCGTGACGGTCGCATTCGCTAAGAACTAGCATCACCGTATTAGGCGCTTGGCAGCCCGCAGCCGACCTCTCGTCGCTGCGGGCTGCTTTTTTTCCGGAGCCACGAGCCCGCGGCTGCTAGTCTCCCACCGTGGATAACATCGCCCACGCCCTGGTCGGCGCGGCCCTGGGACGGGCCATCGCCGACCGCCGCATGCCGGCGCCCGCCCTCACAGGCGCTGTGGTGGCCAACGCTCCCGACTGGACCGAATTGTTCCTTGGCCTTCCTTCGGACGGCGCCAACTACCTGGTGCTGCATCGGGGCATTACCCACTCATTGACGGGGGCGGCGGCGCAAATCGCGTTTCTCGCCGTGCTCATTCATCTCGGCGGGGCTTGGTGGACGCGGCGGCGCGGAGCGAACGCCCCGCTTGGCCGTTGGTCACCGCCGCCGTCGCCGCCTCCGTCCTCAGCCACCTGTACATGGACTGGCAGGGATCGTATGGATTGCGCCCGCTGCTGCCGTGGAACGGACGGTGGTATTTCGGCGACATCGTGGCGATCGTCGATGTGTTCTTCTGGTTCGTGCCGCTCGTGGCACTCGCGTGGGGCGCGCGCCGCCACTGGCGACCGGCCGCCGGGTTCGCCGTCCCAGCCGCCCTCCTCCTCTATCTCCTGCTCGCCACCGACGCCGCCGCCTGGGTCAAGCTCGGCGCGGCGAGCGTACTGGTGACCGGCGCGATCGGCTGGACAGGCCACTGGTTCGGCGTAGCCCGACGGCGGCGGGCCGCGGCGTACGCCCTGGCGCTGCTGGCGGGCTACGCAGGCGCGCAGGCGGTCGCGAGCGTCGGTGCCCGCTCCGGGGCCCGCGACGGCGCGGCGGCGCGTTTCGGGCCAGGCGCGACGTGGGCGGCCCTGACCATCGTGGGACGGCCGTTCGCGTGGGAGCCGATGTACGCCAGCGTCGACACTGTGGCCGGGCTCGGCTGGCGGGAGCCGCGCGGGCTCGACGATCCCCGCGTGCGGCACGTGCTCCGCACCACGCGGGAGGGCCGGGCAATGGCGGGGTTTGCGCGCTTCCTGACTGCCGTGGTGGACTCGGGGCCGGATAGACGGCGCGTGGTGTTGCGGGACGCGCGTTACGCGCGCGCGGGGGACCGCGGATGGGGCGTGTTGTCGGTCAGTCTATCGTCGGATCCAGCCAGACAATCCCCGACCCGCGACGGTCGATCCAGCTGCGGCGCGGCAGGGGCAGGCGGCGGTCCGGACAGCGCCGCCGCGCTGCCGGGGCGCGCCGCTCCGTGCCTACCGACTGGCTCTCGCGGCGGCGGTCGCTGATCCGGCGTTCCAGCCCCAGGCGGCGGTCCTGCACAACCCGCCGCTCGACGACATAGCGTTGGTTGGTATCCGAGTCGGCCATCATCAGAATCTGGCCTCGACCAGGCCTTCGCGCCAGCGACGGTGGCCGCCGGCGGTCGTGGCCCCGCTACCGCCAGCGAAAGATCTTGAGGGCGACCACAAAGCTCACCGCGCCCCACGCCACCACGACCGCCAGCGGCCGCGCCACACTGCCCAGCGTGGCGCCGTCGATCATCACGCCGCGAAGGGAGTCGTTGAGCGCCGTGAGCGGCAAGGTCCGCACCAGCGGCTGCATCGCGTCCGGAAAGCGGGCGTAGGAAAAGAACGTCCCCGACAAGATCCACATCGGCAACATCACGAGATTCATCAGGCCGGACACGGCTTCGATCGTACGCGCGCGACTCGCGACCAGCAGTCCGACCCCCGAGAACGCCAGCGCACCGACGATCGCGACCCCCGCGAGCGTGACCAACGAACCGCGCACGCCAACGTCGAACATCAGCCACCCGAAGCCGATCAGCGCCGCCACTTCGACCACGAGGAACGCCAGGCGCGAGAGTACGTAGGACGCGAGGTAATGGCTCCGGCGCATGGGCGTCGCCATGAGCCGCTTGAGCAGCCGCTTCTGCCGCGCCTGGACGACCGAGAACCCCACACCCCACAATCCGCTCCCCATCAGGTTCATCCCCAGGAGCCCCGGGATGAGAAAGTCGATGTAGCGGGAGCCGGGCGCGGCGACGCGTTCGTCGCGGACGGCGGCCCGGTCCTCGCGCCCGTGAACGCGCTGCAGCACCGCATCCACTTCGAGCCGCGCGAGCCGGCTTTCCGTCCGCGTCGAGTCGTAGCGATACACGAGCGGCGCCCCGGGGACGACCAGCAGCGCGATGCCGCCGTTACGGAGGCGCCCGGCGGCCTCGGCCGAGTCGAGCACCACGGCGACCAGCTCGGGGGCGGCATCGAGCGCCGCGGCCGCGGCGCTGTCGCCCGGGCCCGCCGCCACGCCCACCCGCAGCGCCTCGGGACCGCGGCCACGGAAAGCGATCCCAAGCGCGAATGCCAGCACGATGGGGAACCCAAAGACCCAAAACAGGGCCTCGGGCTCCCGCGAGAACTCGCGCATCCGGGCCAGCGTCAGCTGGACGAGGGGCCGGTCACGCATCGCGCAGATGCCGCCCGGTGAGCGCGACGAACACGTCCTCGAGCGTGGCGTGATGGGTGCTGAGCAGCGACAGCTCCGCGCCCCGCCGCTCGAGCAGGGTCATGAGCGCGGGGACCACCCGATGGACCTCCGCGACCGTGAGCGAGATCAGGTCCGCGCCCGGCCGCACCGCCCGCACCCCCGGCAAGGCGGCGATCTCCGCATCGAGTCCCTCGGCACCCATCCCGCCGGCGAGCGCGAACTCCACAACGTGATCCGCACCCAGCGACGCGATCAGGGCCGCCGGCGTGCCGTGAGTGATCACCTTCCCGTGATCCATGATTGCCACTCGGTCACACAGCCGCTCGGCCTCCTCCATGTAGTGGGTGGTCAGGAGGACGGTGCCGCCCCCCGCGCGGAACCGCCCGATCACCTCCCACAGCTGCCGGCGGGACTGCGGGTCGAGGCCCGTCGTGGGCTCGTCGAGGAACAACAACTCCGGCCGGCTCACCAGCGCGCACGCAACGGCCAACCGTTGCTTCTGGCCGCCGGAGAGGCGGCTCACCCAGGCGCGCCGCTTCTCCTCGAGCCCCACCATCGCGAGGACTTCCTCGAGCGTGTGGGCATCCCGGTAGAAGCTCCGGAACAGCCGCACGGTCTCCTCCACCGTGAGCTTCTCCGCGAGCTGCGTCTCCTGTAACTGAATCCCGAGCCGCTCCCGAAGGGCATGCCCACCGGCGCCGCCGTCCCAGCGCAGCCCCAGGACCTCGACGTCCCCGGCGTCCGGGGCGGTCAGCCCCTCGAGGATTTCGATCGTGGTGGTCTTGCCGGCGCCGTTCGGACCCAGGAGGCCGAAGCACTCCCCCCGCGGCACGGCGAGATCCACTCCCGCCACCGCGACGACGTCGCCGTAGCGTTTCACCAGGCCGGCGCAGCGAATGGCCAGTGCTACGATGGGGTCTTCCCGGGATCCACCGGCTCTGCTTGCATCGCCGACTTGAGCGCCTGGTCGAGCATCATCGACAGGCTGTTCACGCCGTCGTTCAGCGCCCGGATCTTCATCTGGAGGCCGCCGCCGGTGCGAGCGGCGATGATCGAGAGGGCGCCGGCGGTGTCCGCCAGCGTGCCGACGCTCGATGTGAGGGCGCGCTGGCGCATGTGCGACAGCTCGCGCACGATCGAGCTGCAATAGCCGTTGATGATCGACGCTTTGGCCGCCCGATTCTGATCCAGCTCAGCCACCCACCGCTTGACCTGCTCGACCGATTGGAGATACCCCCGCACCTCGTCAATCCGGCGTTGCTGGCCCGCAGAGATCTTTTGGACCATATGGCTACTCCCGCGTGGCGAGCGCTTCGGCGAGCACGCGCCCGTCGAGCGGCTCGAGCGGCCGCACGCCGGCCAGCCGAGCCAACGTGGGCGCGAGATCGACGATGCCGACCCGCCCGCTGATCCGGCCCGCGCGCACGCCCGTTCCCCAGAGCACCAGCGGCACGTGGGTATCGTCGTCCGACGGCTGCCCGTGATCCGCCACGACCCGAGCGGACCAGGGGGAGGTTGTCCAGTACGGCAACCACAGGCAGCCCGGCCGCAGCGTGATCATCAGTTCGGCTTCCCAGTCGGGCGGCAGCAGATGCCGCCATCGCCGGGCCACCGCGTCGCGGGCGGTGTCGGCCGCGGCGAGCGTCGCGCGCGTGTCGATGCGCGCCACCCACGGGGACCACCCCGCCGCCGCGCGCCACAGCGCGACCAGGCTATCTACGTTCACGCCGCGGGCCGTGAGGGCACGCCGGCGGATCAGCACCAACCCCTTCTCGCTCGACGCCCACGGCCCCGGCGGGCCCGCGGCCGGCCCGAACCGCTGCGTCAGGGCGCTGTCCATCGCCCGGCCGAACGTGTTGAGCTCGAGGCCGCCCACGTCGAGCCCGTTGACGGCGCGGCTGTACTCGAGCGGCGGCGTCACCCCGTGATCGGCCGTCAGCGCGATCACCACCGCGCTCGAGTCGCGCAGGCGGAACAGGGAGTCCAGGAACGCTCCCAGCGCGCGGTCGAGCCGCACGATCTGATCGTGCATCTCGCGCGAGCCCGGACCGTATGCGTGGCCGATGTAGTCGGTGGCGCTGAGGCTGATGGCGAGCAGGTCAATCGCCGGCCCACGGCCCAACCCCAAGGTGTTCACGCCCTCGAGTGCGAACGCCAACGTGTACGCGTCGACGGCCGGGGACCGCAGAAACGCGGCGACGCCGGTCGTGGAGTCGGCACGCCAGGCGTGCGGGAATACGACGTCCTCACCCCCGTTCTCCCACGGCTGGCTGTCCGGCTCCGCATACGCACGCGCGGGCAGCAGGAGCTCCCAGGCGCTCCCGGCGGCGTGCTGCGGGATGCGCCGCGCGTTGAACGCACGCACCCACGGGGGCAAGTCGCGGGCGTAGTGCGTGCTCGTCGTCATCACGCCGCGCCCGTCCCAGTAGACCTCCTCGCGGGTACGGCCCATCGGCAAGATGGCCGCGCGGTCCTTGCGAGACACCGACAGCCCCCGGGCCTGCGGACTCGCGGCCTTGAGCCAGTCCATCAGCACCGTCCCACGGAACCGGACCGGGGACGCCCCGGTCCCGATCCCCGCCACGAGGGGCGCCGTGGAGTCCTGGACGCCGAGCTCGTTCATCACGATCCCGGTGCTGGACGGGTGCCGGCCCGCAAGCAAGACGGCGTGCCCGACGGCGGTCTCGGAGATCGCGTGATCCTGGAAGGCACTGTCGAACACGGCGCCGCTGCGCAACAGCCGCGCGAACCCATCGGTGAGCTGGGGCCGCCACTGGGCGAGATAGTCGGGGCGCAGCTGGTCAACCGTGATCACGACGACCAGCGTCGGCCGCGCTTTGGGGAGTGGCACGGGCGCGACCGCGACGACGACACCAGCCATGAGCCTCGCGACGATCATGCCTGAATGGTAGCAGGGGCGGTCGCCTCGTGCGGCTCCCGCATCGCGAGGAGGCCGGCGATGCCCACGATGCCGGCGGCGAGCGCAAACGGGACCGCGTGGCCCAGCTCATAGCTCAGCGTGGCACCGACCGGGCCCACGATGCTCACGATGCCCCGGAAGGTCTGCTGCGCGCCCATGATCAGCCCGATCTCATCGTGCTGGACGCGCTGGCTGACGAGCGACGTGGATGCGGGGAACAGGAGCGCCGTGCCGACGGGTACGAGGATCAGGCACAGAAGAAACAGCGGCAACGCGCCTGCCATCGGCAGCAACGCCGGCGGGAGCGGCATCAGCGCGAGGCCGAGCGTCAGGAGCAGCGTGCCCCACTGCATGGTGCGCACTTCGCCGAAGCGCTCGTTGGCCCACCCCACGATCGAGACGCGCATCACCACGCCGACCACGCCGAACACCGGATAGAAGAACCCGATCGTCTGTTCCGTGACCGCAAACGTGTCCCGGAGATACAGCGCCAGCACGGCGATCACGACGTTGAGCGCGAGCATCCCCACGACGTAGATCCAGATGACGCGATGGGCCGGCTGGCCCGGATGGCGAACTACGTCGAGCAGCGCCTGCCGCACCGACCGGCCCGCCGGCGCCTCGTGCCGCCCGCTGGGCGACGCCGTCCGCGCGTGGGGGACGCGGGACTCCGGGAGCCATTTCCAGGCGAAGGCGATGTTGACGAGCACCAGGAGCGACGCCACCACGCCGGGCGCGACCGTGCCGAAGCGCGCGGCCAGCGACCCGATGAACGGCCCAACGACCACGCCGGCACTGGTCGCGGCCGACAGCCACCCCAGTGCCTTGGCGCGCTCGGCCGGCGCCATTGTATCCGCGACGTAGGCCTGGGCGACCCCGGTCGTGCCGCCGCCGAGTCCTTGGACGACCCGCGACGCAAACAGGACCCACAGGGACGTCGCGAACCCGAAAATCAGGTACGCGGCGGCCGACGCGCCAAGACCGACCAGCAGCGCCGGCCGCCGCCCGTAGCGGTCGGACAACCGGCCCCAGATCGGCGACGACACGAGCTGCGCCACCGCGAACGAGGCGAACAGGGGGCCGACCAACCAGTCGGCCGCGCCCAGCCGCTGCGCGTAGAACGCCATCAGCGGGGCCACGAGCATGAGCCCCAGCATGTCCACGAAGCACACGGCCATCAGGACGGAAAGACGCTTCATCGCCTCGCTCCCACGCCGAGCGCCACGGCGCTCACTCCCATGACCACCACGCCGAACGCCGCCGCGACGCCCGTCTCATTCAGACGGAGGCTCGACAGGATCTCGATCGAAATGGGCCGGGTTTCGTAGGTGTAGAGCACGATCGACGTGACAAAATCCCCCAGCGCGGCGATGAACGCGAGGCTCGCTCCCGCCATGAGGGCGGGGCGGAGCTGCGGCAGGACCACGCGCCAGAGCGTTCGCCATCCACCCGCGCCCAGGCTCGCCGCCGCCTCTTCGAGCGCCGGATCCAGCTGGCGGAACCCGGCAAGCAGCGCACGACCCGTGAGCGGGAGTCCCCGCACCAGAAGCCCAAGGGGAAGAATCACCGCGGTCCCCACGAGCACCCAGCGGAGCGCGAGCGGGCGGTGCACGCCGAACGCGGTCGCCAGGGCGATGGCGAAGACGGTGCCCGGGAGCGCCCAGGGCAGCGCCACGAGCGCCTCGATCACCCGCCGCCAGGCGACCCGGTGCCGCACCGCCGCCCACCCGGCCGCGAGCGCCAGGCCGACGGCGACGATGGTGGTCGCGGCGGCCATCCACAGCGAGTTGACCAGCGGCCGCAAGCGTTCCAGCTCCGAGAAGACCCGGCGATAGTTGTCGGCGTTGAGAACCGGCGGCCACGGCTCCGTCGTCCAGGTTCCGAAGGGCACGAGCGAAACGAGGACGAGGGTCAGGTGTGGCAGGAGGAGCACGACGGCCAGGACCCAGCCCGCCGTTGTGGCGAGGGCTCGGGTGGCCGTCGAACGGAGCGGGCGCCGGCGCGGCGCCGCCCCCTTGCCCAGGGCCGCCAGTGGCAGGTCGCCCTCCGCGCGGCGGAGCACGGCGAGGCCGATCAGGGCGAGGGAGGCGAGCGCCACGGTTTCGACCATCGCGAGCGCGTCGTTGCCGTTGAGCTTCGACGCGACGATCTGCGTCGGCATCATGCGGAACCCGCCGCCGAAGACGTAGGGGGCGGAGAACGAGCCCAGCGCGGTCATGAACGTGAGCAAGGCGGCGCCCGCCAGGGCGGGCCGCAGCAACGGGACGATGACGCGACGGAGAGTCGCCCATCGACCGGCGCCGAGCGCGTGCGCGGCTTCGAGCATCGAGCCGTCGAGCCGGGCGAGCCCTGCCCGCGTGAAGAGATAGAAGTACACGTAGAGCGAATACGCGTGCACCAGGAGGATCGCTCCCGCCCCCTGGAGGCGCCACGGCGCGCGCTCGAGGCCGAGCACGCCCTGCACCGCGCGCGCCAGAAAGCCCGCCTCGCCGTACAGAAAGAGGAAAGCGATCACGCCGACGAGCGGCGGCAGGACCACGGGCAGCGCCACGAGCGCGCCCAGCGTCTTGCGCCCCGGGAACTCGAGCCACTCGAACAGAAAGGCGAGCGGCACGCCGATCGCCGCCGCAAGCGCGACGCTGGCGAGCGAAATCCAGACGCTGGCCCACAGGGCGGCGCGTTCGCCCGGCTGGGTGATGAACGTATAGAGCGCCGGCCCATCCGCGGCCGCGCCGACGACCAGGAGGATGGGATACACCACCAGCCAGCCGAGGAGCGCGACGAGCGCCAGGGAGACGAGTTGCACGCGCCGCCGGGTCATCCGTCCTCCGGGAACGTCAGCACGCGTGCAGCGGCGAGATGCACGCGATCCCCGGGCCGCGCGGCGTCCGGGGCTGCCAGCACCTCCGCAGCGGTGCCGCCGTCGAGCTCCACGACGTACGACGCCGCGGGCCCCGTGTAGCGGCGCGTGCGCACAATGCCAGCCAGTCCATCGTCGCCGAACCGGAACGCCTCGGGGCGCACGATCGCCACCTGCCCGTCCCGCGCGCCGAGCGCCCGCGCGGTGGCGCCCCGCAGCACGTTGGCCCGGCCGACGAACGTCGCGGCGAAAAGGTCCGCGGGGCGCTCGTACAGCTCGTCGGCCGTGCCCACCTGGGCGAGCCGCCCTGCCTCGAGCAGGGCGATGCGGTCCGCGAGATCGAAGGCTTCCTCCTGCTCATGCGTGACGAACACCGTGGTGATGCCGACCCGCGCAATGACGGCGCGCAGCTCCCGCCGCGTGCGTTCCCGGAGGGTAGGGTCGAGGTTGGACAACGGCTCGTCGAGCAGGAGCACCCGGGGTTCGGGCGCGAGCGCCCGGGCCAGCGCCACCCGTTGCTGCTGCCCCCCCGACAGGTCCTGCACCCGACGCCGCTCGAACCCGGCGAGATCGACCAAGGCCAGCACCTCGGCCACCTTGCCATCTACCTCCGCGCGGGTGCGGCCGTCCGTTCGCAGACCGAACGCCACGTTCTCCCCGACATCCAGGTGGGGAAACAGCGCGTAGTGCTGGAACACCATCCCGAACCGGCGCCGCGCGGGCGAGAGTCCGGTCACGTCTTCCCCGTCCACCACCGCGCGCCCGGCGTCGGGGGACTCGAAGCCGGCGAGCAAGCGCAGCACCGTCGTCTTCCCGCTGCCCGAAGGCCCGAGCAGCCCGAGGATCTCGCCCCGCGCGATGTCGAGCGTGACCGGACCAACGGTCGTGGTGTGCGCCCAGCGCTTGGTCAGCCCCTCCAGCCGCAGGTAGCCGGTCACCGTCTGTCCCCTCCCCCGCCCGTCCCCCGAACGGACTGATCCCAGTAGCGCATCCACTCGGGGCCACGCTCGGCGACCAGGTCCCAGTCAACGTCGGCGACCCGCATCTCTGCCCGCACCTCGCGGACCCAGTCAGGCAGCGAATCGATCGGCAGGTCGAGGCGCCCCGGCAACCGAAACGCCTCGCGGGCCGCG
>Ga0214473_10011971_pt1 | contig 10176 bp, 6 predicted proteins | sample RVTome_7_FD_203509 | JGI IMG/M metagenome (GOLD analysis project Ga0214473, IMG submission 203509) | Soil microbial communities from uranium-contaminated site in the Upper Colorado River Basin, Wyoming, United States - RVT98D197 | ecosystem: Environmental > Terrestrial > Soil > Contaminated >... | reverse complement strand
TGGAATGGGGTCAGTTGTGCAACCACTTATGGGTTGCAGATCGCTAAAGATCCATCATTTTCTGCTGCGGCAATAGTGGTCAATCAGAGTGGGATTACCAGCACGTCGTATACGTTGGCCTCCCCGCTCTCGAATAACACAACTTATTATTGGCGAGTAAATGCAAAGAATGCTGGAGAAACAAGCTCCTGGTCTTCGGTTTGGAGTTTTGCGACAGGGGGGCCGACAGGAAACATTGTGGTGAAGGCGGTAAAATACACAATTGGTTTAGGAAACCGTCCGTTGGTCACCACATCGCCCATTGTTGGAATGCCTGTGAGGATTTTCGCCAAGTTACGTGGCTCTTGCGCCGCTCAATATGGGATCATTTCCTGGCCGCATTACAAGGAGATTTGGAATAATTGCCCAGTTGTCGCCGAGGGTACTACAAATGCTTCAGGGAAAGTAGCCCTATCCGTGCCTCCCGGGACCTATATCGTCATCGGCAAATACAGCGAAATCTATGTCGCAGATAATGTCCTAAGCCTTAAAGCAGGGCAGACAAGACAAGCATTTCTCCCCGTTATTGTAATAGCTAACGATAAAGGACTCTCTTGCAAATACAGCCAGCAAACAGGGTCCAACCTTCTGATCATTGAGCCAGAGAACGTGGAATGGGATGGAACTCAGGAACGATATCCCTTCGTATTCCAAAGTGAAGGAGAGTGGGCAGTGGAGACCTCGGTGACCCCGCCGGAGGGGTTTGTGACAGACTATAATAACCTATCAACCGAAGTCAATACGGCCCTGAAATCGGTTCAGTTTACGTTAACCGATGTTGGAAGTAAATGGAGGGATACCCAGGTTAAACACAGGATTAAACACAAAGGAAAATGGAAAACCATAAGTACCAAGATTGGAGTGAAATTATCTGGAAAACTGGCCAAGAAAAAGGGATTGACTGTTTTTGGCGAAAAGATCAAGAAGTAACACCACCATATGGAATGATGAAGGTTTAGAAAAATGGAATCGCGGGCATCGCCTTGCACCTAACGACTTACGATTTACGAACTCGGAAGGAGGTGGTAGCAAGAACAGGAGCATTGCCATGGACTTAATGTTGATTCCAAAAAACGAAGGAGGAAAGAGACGATGAAAAAGATGGTTTTGGCGAGCATTTTATTAATTCCATTGATGCTGCTCTCACCCAACATCAGCATTGGAGGCGAACCTCCGCCCGGTTTCACTATTGGCGGCCCAGGAGTAGCGGGTATGTTAATCCTCGAGAACGAACGTGATGATGCTGGAAATGAGCTTTATTGGATGACAGTTACCTTTCGTGGAATGTGCAAAAGGGAATACGTGAAGAAGAAATTATGTTATTTCCCGTTCCCCCAAGAGATAATATCATTCGCGGATATAACCAGTGATATGCTGTTGTATTACGTCTTGTTAGGGGAGGGGCCTCCGGATTGCTATTCAGAATGCGGGACTGAAGACATTATCATCACAAAGGTGCGAAAATTTAGAAATTATCGAGATAAAATAGTTGCTGATGTAGTTTTCAGGTTTCTTATTCCGATCGAATGATCCATTTTTGAAAATATCGTTGATGCGAAGAGTAAAAGGATAAGTCTTTGCCCATCTGTCGTCAAGGGCTTATGTCTTCTTCGGGTAATTTACCTGATGGCGTTTTTCTCTGTTTTATGTTGCCACGAATGACGTGGGTTCGGGCTTTGCCACTCACCCCATGCTGAATCACTTGGGACTCAGGGCTAATTACGAACTTCACATGGCCCATGACCTGGTCCGATGGAAGGGCGTACTCCTCGATAGCGCCCTTTCTTTGGCATGATTCAGGGCAGGCCCTGAGAAGGGCCAATAACGATTAGGTTCAATAGCAAGGGGATTTTTTCTCCCCTGCGGAAGTTCTAATGTGACATGTTAAGTTTTCAAGCTGTTGTGCGCTGAGAAAAAGTTCAATATTCATATCAGCGATAATTTTTTTCAGCGGATGTGCCACATATGCACGAAATGAGATTCGTGGGCCAAAAGGAGTTGAAACATGAAGAAACTGACAATACGGGAGGTTCGCCAATCGCTATCACATTTGGATCAACTGCTCGCAGTCGAGGAGGAAGTCATGATCACTCGTCGCGGAGATCCAATTGCCAAGGTAGTTCAAGTTGGAAGGAAGAGACCGATTCCATCACACCGCGATCTTCGCGAGGGGATGCGGCGGATGCACAAGGGAAGCGAGACTATCCTCCGCAAGGACAGGAATGAAAGATGAAGCAAGTTGTCTATTTTGATACCAGCGCCCTAGCAAAATGGTACCTTCCTGAAGAACAGTCGAATGAAGTTGAGAAATATATTCAAGAACACGGTCCTGTTGTGATCAGCGATCTTACCGTTGTGGAGATGCGCAACCTTCTCGCCAGACATCGCAGAGAGGGAAACCTTGACCCGAGTACAGAGATAAAGGTCTTTGCCACCTTCGAAGAGGACATTCGACAGAAGTTTCTGATCTGTCATCCGCTCCCTCAAGGTATCGCACTGGGGGCGGTCAATCTTCATTCGATTTTTTCGGATTTACCGCTTCAGATGCGTGATGCACTGCATCTGACGATTGCAAAGGAAATCCATGCGGATGTTCTTGCCACGGCTGACCCTGTCATGGCAAATGCCGGAGAGAAATTGGGCTTATCTGTGGTAAGGTTTGACCTTCCGGAAATCCAATCTTTGAAAAACGGAGATTAACTTTCCCGACAAAATAACAATTAACAACAAAGGGGTAATGGAGATTCGCTCAATACTATGCACTTAGTTCTATGCTCTGTCTGTATTGGATACTTATTAAAAGGATGACATGAAAGGACGTTTCCGGCTTCCTTCAATTCTGTTCTATGGGATCAGTGGCCTTGTTGTTCTGATCGCCATCCTATCTTTTATCAACGCCCTCTCCTGGCTCAACAAGCCTTTCCCTGGGTTCCTGGTTTACAAAGACCCTCTGTTGGGTACCTTCAGTAGCCGAGAATGGCCGGGCTCTGAGGCGGGGCTAAAAGTCCTTGACCGAATTGTTACTGTTGATGGCCGAACTGTCCGGGGCGGAGATGAGATTGTTCACGCGGCCAGGGCGAAAAAAGACGGAACCCCTGTCAATTACCTGGTCGACACGAAGGGCGAAAGACGTGAGGTCACGGTTCCCGTAACGATCTTTACTTTGAAAGATTTTTTATTGATTTTTTTCATCACCTTTCTGGGTGGACTCATTTTCTACGCACTCGGGTTCATCGTTTATTTTATGAAACCCAACATGCGAATGAGCTGGGTCTTCCTGCTGGCCTGTTTCGGCCAGGCCATATACATGGTAACTGGCTTTGAGATTCAATCCTCTTATACTTTTGTCCGATTCCATTATTTCGTCCTCAGTCTCTACCCGGCCTTTTTTTTCCACCTAGGCCTCATCTTTCCCGAGCGAAAGAAAGTTTTAAACCGCTTCTGGGCCCTCGAATACCTCATCTATCTCCCTGCTTTGATACTGGCCATCGCTTTTCTTGTTCACTTCTCGGTAGCAGGCAAAATTTCAGACTCAAGCTTAGCCTCCTCAGCAGAGACTTACATCAAGCTTGGTTCAATGACCCGATTCCTTATGCTCTTCTGCTTTCTGAGCTTGATTGTGTTTGTCCTCCACTCGTTATTCAAAGCCGCTGAAATACACTCTCAACAGCGTGCCCGCATGATTCTTTTCGGAGTCACGATTGCCTCTGCCCCATCTGTAATACTAATGGCGCTGGCCTATTTCCATAAGGTTGCCTTTCCTTGGAATTTCCTGGTCTTTTTTCTCGTCTTCTTCCCCGCATCCATTGCCTACTCCATTATCAGGCATAATCTCTTTGATGCGGATGCCATCATAAAGCGCACCGTAGGTTACGCAGTAGCCACGGTTGTGGTGGTGGGCAGTTACATTGGAATAAGTGTCAGCATTAATGTTTTCGCAGGGGAATACGAGTTATCACAATCCCGAGCATTTCCGATCCTATTCACCCTTGGCGTCATCGTGGTATTCAACCCGCTTCGTAACCGGATCCAGGACCTCGTTGACCGCATGTTCTTCCGAAAGGAATATGATTACACTGAAATCATCGAGAGAATCGGTGGTGCCATGACTACTCTGCTGGATCTGGGACAGGTGATCAGTCGCCTGATTCAGACCTTTAGGACAGATATGTTCATCAACACGAGCTCGGTCATGCTGTTAAGTCCTGCCGGGGCGGGTTACCAGATCTTCCTTGCAGACGGCGAAAGAAAGCAGGACGTGGAAAAAGTTAACTTTCAACGCAACGAGCCTCTGATGCAGATCATTGAACAGGAAAAAAGGGAGATGACAAAATATGACATTCTTGAGGAGCCCAAATACGGACCGGTTCGCAATGAATGTGCCGCGGGTTTTGGTGCGCTTCATGCAAGCCTGATTGTCCCTCTTGTTTATCAAGGCAAAGTCATCGGGCTCTTAAATCTGGGAGAAAAGAAATCCGGAAAGCCTTACAAACGCGAAGACATCGATCTTTTGCGTTCGCTAGCACATCAAGGTGCAGTTGCGATTGAGAATGCCAGGCTTTTTAAGGAGAACCTGGAAAAGCAAAGGATGGAGGAGGAGCTGAATATTGCGCGGGATCTCCAGATGAGCATGCTTCCTTCCGCTTGCCCCCAGATCGAGGGATTTGCCATAGTAGCTACTTCAATCCCAGCGAGGGAAGTGGGTGGAGATTTCTTCGATTTTATTGAGATGGGAGAGGGCAAGATGGGTCTTATTTTAGGAGACGTGACCGGGAAAAGTGTGTCAGGAGCACTGGTTATGGCCGCATCACGGAGCGTATTCCGCATGCTGTCCGAGGAGAAGTTAACAGTGGGAGATATCATGATCCGGGCCAACAAGAGGATCAAGAAGGATATTAAGTCAGGCATGTTCGTGGCCTTGCTTTATGCGGTTTTAGATGGGAGAAACAAAATTCTGAGTTTCTGTAGTGCTGGGCAGACACAACCTGTATACTTTTCCTCAAAAACAGGAGAAGCGAGGCTCCAAGAAACACTAGGAGATAGATTCCCTCTCGGCCTCCTGGATGACGCGGATTATCAGGAGACCCAGATCCGGCTGGAGCCCGGCGACCGGCTCTTCTTCTATACGGACGGAATCGTCGAGGCCATGAACGCGAACAGGGAAATCTTCGGTTTCGACCGGGTTTTGGAGATTGTCCAGAAAGAAAAGGCTTCGAGTGCTGACGTTCTCCTTCATCAGATACTGGAACAGGTCAAGGAGTTTGCAGACAGCGCGATCCAGCATGACGATATCACTGTCATCAGCGTCAGCGTTGAACAGTAAGTCAATGGAGAACAAAGCAAAAGCGAGGAAATTCCCTTGTTTCAATTTTGATATCCCCGTAATTGGCTCTGCTGCAGTTTTTGTGCTGCCCTCTTTTTGGCGAATTTCATTTTTCATAATTTCAGCAAGGAGACCGCCTTTTTGAAGAACAAAATGTTGTGCGCATTTTTTGCGATGTCAGCGCCTCTCTCGACCGCCGCTCTCCTGGCTCTATGTTTTCCGGCTCCTGATCTGGGGTGGTTGGCCTGGATATCCCTGGTGCCCCTCCTTGTCGGCATCTCTAGAAAAAAGCCTCATTACGGTTTCTTTCTCTCCTTCATTTGCGGTCTCGTTTTTTTCCCTGGCATAGGAAACTGGCTTTTTCAGGTTCGCGGTTACAGGCTTTTGCACCACGCGATTTGGGGAACCTACCTTGCCATCTATTTCGGGTTATTTGGCCTGGCCTTCAGCTTCATTTCAAGACGCTGGGGCGTTGTCCCTTCTCTGGTTGCTTCACCTTTCCTCTGGGTTTCTTTGGAGTATATTCGGTCTAACATGGGTTTCATGGCATTTCCTTGGGGGCTGCTTTCCCACTCGCAGCATCAATGTCCTAGAATTATTCAAGTTGCCTCTCTCGCGGGAAATTACGGAGTCAGCTTTCTGGTTGCTTGGGTTAACGCGGCGCTCGCTGCAGTGATCCTTATATATTTCCGGTCATCCCCGACGAAATATTCAGCCAGACATGCAGCCATATTAGTTGTAATTGGCGGTGCCCTGATAACCTCGTCCTTCTGGTACGGTCATTGGATCGTGTCGAAACAAATAGTCGGGAATGAAATAAAGGTCTCAGTAGTGCAGGGTAATATTGGGCAGGAAAAGAAATGGGAATCTAAGTATGCGAACTCGATTATGCAGACATACGCCGATCTTACGCAAGAAGCCTCCAGGGATCGGCCCGACCTCATTGTCTGGCCAGAAGCGGCCACGCCTCGTGCGATTACCATGGACGTTCGGCTTTATAGACAAGTAAGAGATATTGCAGCGAAAGCGGGAACGTGTCTTCTGCTGGGAAGCACCCATCAGGATAAAATCAGGATAAAGGATCAAGTTCGTTTCAAATATGCCAATTCTGCATTTCTGATCAGTCATGACAGGAAAGACGGAGATAAAAAGTATGACAAGATTCGCCTACTGCCATTTGGGGAGTATTTGCCTATGAAAGGGGTTATCCCTTGGTCGTACGTTCGAATCCCTGATCCTGGCAGTTACACGTCTGGCCAAGAGTTTACTGTGTTTGAGTGCTCTCATCACCGTTTTGGCGTGACGATATGCTGGGAGACCATTTTCCCGGATCTTGTGAGAGGGTTCGTCAACCGGGGGGCCCAGTTTCTAGTAAATATCACCAACGAGGCATGGTTCGGAAAGAGTGCGGCTCCTTATCAGTTTTTGTCCATGAATGTTTTCAGGGCCGTCGAAAACAGGGTGTATGTCGTCCGTTGCGCCAATACAGGGATCTCATGTTTTATAGATCCCTGCGGACGGGTTGTCGATCGAGTCAAAGATCAGGCGGGTCAGGATATATTTGTGCAAGGCATCTTGACCAAGACCATTCAGGCAATCGATTCAAAGACGATTTACACACAATTCGGCGACTGGTTTGCCTGGTTATGCATTCTCGCTTCTGCCGTTGCCGTTATATTAACTTGCCTCAACAGAAGTACACGTCATCATTCAACCCTGTAACAAATCCTTCAGCAAAAGCATAGAGGGAAAAAAATAGAGAAGGATGATGGCTAAAGGCGCTGACTCTCAAGTTTATATCGAGCTTTCCCCTGGCCAAAATGGAAGTTCGAAGAAGAAGGTGATACACTTCTCTCCGTCTCACGCCGGTTTCTTTTTAGGGCGCACCGCTCTGGGAAGGCTTTCGTAGAACGTAGGAGGTTCCCAAACATAGCTATTTTGAAGACGTCTTGTTTCCTGATGCAAAAAGTGCAAAACTATCTTGCCTATAACAGGAGCAGCAAAGCGAGACTTCAAGCCAAATTCATGATAAATGCTATCCAGTAAATCCGCTATCTGACCTGCTATTCTCGAGTTCTCTCTGAACCAATGCCTTGTGGCCCAGAGCGCTCCGGCATAGAACACCGGCATTTTTTCCACTTCACTCGCAAAACGCCAGCGTATTCGCTTTTCTGGATGATTCTTGTACTTCTTCCATCCGTTCATTAGGGTAGATATCATGCGCACAATGCTGGGGCCATTGATTTCAAAGTCACGCTTGAATGCACGCAGCAGGAACTCACTTTCTTGTCCACCCTTGATATGAGGGTGATTATAATTGAACCGCCACTGCCCATGTATGTCTGCCCATTCTATCTCTGACTCACTCAGGAGCGCATTTTTCTGCGACATTTCTTCGTAAAACGGCGTGCCGGGGGTGGGCGTATAAAGCATAAACTGATGAAAATCTGCTTCGTGGCTTACGGCCCAATCAATCACCTCATCGATATTCTGAGGTGTATGTTCTTCCAAGCCGATAATAGAAGACCCCATGACCCGAATGCCGTGGGCTCGCAAATGGCGCACTAGCGATTGAGTGTCAACGCCGTTTAATTTTTCATACTGACTGCTCTTCCCCTCAAGTCCGATCCAAAGCCAGGATATGCCTAACCCTACGAGTTGTTCCATCGTGTAGGACTTCAATATATCGGCCGAACCGAAAGCGTAAAGCGCCCAAGCCTTTTCATGCTCCTGCATCAATTGGAGTAATCTCAAGACACGTTGTTTTTGCAGCAAGAAATTATCGTCCATCACAAAAAACGATCTCACACGCATTTCCTTCTCTAACTGGCACATGATATCGAATAGTTCATCACCCGTTTCGTAGAAGTTGACGCATCTTCCCTTGCCTCCGAACATTGCAGAAGTGGCACAAAAGTCACAACCTAAGGGGCATCCTACAGAGGGAATAAGTACGGCAGCCGTGTGGCGGTTTTTGATTTTCAGAGTCATGCCCATGCATCGAATTTTTGTGACTGAAAGGATGTGAGGATGCTTAATAGGCTGGGTCACTGGCTCGCCGAGAAACCCCCGAAACCAACGAATACCTTCACCACGTACGACGTAATCAGCGTCAACCCGACCGTCCAGATCGATATTGCTGATATGTCCGCCGACCACAATCTTTGCATTCGGCTGATACGTCCGAATCATTAAACACATCTTTTCAACCTTTTTTAGGTTTTGTGGGATCGCACTGATTCCAACAATGTCGTACTCCTTATGACGTATCTCCTGGATAAAACGGTTCAAGTCGGGGTAATCCAGAACCGTGCATGGCGCACTGATGTTGGCCTGGATCATCATGATCCCGCAACTTCTGTGAAACATCCGAACGGAAAAAGGACCTTGAACTCTTGTAACCTGGTTATGGTACAATTCCATTGGGTTGAGTGTGCGGCTTCCGTACTCATCGTCCTGTGCATAAGGGCCAAAGACGCTTGTCAAGAGGATCTTCGCGCGGGTGCCGAGTGGGTGGGCTTCCTGGTCGTTAAGGCTGGATGGATCGTTGACGTTACAAAACTTCATCTGACACTATAAATTGGCTCTCGCTTTGGAAAGATTGGGTTGCTATTTGTTCTCTTATACCAATAAACCCATGAAAAAGCAATTCAACTGCTCTAATGTGTTAGATTCATGCAAAGAGATTAACTGCCTTTTCTGCGCCTCCGAATTCTCATGACGCAATCAAGAATCGCGTTTTCAGGTTAATTGCATTAGGATTACAAGGCTGCTTAACGAATTTGAAAAAGACGAGTTTTCAATAAGTTACATACAGTGTAAAGTTTTCAGGCCCGACGGCCCAAAGGAAAACTTGCGATTTGAAGCACAGGCGGAAAAGGGAGAAGAAGGATTGATCAAGTATAAGATCATTCATTGGAGAGCTTTGCATCGGAATCGATTTTGCTTGGATATAGGCTCGTTTAAACTTGGCGGTTCATTCTTAAATCATCGCAAGATAGAGGATAAAATTTCAGTCTTGAAAAAAACCGCCAATTTAATATAATGAAGATCGTCAGGCTGGAATTTCAGTCCATTCATCGTATTTCATTAGCTTCCACCTTTAGTGATGGAGAGGAGTTCCATTTATGATTGCAGACAATAAGGTTGAGCTTCATATCCCAAGCATCATGGGTTTTGAAAAGGTTGCGATGGAATGTTCCGCATCGGTAGCGAAAAAAATGGGCTTTACAGAAGATCGAATTGAAGACCTGAAGACAGCAGTGGCTGAAGCTTGTCTGAATGCCATTGAACATGGTAATAAAATGGATACCAGTACTAAAGTAGGGATTACCCTGACGGTCGGAGAAACGAAACTTCAGGTGGCTGTGAAAGACGAAGGGAAAGGAGTGGGCGAAATCTCTCCACCCAGTATCGAAAATAAAATGGAGGGGAAAGATAAACCACGGGGATGGGGCCTCTTCCTTATTAAGAATCTGATCAATGAAGTCACTTTCGAACCCAGTCCGGAAGGCGGAAACATTACCAAAATGGTCATCTATTTAGAAAAATAAATGGGAAAGGATGGTTGAAGAAACTCAGTGATCTAAGGAGGAAATCGGGTTTCACCAGAGCATAGAAAAATATGAATAAGGACATCCAGGTTTCGATTTCTCAGAAAAACGACGTTTCGATCCTCAATATCAAAGGGGATGTCACTGCCATCACAGGAGAGAGCATCGAAGAGGCGTACCAAAAGGTAAGCAAAGGTGGAACCCAAAAGATACTCCTCTATTTCGATAAGGACGGGTATATCAATAGTGGCGGGATCGCCA
>Ga0214473_10011970_pt1 | contig 10176 bp, 11 predicted proteins | sample RVTome_7_FD_203509 | JGI IMG/M metagenome (GOLD analysis project Ga0214473, IMG submission 203509) | Soil microbial communities from uranium-contaminated site in the Upper Colorado River Basin, Wyoming, United States - RVT98D197 | ecosystem: Environmental > Terrestrial > Soil > Contaminated >... | reverse complement strand
AGAGCCCAAAAAATCTTTAATTGTGGCCGCTTTATTTGGACTTTCAGTTATGATTAATTTCATTGTTATTCTCGTTTTTAATGGCCTCGCCGATAAATTCAATAATTTTTTCTATAACTTCTTTTTCTTTTTGGCTGAATTTTTGTAAAACAAACTCATCGGTCTTTTGGGGCTTGCCTTTTTGAGGCAGAATTCCAATTCTCAATCTGGCAAAGTCTTTTCTTTTTAAAACATCGATAATAGATTGAACTCCTTTATGGCCAGCTGATCCGGAATCTTTAGAAAATTTAACTTTTCCTATTAAAATGTCAATGTCATCGTGGACAATAACCAAGCCATTTTCAGTCGGCTTATAATAATTAACCAGTAATTTTACTACTTTTCCCGAGCCATTCATAAATGTTTGGGGTTTGGCCAGAACAACTTTGTCATTATTCCAAGAACCTTCGGAAATTTCAGCTTGAAATTTTTTAGATAGGCCAAAATCGGGAAAATCATTTTTTTCTTTAATTTTATCTAAGGCCATAAAGCCGACATTATGACGGGTATTTTTAAATTTTTCTCCTGGATTACCTAAACCAACAATAATTAACATAATTTTAGTGATTTTTTTATTTTATCATTTTCTTGATTAATAGAGAAAGTTTTAGTATAATTAAGAATAATCTTAGCAATGCAAATTAGTAAATTATGAAGGCAATTGTTTCATTCCTTTTATTTGTCTGGGAGATTTTAAAGATTGTTGTGATGGCTTTGGCCATAGTAATTCCGATTCGCTATTTTTTATTTCAGCCGTTTTTCGTTAAGGGCCAATCAATGGAACCTAATTTTGAAAACGGCGATTATTTGATTATTGACGAACTTTCTTATCGGTTTTCAGACCCCAAAAGAGGCGATGTCATAGTCTTTAAATATCCTTACAATCCATCACAGCGCTATATCAAAAGAATTATTGGTCTTCCTGGAGAAAAAATTGAAATCAAGAATGGATTAGTTGTTGTTTTTTCTGAAGATAGCAGCCAGGTTTTGGATGAAAAAGCCTATCTTCCTCAAGGATTATCAACTCCAGGAATAGCCAATGTCTTACTGGGTCAAAACGAATATTTTGTTTTGGGAGATAATCGGCCGGTTTCCTCTGATTCTCGAGCTTGGGGGCCATTATCCAGACAAAATATTATTGGCAAAGTTTCTTTGAGGGCTTGGCCGATTAGCGCTATGGCCAAAATTGAAATACCCGCTTATTAAACCATTTAAATTATGGCCAAAAAAGAAAGATTTCAAACTCCAACCGGCATGCACGATGTTTTGCCCGAAGAGCAATCGTACCGCCGGAGAATTTATGAAGTGGTTGAAAAAATCACTGATTTTTATGGTTTTAACAAGATTGACACTCCCATTTTGGAATATACTGATCTTTTCTCTAAAGGCATAGGATTGGATACAGATATTATCCAGAAAGAAATGTTTACTTTTAAAACTAAAGGCGAAGATGTTTTAAGTTTGAGGCCTGAAGGAACCGCTCCAGTAGTCAGAGCTTATTTGGAAGCGGGAATGTTTAATTTGCCCCAGCCAATTAAATTATGGTATTTTGGCCCATTCTTCAGGCACGAAAAACCGCAAGCTGGCCGTTTTCGCCAATTCTGGCAGCTCGGGCTTGAAGTTCTGGGCGAATCAAGCTCAGTTGTTGATGCCCAAGTTATTCAGATTTTTTATAATATTTTAAACGATTTAAAACTGAAGAATTTAACAGTTGAAATAAATTCAATCGGAGATTCTCAGTGCCGCCCTTATTACAAAAAGCTATTAAAGAGTTATCTTCGTTCCAGAGAAGGAGCGCTGTGCACCGATTGCCGCAATAGATCTAAAACAAATCCTTTAAGGATTTTGGATTGCAAAGAAGAGAAATGCCAGAGAATAATGAGCCAAGCACCTCAGACAATTGACCATCTTTGCGATGATTGCCACCAGCACTTTAAAGATGTTTTAGAGTTTTTAGACGAAGCCGCAATTCCTTATCGCCTCAATCCCTATTTGGTCAGGGGACTGGACTATTACACCAAAACTGTTTTTGAAATAGTGGCGCAATCTCCTCAGGGAGAATCTTTGGGAAGCTTGGTTGGCGGCGGACGTTATGATGGCTTAGCCAAGATTTTGGGAGGAAGAAATACTGCCGCTATGGGAGGAGCAGCTGGCATTGAAAGAATCGTAGCAGTAATGAAAGAACAGGGGATTGTCCCATCTAAAACAATTGCCCCCAAGGTTTTCTTCTCTCAGATTGGCCAACTGGCTAAGATTAAAAGTTTGAAGCTTTTTGAAGATTTTCGCAAAGCCAATATTCTTATTGTTGAGTCTTTGGGCCGAGATTCTTTACGGGCCCAAATGTCTAAAGCCAATAAGTTAGGAGTAGCCTACAGTTTAATTTTGGGCCAGAAAGAAACTCTAGATGGAACAATTATTATTCGAGACATGAAAACGGGCAAGCAAACGATAGCGAAAATGGACAAGGTTGTGGCTGAAATTAAAAAAATGCTGGCTAAATAAATATGGATTGCATTTTTTGTAAAATTGTTAAAAAAGAATTGCCAGCTGATATTGTTTATGAAAGCAATGATGTAATTGGTTTTAAAAATATCAATCCCGAGTCGCCAATTCATTTGCTTTTCGTTCCCAAGAAACACTTAGAATGGAAAGATAATTTTCATAATGACGATTTATTGCTTTTAGCTGATTTAGTTGCGAGCGCTAAAATTGTCGCTCAGGAAAAGAATATCTTTAATGCCTGCAAGCTTATTTTCAACATTGGCGAGACTGGCCACATCGCCCACATTCATTTGCATCTCTTGGGCGGCTGGACAAAAAACGTTCCCAAGTATAATATTTAATCATATTGAAAAAGCAATTATTCACGATCAATTAAAACTATGCCAATAAAAGTTCAAAGGAAAGAAAGAGAAACAACCCAATCTTTACTTCGTCGCTTTACTAAAAGCGTCAGACAGAGCGGACTTTTGTTAAGGACGAGGCGCAACCGTTTTTTTAAAAGGCATAAAAGCGATGATCTTAAGAAAAAAACCGCCCTTAAACGAGAAGAGCTTAAGAAGCTTTACGAAGAAAAGAAAAAATTAGGTGAAGAGGTTTATTAATACCCCAATACAATGCTCAAAGAAAAAATCCAGAGTGATTTGGAGCATGCCGTCAAAAAGCAAAAGACATTAGAAATGTCTGTTTTAAGGATGCTTTTGTCGGTTATAAACAACAAAGAAATTGAAAAAAGGTTTGGATTAAGCAAAACCAAGCCTGATTTAAATTCAGAGCAGTTAAATCAAGAAAGCCGCTTAACTGATGATGAAATTATAAATACCATTTCATCTGAGATGAAAAAAAGGAAAGAATCAATTGAAATGTTTACCAAAGGCAACCGCCTTGATTTGGCTCAAAAAGAAGGCCAGGAATTAGAAATTTTAAAGAAATATTTGCCCGAGCAAATTTCCGAAGAAGAAATCAAAAGAATCGCTCAAGGAGCAATTGAAAAATTGGGAGCTAAGGAAATGAAAGACATGGGATCAGTAATCAAAGAAGTGATGGCTCGGGCCAAGGGCAGAGCTGACGGCAGCTTGGTTTCCAAAATAGTTAAAGATTTATTAATTAATGGTTAGTGTTGTTAATTTAACTAAGACTGCGATTGGAGCAGCTTTTTTTAAAAAGATTGGAAAAATTATTTTGAAAGAAGAAAATCAAAGTAAAGAGGTCTCAATTGTTCTGGTCAATTCTGATATAATTAAAAAATTAAACAAACAGTATAGGAAAAAGAACAAAGTTACTGATGTTCTATCATTTGAGGGCGAGCAAGACGAATTGGGGGAAATTGTCATTTGTCCGGATGAGGTTAAAGAAAATGCCCAAAAGGCTAAATCTGATTTTAAAACAGAATTAGCAATGGTTTTTATTCATGGCCTCTTGCACCTTTTAGGCCATGACCACGAGAGATCAAAAAAGATGACATTAAAACAAAATTATTATTTTAAGAAATGGCAACGTCTCATTTAATTACCAGTTTAGATATGGGAACAGACGGCATTAAAACCCTGGTGGTTCAGAGGGGTTCTAATTCAGATTTAGAAACCCTTGTTTTTTTTAAAAAGCCAACTATGGGCATAAGAAGGGGCATAGTTGTCGATACCCAGGCTGTTGCCCGAACTTTAACTGAAGTCCGAGAAGAAATTGAATCTCAGATTGGGCAAAAACCAGATTCAGCTTATATCAATGTCAGTGGAAGCCATTTGTTCTGCACCTATTCTCAAGGAAAAGTTGCTGTTTCTCGAGCCGATCGGCAAGTTTCAGAAGAAGATATTGACCGGGTGATAGAAGATGCTAAAACATTTTCTTTGTCTCCCAACAAGCAAATATTAGATGTTTTCCCCAAAAATTTTATAGTTGACGGAGAGAAAGTCAGAGAAGCTGTGGGAATGAGGGGTGTCAGGTTGGAAGTAGAGTCGCTTATGGTTTGCGCCTTTTCTCCTTATTATGAAAATCTCAAACAAAGCGTTTTAAGCGCTGGCTTTGATGACATTGAAATTGTTCCTTCGCCAATTGCCGCAGCCCAATCAGTTCTTTCGCCTCGCCAAAAAGAATTGGGAGTGGCGCTCTTAGACATTGGAGAAGGAACTTCGAGTTTAGCTGTTTATGAAGAAGGCAATTTAATCCATTTGGCAGTTTTGCCGATTGGTTCAGGTAATATTACCCACGATATTGCCATTGGCCTTAAAACCGACATTGACGTTGCTGAAAGCATTAAAAAAGAATTCGGCTCTTGCTCTCTTTCTAAAAAAGAGCAGAGAGAGAAAATAGAAATCAAAGAACCCGAATTACTGGTTTTTTCCCGCAAGACCTTGGCTAAAATTATTGAAGCCAGGGTATTGGAGACTTTTGAAGAAGTTCACAAGGAATTAAAAAATATCAACAAAGACAAGCTTTTGCCAGCTGGAATAGTGCTGGTTGGCGGCGGAGCTAAAATACCTGGTATAATAGAATTAGCTAAAAAAGAATTGAATTTGCCCTGCACCATTGGCAGGCCGAAAGGATTTATCGGGCTGGCTAAAGATCCTTCTTTGGCAACCTTGTGCGGCTTGGCTTTAATCGGTTTTGATTCGGAAGACGAAGGAAATCGGCCATCAATTTTTAGAGATTTATCTTTGCGAATAAAGAACTTTTTCAAAAATTTTATTCCTTAAAACATGAGTACTCCAATAAAAATTAAAGTAATCGGTATTGGCGGTTCGGGTAGCAATGCTATTGCGCGAATGAAAAGCGCTAAAATCAGCGGCGTTGAGTTGGTTGCCGTTAACACCGATTCCCAAGATTTAAAAGACACCAAAGCTGACGTTAAAATTCAAATTGGGAGAGAATTAACTTTGGGCTTGGGCGCTGGCATGAATCCCGAGATTGGTAAAAAAGCAGCCTTAGAGAATAAAGAAGATGTTTTAAAAATTCTTGAAAATACCGATATGGTTTTTATCACTTATGGGGCTGGCGGCGGAACTGGCACTGGGGCTGGTCCAGTGATTGCTGAATTAGCTAAGAGTTTGGGAATTTTGACAGTAGCTGTGGTGACTCGGCCGTTTTCTTTCGAAGGTCAGGCTCGCCAGAATATTGCTGAGGCGGGAATTAAAAAATTAAAAGAAAATGTTGATAGTTTGATTGTTATTTCCAATGACAAGCTTTTGTCAATACTTGATCCCAATATTCCGCTAGTTGAGGCTTTTTGGATTTGCGACGACACTTTGCGCCAGGCTGTTTGCGGGATTTCTGATTTAATAATCCTGCCGGGAATTATTAATGTTAATTTTGCCGACATTAAAGAAATTATTAAAAATTCAGGAACTGCTCTTTTTGGAGTTGGCCGGGCTGCCGGCGAGAAAAGAGCTGAAACAGCTGCTCGCTTAGCAATCAATTCGCCATTATTAGATGCGTCTTGCAAGGGCGCTAAAGGAGTGCTGTTTAATATTTCTGGCGAAGACATCAGTCTTTCAGAAATAGACGAAGCAGCTAAAGTTATTACCAAAGAAATTAATCCTGATGCCAAAATTATTTTTGGAGCAATCCAAAATGAAAAATTAAAGAAAGGGCAAATGAAAGTAACTGTTATTGCCACTGGTTTTTAGGTATTGACAAACATCCAAGCGTTTCTAAATCGAGGTTTTGACTCGATTTTTTTGTTGTAGTAAAATAGACATATTAAAAACATTAAAAATTCCTAAAATGACAAAAAGAACAACCAAGACGGTCAACAAAATTACAAAGGTTCAGAAAAGAGACGGCACAATTGTTCCTTTTGACGAGCAAAGAATTAAAGAAGCCATTTTTAAAGCAGTTACTGCCACCAATCAGGGGGACGGAGAATTAAGTCAGAGGTTGACCGACCGAGTTGTTAATCTTTTAAACCGCCGTTTTAAACAAGACGAAACTCCTCACGTTGAGCAAATCCAAGATATCGTTGAGGAGGTTTTGATTTTAGAAGGCTTGGTGGAAACTGCCAAAGCCTATATTCTTTATCGAGAACAAAGAAGAAGAATCAGAGAAACAACATCTCTTTTTGACGAATCAACAGTGGCGGTGGACAAATATCTTGGCGAATTGGACTGGCAGGTTAAAGAAAACGCCAATATGACTTATTCTTTGCAAGGGCTTAATCAATATTGCAATTCAGCTATTTCCAAAAAATATTGGCTTAATAAAATTTATCCCAAGGAAATCAAAGAAGCAGCTTTTAATGAAGATTTTCACATTCATAATTTAGACAGCATCAGCACTTATTGCTGCGGCTGGGATTTGAATGATTTATTGAATCGGGGGTTCGGCGGCGTGCCTGGCAAATTAGAATGCCGTCCGCCAAAACATTTCAGAGTAGCCATGGGCCAATTGGTAAACTTTTTTTATACTCTCCAGGGAGAAAGCGCCGGCGCTCAGGCAGTGTCTAATTTTGATACATTATTAGCTCCATTTATTAGATATGACAATTTAAGCTATCGCGAAGTCAAGCAGGCAATGCAGGAATTTTTATACAATTGCATGGTGCCTACCAGAGTTGGATTTCAAACACCATTTTTAAATGTTTCTATTGATATTAAACCGCCTAGTTTTTTGGCCAACCAGCCGGTTACGATTGGCGGTAAGCTCCAAAAAGAAACCTACGGAGAATTTCAGGAAGAAATAAATATGTTCAATAAAGCTTTTTATGAGGTTATGATGGAGGGAGACGCCAAGGGCAGGCCGTTTACTTTTCCAATTCCGACTGTTTCAATTGGCAAGGATTTTGATTGGGACAATCCAGCTCTAGATCCAATGTGGGAGGCGACTGCTAAATATGGAATAAATTATTTTTCTAATTTTGTTAATTCCGACATGAAGCCAGAGGATTTCCGTTCAATGTGTCCTTTGGCTAGACAGGAAAAAGTGCTGATCAGGTCTAAAAGAGGAAGAGATCTAGAATATTCCAGTATTGGGAACATCAGTGAGGGCCGAGCTAAAGAAAACAGTTACGAAATTTATAGTGATGGAGGGTTCGTATCGGGCAAATTCAATAAATATAAAAATCAAGAAATGATGTTGGTGCAGCTTGAGAACGGTCACGAAATAAAAATGAGCAAAAATCATTTGAATTTCGTATTGGGAGAAGATAAGTCGAGCGTAAAAGAGCTTGCTGGAAAGCAACTTCAAAAGGGAATGTATTTACCCTATTCTTTGAACAGCTATAAGGGGAGCGGCGGCAACAAAGATTTGGGTTATTTTGTCGGCGCTTTTGCCGGAGATGGTTCTTTTGACGGAGAAACTACCGTTGTTTTTTCTTTAGAGAATGAAAAGAAGAAACAAGTCATCGAAAAGCTTAAAAATATTGCCGAAAGATATTTCGGAGCTCATTGTTCAACCCATCAAAGTTCAGAAACAAAATTATTTTCTTTAAAAATTCATTCTCGAGCCGCAGTCGGCTTGTGTCAAGATTTTGTAGAAGGAAAAAAAAGAGAAAAATACTACAAAGCAAGACTTTTTGGAATGAGCGAGGATTTTAGAAAGGGCGTTTTAGATGGACATTACGCTACCGATGGGGGAAACAGATATAGAATTTATACTTCTTCCAAAAAGATGGTAGAGACTATAAGTATGCTGACAGCTACATTGGGGACAACCACTAATGTTTCTCAAGACACCAGAAAAGGAAGGTTGAGCAAAGATCCTAATTATGTGGTAAGAATTTATCAATTTAGCAATAAGAGATATGGTGATATTTGGTTTAAAAAGCACGACAAAATTTGGTTTAAGATTAAATCTATCAAAGATAGCAAGAGCAAAGAAATGGCTTATTGTTTTGAAGCGGGAGACGGAGAGCCCATATTTACTGTTGGTACCACGGGAATTCTAACTCATAATTGCAGATTGCGTTTGGACAACCGAGAGCTTTATCAAAGAGGGGGTGGATTGTTTGGCTCAGCGCCCTTAACCGGCTCTATTGGAGTCTGTACTATTAATATGCCTCGCATTGGTTATCTTTCCAAAACCAAGAAAGAATTTTTTGATCGGCTTAGCCATTTTATGGATTTGGCTAAAGACAGCTTGGAGATGAAAAGAAAAGCTCTGGAAAACTTTATGGAAAAGGGCCTTTATCCTTATTCCAAGTATTATTTGGCTTCAGTCAAAAAGATTAGGGGCAGTTATTTTGGCAATCACTTTTCAACCATTGGCCTCTTGGGTATGAATGAAGCCATGCTTAATTTTATTGGCGAAGACATCGCTTCGCGCCGAGGTCGGCAGTTTGCTTTGGAAGTATTAGATTTTATGAGAAAGAAATTGATTAAATACCAGCAGGATACTGGCGATATCTATAACCTTGAAGCTACACCAGCCGAAGGAACAAGTTTCCGCCAGGCCAAAGCTGATAAAGAAAAATATCCCGAGATTATTACTGCCGGAACTCAAAAAGTCCCTTATTACACCAACTCCAGTCAATTGCCAGTTAATCAAACCGATGATGTTTTTAAGGCTTTAAAACTTCAAGATGAATTGCAGTGCAAATATACTGGCGGAACAGTTCTTCATTTGTTTTTAGGAGAGCAAATCTCGGACGTTGGCACGGTTAAGAACTTAGTTAAGACGGTTTTTGAAAAATTTAATTTGCCCTACATTACAATCACTCCGACTTTTTCTATTTGTCCGACTCACGGCTATTTATCAGGAGAGCATTTCACTTGCCCATTATGCACAGTGGAACAGCCTTGCGAGGTTTATTCTCGAGTAGTCGGCTATCTTAGGCCTATTTTTCAGTGGAATGAGGGGAAAATAAGAGAATACAAAGACAGGAAAGAATTTAAAATTAAGAAAGATCAGTTGTCAGCTGCAAAATAATTTATGGAAATTGCCGGTTTGCAAAAATTGACCCTAATTGACTATCCAGGCAAGTTGGCTTGTACGGTTTTTTTGCCTGGCTGTAATTTTCGCTGTCCTTGGTGCTATTCCAAAGAGCTGGTTTTGCCAGAAGAAATTAAAAAACAACCCAGGATTAAAGAAAAAGAATTCTTTGATTTTCTCAAAGAAAGAGTTGGATTGGTCCAGGGAGTGGTTATTTGTGGCGGCGAACCAACTATTTTCAAAGATTTGGCTTCTTTTGCTAAAAAAATTAAAAAAATGGGATATTTGGTTAAGCTTGACACCAACGGCTCAAATCCCAAAATGATTAAGGAATTAATCAAGAAAAAACTGATTGATTATATTGCTATGGACATTAAGCTGCCCAAAGAAAAATATGCCAGAGTCTTTCACGATAAAACCAAAATAAAAGACATTGAAGAATCCATCAATCTTCTAAAAACTGGCTTAATCGATTATGAGTTTCGGACAACCATGGTTCCGACCATTCATCAGAAAGAAGATATTTTTAAAATTGCCCATTGGATCAGGCCGGCCCGCAAGTATTTTTTGCAGAGCTTCAGGCCAGAAAAAACAGTTGATCCGGCCTTTGAGAAAATTAAGCCCTATCCTCGCGAATTGCTTTTAGAAATCCAAAAAAGCATTTCTCCTTTATTTGAAATCTGTCGAGTTAGATAAAAAATGACTCCTTCGAAAATTATTTTTTATCTCTGTCTATTATTTATTGTAGGAGTTTTTTTGAATTCATTAACCATTAAA
>Ga0214473_10011969_pt1 | contig 10177 bp, 6 predicted proteins | sample RVTome_7_FD_203509 | JGI IMG/M metagenome (GOLD analysis project Ga0214473, IMG submission 203509) | Soil microbial communities from uranium-contaminated site in the Upper Colorado River Basin, Wyoming, United States - RVT98D197 | ecosystem: Environmental > Terrestrial > Soil > Contaminated >... | reverse complement strand
GTGGTCAGGTGCTTTTTTGAGCTGCTTTGAGAATGCAAAAGGCTGACTCGCAGATGCCGAGCGGAACGAACCCCAAACATGCTCCAAACAGCGGCCACGGCAGGCCGTCGGTGCCTGATTACGCAATTTTCTCGTCCCCCCGAGGGGAGAATGGGGAGGTGTCCATGCCCGACCCGTAAGGTTGTTGGGTACAGAGCAACGCCGGCTTGCAGGCACGCGTCGGATCTCGACTCCCAGTGGGCTTGACTGCCAACTCATCTTCACCAAAGGAGAATCGCAATGGCAAGCATAGCAATGAAGAAGCCGGAGGTCTTTACCCGCAAAGCTTCTGGACTTGTGCGGGTGATGTCTCCCTATTCGGCCTTCGTATACAACATTCTTACTATGGGATTGATCTTTCCCTGGACCTACCTGTGGGCTCCGGGTGCCCTCCCGGGCGGCAAGTTGGTCTGGGGCATTCTGCTGGCGATGGTGATTGAAATCCCAATCGCCTATGTGTATGTCTGGCTATCCACGGCTCTGCCTCGGTCCGGCGGCGACTATGTCTTCCAGAGCCGCGTCTTCGGCGGCGGCACCGCATTCACTGTCGTCATGTCGGGGTTCGTGATCTGGATCCTGCAGTGGGTGGCCCTGTCCGGCTGGCTTGTATCCTACCTGGGCTTTGCCCCGCTTTTCCTGGGCCTCGGCGCGACCATGCACAACGCGGCCCTTTCGAGCTTCGGGGTGTGGTTCACCACTGGACCGGGAATCATCGTGGTCAGCATCCTCAATGCCCTGGTTTCGCTTGTCTTGCTGGTCAGCGGTTTCAAGAACTACGTTCGGTTCCAGCATGTGATCTTTTGGGGCACGCTGCTCTGCTTTGCAACGGTGTTTATTGTGCTCTTCACCACTCCGGCATCCCAGTTCGTCTCACGGATGGATGCGTTCGCCGTTGCTTCCGGGGGCGCGCCGAACTGGTACGAGTCGGCGGTTGCCGCCGTGCAAACTGCAGGAATTGACTTGCATCCGCCCTTCAGCCTGCTGGCCACTCTCCTGATCGCACCCATCGCCTGGACCTCGTTGCAGTGGGCCACGTACTCCGCTGAGCAGAACGGCGAGATCAAGGATGCCCGCAGCTTCCAGTCCCAGACCTTCATCATGGTTGGCTCGCTGATCGCCACCGGTTTGTTGCTGGCCCTGCTGGCACTCGGCCTTGAACGAGTGGCGCCACCCGAATTCTTAACGGTTGCCGGCGCGGGTTATTGGTCGCTCATCGGCGAGGCAAGTATCGCAGGCTTCAATCTGTGGCCGCCCATCGTCGCCGTGGCCCTCACGGCCAGCCCGCTCATCGTCTTGATCATCGGACTCGGCTATCTGCTGAATGGCTTCCAGATCGTCTGCAACTGCTACATTGGCATGACCCGCGTGATGGTTGCCATGTCACTGGACCGCGTTCTGCCTGAGTGGTTCAGCAAAGTGAATGAGCGCCTGCACACACCGGTCAATGCCCACCTCGCCTACTTCCTGGCCAGCATACCGGTGATCCTGGCCTACAATTTGGTCACCCAGCCATTCAGCTGGGTCAGCTTGACGCTCGGCGTGACCTTTGGCTGCGGCTATGTCTTCATCATCACCTGCCTGGCCGGTGCCCTTCTGCCCTACCGCGCCAAACAGGTCTATGAGGCCTCGCCGGGTGCCAAGTACCAGGTCAGCGGATACGTTGGACTGCTCTTCACGCTGCTCGGCGTTGCCGGCTTCGTGTGGATATCGTGGGTGCTGGCACCACAGGCCTTCGCCAACTACGCGGTGCTGGACTGGGTGGTGCGGATCGGCTCGATCCTCGCCGTGTTGGCATTCCTGTATCCCATGCGCAAGCAGCTGATGGAGTGGCTCAACGGCAAGCCCATGCCTTGGCTCTCGGCGCTGGGCATGCTCGGTGGTGGCCTTGGTATGGCCATGGTGGTCACCTTCCTGCTGTCGCCGGCTCTCGGCGTGCTCGGCAACTGGGACTTCACCGACTTCCCCAACCATGTCTGGGCGCAGATCATCGCCTTCGCCCTGATCGTGATTTCGGCCGTCTGGTACTTCATGGCCAAGAGCGCCCAGAAGGCGAAGGGCATCAACGTCGATTTCGCCTTCAAGGAAATTCCGCCGGAGTGATCTGAGCGAAAACGTTGGCAACGGGTGGTCAGGGCCGTGCAAAGTCCTGACCACCCTCACTCTGCAATTATGGAGATCATGTCTTGTTCATGCGTCTTCCGCATTCAATCCCCCTCTTTCGTGAACTTGCCTCATTCTGTTCTGCATGGGGCGTGATCTGACGATGTCTGCAATTCAGGAACTTGTCGCCAGCGTCCCGGATTGGTCTGGCAAGGAGGTCACTGTCGACCGTCTCTCCGGGGGCTTGACCAATGAGAATTTCAAGGTGCGGGTCGATGGTCGGGCATTCTTCGTTCGAGTCCCCGGGGCAAGTACTGACCTCCTGGCAGTGGACCGGGACAACGAAGTCTTCAATGCGCGGGCCGCGGCAGAGGCCGGCGTCGGGCCCCGTGTGCTTTACTATCTGCCTTCGTTTCACGCCATGATTCTGGAGTTCCTGGACGGCGTGACAATGTCCAACGAGACCTTGTCTGCGCCGGGGATGCCTGCACGTGTTGCCGGCGTTATCCGACGATTGCACGCCGGCCCGCGTTTTCTTACCGATTTCAACATGTTTCGTCTGGTCGAGTTCTACCTGGATGTTTGCACGCGGCGGGGCTTTCGAATTCCGGCAGGATACGCTGCAAGGAAAGCGACGCTCCATCGGATCGAGCAGGCAGTCGCCGCCAAGCCGCTCGCGACGGTTCCCTGCCACAACGACCTGCTGGCGGAGAACTACATGCAGGTGGACGGCTCATTGGTCCTGATCGACTACGAATACAGCGGCAACAACGACCCGTGCTTCGAACTCGGCAATACGTGCCAGGAGCTGAAGTACAGCGAGCAGCAGATCGTGGAGGTTTGCACCGGGTATTTCGGAGCGTCGTCGCCGCCGAGGATTTCGCGCCTCAAGCTCAATATGATCATGTCTGATGCCGGCTGGTCGCTCTGGGCGGCAATCCAGGCTTGCATCAGCAAGATCGAATATGACTTCTGGGAGTGGGCCAGTGAGCGCTGGACCCGCGCCCTGGCGAAGATGGATTCTGACGACTTTCCCCGGTGGATCAGGGAGGTTCGATCCTAGAATGGCGTAGCGAAAAGTTGGGAGTGGCCCGGGGATGGCCGCAGCGAATCAGTCAAAGATTAGAAAGGGGAAGGGCAGCTCATGAAAGACCAGGCACAAGTCGTCATCGTTGGGGGAGGGATTGTCGGCGCCAATATCGCCTACCATCTGGCCAAACTCGGCTGGACCGACGTAATTCTGTTTGAGAAGGGGGAAATTGCCAGCGGCGAATCCTCGCACGCGGCCGGCCTTGTTACGCAGTTTGCGACCTCGCAAACTCTGATGCAGTTTCGCAAGTACAGCATCGAGCTGTACAGCGGTCTTGGGCTATTCGATCACGTCGGCAGTCTGCGTGTGGCCTCCAGCGCAGAGCAGTTCCTGGAACTGCAGCGCAGTGTGAGCAGGGCAAAGGCCATCGGCATGGATGTGGAAGTCATCTCGCCCGCAGAGGCGCTCCGCGTCATGCCTCAACTCAGCCCGGACAATCTCTTCGGTGCCATCTATTTGCCGCGCGATGGGCATCTTGACCCCTATACCACGACCACCAGCATGGTCCAGTTTGCAAAGCAGCTGGGGGTAACCGTTCATACGGGCGTGCGGGTGACTGGAATTGAACTCTCGCCCAAGGGTGAGGTGCAGCGCGTCATCACGGATCACGGCTCCGTCAAGACGCAGATCGTGGTCAATGCGGCGGGGATGTGGGCACCCCGCGTCGCTGCCATGGCAGGGCTGCTTCTGCCCACCACGCCGGTGGATCATCAGCACATCGCCCTCAAGGCTGTCGCCGGCAGCGAGTTTCCGCACCAAACACCCTGCCTTCGTGATCCCGACAATTTGGTCTACATGCGCGAGGAGGCCGGAGGACTTGTGATCGGCGGCTACGAGCCCAATCCGCTGGCCCGCTGGATCGATGGCACCCCATGGGAGCACGGTGGCACGGCGCTGCCGCCAGACTATGACCGCTTTGAGCAGCTGCTGGAAGGTGCGATCCGGCGCATCCCATTCCTGGAGACGGCTGGCATCATTACCCTTGTTTGCCACCCCGGCGCGTACACGCCCGATTGTCAGCCTCTCCTTGGGCCCATGGCGGGTGCACGCGGCATGTGGATTGCGGCGGGCATGTCCTTGAACGGCTACGGCGGAGCCGGCGGCATTGGCAAGCTCATGGCCGAATGGATTGTCGAGGGTGAGCCTTCGCTCGATGTCTACGCCTTCCGGGCGACCCGCTTTGGCAACTACTACGCCAGCCCGTACTACGCGGCCGAGCGTACCCGCGAGGGCGTGAAGTACTACTATCGCCTCCGCTTCCCGAACGACGAAAACGAGTGGGCGCGCCCACATCGCGTCAGCCCGGTTCATTCGCGGTTGCAGGAACTTGGCGCCGTATTTGGCGAGAAATTCGGCTGGGAACGCGTCAACTACTTCCAGCCAGGCCAGGCGTGGCGTCGCGCCGGAACCGACCAGCGCGAGTGGGGCTGGAAGCGGCCCCCCTATTTTGAGCGCGTCGGCCAGGAACACCTCGCCACGCGTGAGCGGGTCGCCCTTTTTGACCTTACATCGTTTGGCAAGATCGAGGTCACCGGCCCGGGCGCGCTTCCGCTGCTCGAACGGGTCGCGGACGGTGAGATGGACAAGCCGGCCGGTAGCGCCACGTACACACAGTTTCTGAATACGCGCGGCGGCGTCGAGGCGGACTTGACAGTCACGCGTCTGGGCGAAGACTTGTTTCGCGTGATCACCGGGTCTGCATTCATCGGCAATGACCTCGCATGGCTGCGTATGCACCATCAGCCTGATGACGGCCCCGTGGCCATTCGCGATATCACGATGGATTGGGCTTGTCTTGCACTTTGGGGCCCCGAGGCGCGGCACGTTCTCGAGAAGATCACAAAAGACGATGTGTCCAATGAGGCCTTCCCGTATCTGCACGCCAGGGTAATCGAAATCAATGGCGCGGCTGTTTGGGCGCAGCGTGTGAGCTACGTGGGCGAGTTGGGATGGGAACTCTACATCCCCCCCGAGCGCGCAGAGCTCGTCTGGGACGCCCTCATGAATTCGGGCGCCGAATTCGGGATCGAGGTCGGCGGCTACAAGGTGCTGGACTCACTTCGGCTGGAAAAGGGCTACCGCTACTACACGGCAGACGTGACTCCACTTGAGACACCTTACGAGGGCGGCCTTGGCTTCTGCGTCAGTCTCGACAAAGGCGATTTCATCGGCCGTCAGGCGCTGGTCGCTGCCAAACAAGCGGGATTGACGCGCAAGCTGTGCACCCTTGTACTTGACAAGCAGGAGTTCACGCAGATCTACGGCGGAGAGGCCGTCTTCCACGATGGCAAAGTCATCTCTCGAGTCCGCAGCGGCGGATTCGGGTACACTGTCAAGAAGAACATCCTGTATGCCTATTTGCCCGCCGAGCTGGCCACGAAAGGCACGCGTCTGGAGCTGGACTTGATCGAGGGGCGGCATCCGGGAGAGGTGACGGCCTCCGTCTTGCTCGACCCCAAGGGTGAAAGGCTGCGCTCCTGACCATCCAGCCAGTCCGCCTGACACGTGCTCTTGGACTTGCGGTCGGCCCCGCTTTCATCAAGAGTTTATTGTCGTTCTGAAGGAGAAACCTGAATGTTGCCGCTTACTGCTGCCGAGATGATGCATCTCAAAGACACGTTGGGCCAAAGGCGACCCGGACACGGCTTGCCGCGGCCTCTCTATCACGATGAATTGGTCTACCGCGCGGAGCTGGACTTCATCTGGCGCGCAGGGTGGCTTTTTGCCGGGCACTCGTGCCAGATCCCCAGTCCTGGCGACTACTTTCTGTACGACGTGGGTGGCGATTCCGTCATCATCGTCCGTGACAACGAGGGGCAGCTTCACGCTTTATTCAACGTCTGCAGGCACCGCGGCTCGATCATCTGCGACGCAACCGAAGGGAACGTCAAGCGCTTCATCTGTCCCTACCACCAGTGGACCTATGCCCTCGATGGCCACTTGCTCCTCTGGCGTGGTATGCAGGACGGCTTGGACAAATCGCAGCTCGGCCTGCACCAGGCCCACGCGCGCGAGGTGGAAGGACTAATTTTCATAAGTCTCGCGCACGAGCCCCTGGATTTTGAGCCCGCCTTCCAGACCATTGCACCTGCCGCCCGCCCGCAGGGCCTCGCGCGGGCCAAGGTGGCCAAGATCATGGATTTCGACGTGCAGGCCAATTGGAAACTGGTCTGGGAGAATAACCGCGAGTGCTACCACTGCAACGTCAATCATCCTCAGTACGTCAAGGCTAATTTCGACCACTATAACGTGGACGACACTATCGAACGCGTCGCCACGCAACTGGCTACCGTCACCGAGCGGAGCGAGGCCAAATGGGCCGCGCAGGGTCTGGCGGTCACCCGCCTCGAGACCGGGATGACCGAGTTCCCGGATCCCGAGCACAACATCTGGTATTCGGCCAACAGAACCCCCCTTGTGGACGGTTTTGTTACCGAGTCCCTGGATGGCAAGCAGATCGCGCCCTTGATGGGCGATTACACCGACGCCGCGGACGTGGGCACCCTGCGCATCCGTATGCTTCCCAACTTCTGGAATCATTCGAGCTGTGACCACAGCGTAGCAGTCCGCCTCACGCCCAATGGCCTGTATCACACGCAGATTCGCATGACGTGGCTGGTGGACCAGAAAGCAGAGGAGGGCAAGGACTACGATCTCGACAAGATGCTCCCATTCTGGCTCTGGACCGCGGAGCAGGACTGGCAGATTTGCGTGAATCAACAGCGCGGCGTGACGTCGCACGCCTATACGCCCGGCCCCCTCTCCACGTACAAGGAATACAACCTCGACCGCTTCCTTCGCTGGTATCTGATGCAGATGAACGGCGCCATCGGATAGTCTCCTCCAATGCAGTCCTCGCCTCCCCAGTACGTTGGCTTCGGCATGCTGACACCCGTGGTGATCCTGGTTGTGGATCAGCTCCCCGAGCACAACACCGGCGCCCTGACCAAGGAGGTGAGCGAATTTGTCTTTGACGACGCAGCCATCGTCGCCTGCCTGCTTCGTCAATGGGACGTGCCAACGGCCATGATTGGCACGGCGGTGGGCGATGACGCCCGCGGGCACATGCTTGCGCGCCAGCTGCAGGATTGGGGCGTGCAGGGCGAAGTTCGCTTCTCGAAGTCGATCAAGACGCCGTTTGAGGTGGACGTCTCGGACCGTAGCGGCGCCCGCACCTATTTTTGGCAACGCACGCCGCAGGTCTTGAACACACTTGATACGGCGGATTTATCCCTGTTGCCTGGTTCGAAGATCCTGTACGTCGACTGGTACGATGGCGACCACATCCTGCGTGCCATGCACGAGGCCAATCGGCTCGATATCCCTGTCTTTCTCAATTTCGAGCATGGCCATGCCGATCCGGCGCTCCTCGAGCGCTACGGCCGGCGCGCAACCATCTGTCAGGCTGTGACGGATGCCGCCCAGTTGGGGGAGGAACCTCCACTGGAGGTGGCACGCAAGCTCCTGCGCGTCGGCGTCAAGACCGCCTTGATCACGTTGGCGGGCGAGGGCTGCCTTGCCCTCAGAGGCAGCGAGGTCGTGCGTGTCCATGCACCGCGGGTCGAGGCCGTGGACGGCTGCGGCGCGGGCGCCACGTTTTCAGCCGGTTTCGTTTACGGCCATCTCCGCGGCTGGCCCCTGGCGGACACACTTCGGTTTGCCACCTCCGCCGCCTCCCTGAAAGTCACGCGCGCAGGACTCGAGATGTTTCCCGTCGATAGGATCGTTTCAGAAGGTGCGAAGCTGAAGGCGGAGCAACTGCAGCTAGCCTCGGCCGACTTGAGTGAGGAGGTTTTGCCTTGACCTCTTTCGCCACCTTGCTGGCGCCTGATCAGGTGACGCGGGTGCATCAGGCCTCGCTCGAGATCCTGGAAAGCGTCGGTCTGCTGGTCCGTCATCCCAGGGCACGTTCGGTCTTTGCCAGGCATGGTTGCCGTGTGGATGGGGAGACGCAGCTCGTGAAGTTTCCGCCGGCGGTGGTTGAGGAGTTCCGCAGCCAGATTCCGCCGACGTTCACATTCCGTGGCCGCGATCCAAGGTTCGATCGTACGATCCCGCACGACAGCCCGCTTATCGTAACCGGCAGCTCTGCCCCGGACGTGATTGACCCGGTCACGAGGCTCGAGCGCCGCTCCCGCTCGGACGACATCGCCCGCATCGCGCATCTGATCAATCAGCTGCCCGGATACGATGTGTTCTCGGTGTCCACGCTTGCGGATGATGCGGCGTCCGATCAGTTCACACTGGCGCGCCTGTATCCTGCCCTGAAGCATTGCCTGAAGCCAATACGCATTACGAGTAGGGATCTGGCCGATGCGGCGGCGATTCTGCACCTGGGAAGCCTGATCGCCGGAAACGACGCCGCATATCGCGATCATCCGTTCATCACGCACCACTTCTGTCCGGTAGTCTCGCCCCTGACCATGGATGTGTCCTCGACCGAGATGCTGATGTTCTACGTCGAGGGAAAGTGGCCGGTCTATCCGACCATCGTGCCGAACGCCGGACTCACCTCGCCGATGTCGATGGCAGGCACGCTGGCTCAGGGGAATGCCGAGTTTCTGGCAGCGGCCGTCCTGATGCAAATGGTGCAGCCGGCCACGCCGCTGATTTACGCCACTCTCCCCACTGTGGCGGACATGCGCACGGGCGCGTATGCCTCCGGCGGCATCGAATGCGGAATGTTGCACATGGCGTTTGCCCAGATGGCGCGCTTCTACAATCTGCCCTCCGGGGGCTACATTGGACTGACGAATGCCAAGGTCAACGATGCCCAGTCAGGCTTCGAGACCGGCATGTCGGTCGTTGCCGGCGTTCTGGCGGGCGTGGATATGCTCAACATGGGTGGCCTGCTGGACGCACTCAAAGTATTCGACTTCGCCAAGGCGGTGATTGATGATGAGATCGCCCTCATGCTGAAGCGTCTGAAGCGCGGACTCGAATTTGAGGAGACGGAGCTGGCCTTGGATGTGATGGCGGCGGTGGGCCCAGGCGGCTCCTACATGGTGCATCCGCACACCGTGAAACGCATGAAACGATCCGCGTTCCTGCCTTCGCTCGCCGATCGCAATGCCCGCTCCCAATGGGAAAGCAAGGGCGCACTGGACACCCATGACCGCGCGATGCGCCGCGTGCGCGAGATCCTGGCTGCTGCCGGGCCCCCGCTGCTTGCTCCCGCCGTGGAAGCACGGATTCATGCTGAATTCCCGGACCTTGTTTCCGGCGAACTGCAAACGCCGGAAGCCTGGCTGGCTTAGGCACGGCGAAAAGGACGCGAGATGAACTTGTTCTTTGCGACGGATGTGCACGGCTCCGAAATTTGCTGGAAGAAATTCATCAATGCGGGCAAGTTCTACAAGGCAGATGTCATCATCCTGGGCGGCGACATGACGGGCAAGGCCATCATCCCGATTGTCGCCCAGGGGGGTGGCAAGTACAAGGTAACCCTGCTCGATCAAGAAAACCTCCTGACGACTCAGGAAGAGGTCGACAGGATGGTGACGACCATCCAAAACCGCGGCTACTACCCATACATCACAGACCCGGATCAGGCCCAGCAGATCTCCGCCGATCAAGGGCGCTCGGACCAGCTCTTCTTGACCGAAGCCCTGAGCACATTGCGCCGTTGGATCGAATACGCCGACTCGAAGCTGGATGGTACGGGCATGCGCTGTTTTGTCTGTCCGGGCAATGACGACATGTTTGAGATAGACGAGCTGATCAAGCAGTCCAAACATGTTGAACTCGTCGAGGGCAAGATTATCCAGCTCGATGAGCATCATGAGATGATCAGCGCTGGCTGGTCGACACCCACACCCTGGGACACGCCCCGCGAAGAATCAGAGGCTCAACTGCGACAGCGCATCCAGGTGATGATTGATCAGCTCAAGGATGCCAGGAATTCCGTTTTCAACCTCCACGACCCTCCGTATGGGAGTGGCTTGGACG
>Ga0214473_10011968_pt1 | contig 10177 bp, 7 predicted proteins | sample RVTome_7_FD_203509 | JGI IMG/M metagenome (GOLD analysis project Ga0214473, IMG submission 203509) | Soil microbial communities from uranium-contaminated site in the Upper Colorado River Basin, Wyoming, United States - RVT98D197 | ecosystem: Environmental > Terrestrial > Soil > Contaminated >... | reverse complement strand
TCCACTCGCTGCCCCCGGAGCTCGGCTTCGAGCAGGCGCTCGGGAAGGTCGGGCTCGTCGTGTGCTTCTCGTCCATCCCCGACGAGACGAGCGAGAAGGCGCAGCTGGTGCTGCCCGACCACACGCCGCTCGAGAGCTGGGGCGATGCCTCGCCGCGGCCCGGCGTGCGCTCGGTGGTGCAGCCGACGATCCGTCCGCTCTTCGATACGCAGGCGCTCGGCGACACGCTGCTCGACACCGCACGCGCGATGGGAGAGGCGACCGCCGTGAAGCTGCCGCAGGGGAGCTTCCGCGCCGTCGTCGAGGCGAGCTTCTCCGGAAGCGATCTCGCGACGGTGCTCGCGAAGGGAGGCGCCTTCGCCGCCGCGCCGCTGCGCTCGGGTCCGGTGCAGGTCGGTGCGGCAAAGCTGCGCTTCGGCGCGCCGGACCTCGCCGGCGCCGGTGATCACGCGCTCCTCGCCCATCCCTCGCCGCTCCTCTACGACGGGCGCGGGGCCGCGCTGCCGTGGCTCCAGGAGACGCCCGATCCGGTCAGCAAGATCTGCTGGCAGTCCTGGCTCGAGATGAGCGAGGCGACGGCGGCGGCGCTCGGCGTCGAGACCGGCGACGTGGTCTCCGTCGAGACGGCGGCGGGCGCGGCCCTCGTGCCGGCCTTCCCGCGCGGCGGGATCCGCGACGACGTGGTCGCGCTCGCCGTCGGACAGGGCCACCGCGTGGGCCTCTACGCCTCCCACGCGAACGACGGCCGGCCGGGCGAGGCGCGCGGAGCGAACGCGATGGCGCTCGTGCCCGCGACGCGCGACGAGGCGGGCGGTCGGGCCTGGCTCGCGACCAAGGCCCGCCTCTCGGCCACGGGCGGGCACGTGCGGCTCGCGCTCACCCAGAAGAGCGACAACAAGCGCGGGCGCCAGCTCGGCGACGCGGTCTCCCTCTCCGCCCTCGCCGCGAGCGGGCACGGCGAGGAGGCCGCCCACGGCGGCTCGCACGAGATCCGTCGGCCCTACGATGCCGCGGGCGACGCCGTCGACGACTCGCTCTACCGCTGGGGCATGACGATCGACGTCGACAAGTGCACCGGCTGCAGCGCGTGCATGGTCGCCTGCTCGATCGAGAACAACATCCCGAACATCGGCGAGGAGGGGGTGGTCCGCTCCCGGCAGATGCACTGGCTGCGGATCGAGCGCTTCGTGGGCGACGGCGATCAGGAGCTGCTCGTCGGCCGGCCGCCGCGCAACGACCGCGAGCAGCTCGGTCGGATCGACGTGCGCAACTCGCCCATGCTCTGCCAGCACTGCGGCGCCGCGCCCTGCGAGCCCGTCTGCCCGGTGCTCGCGACCTATCACTCGCCCGAAGGCCTGAACGGGATGATCTACAACCGCTGCATCGGCACGCGCTACTGCTCGAACAACTGCCCGTACAAGGTCCGGCGCTTCAACTGGTTCGACTACGCGATCGAGCGCCTGCCCGACCCGCTGCCGCTGATGCTGAACCCCGACGTGACCGTGCGCGGCCAGGGCGTGATGGAGAAGTGCAGCTTCTGCGTCCAGCGCATCGACCTGGCCCGACAGGGGGCGAAGGACGCAGGGCGCCCGATCGCCGACGGGGAGGTCACACCGGCCTGCGCGCAGACCTGCCCGAGCCAGGCCATCGTATTCGGCAACCTGCGCGACGAGAAGAGCCGCGCGCTCGAGCAGGCTCGCAGCAACCCCGCGCGCGCCTACCACGCGCTGCACGTGGTCAACACCCGGCCCAGCGTGACCTACCTGGCCCGGGTGATGCGCGAGCCCGGGAGCCGGATCGAGGAGGGCAGGCACCATGCGGCGGCAGCGGCCCGGGATGGGAAGGAGACGGCATGACGCCTCCGTCGCAGGCACAGGCCGTGGCCGGCATGATCCGGCGGCCGCCGGCGCCGCCGGATTCGAGGATCAACCGGGACATCCTCTCCGTGATGGAGGGGGCTTCGCTCGGATACTGGCTGCTGCTGCTCGCCGCCGTGGTGATGGTCCACGTGGCGGGAGGCATCTGGGTCTACCAGGTCTACAAGGGCCTCGGGATCGCCGGCTACGTCCACCCGGTCTTCTGGGGCGCGTACATCGTCACCTTCGTCTTCTGGGTCGGCATCGCCCACGCGGGCACGCTGATCTCGGCGATCCTCTACCTGTTCCGGGCGAAGTGGCGCAACGCCATCAACCGCAGCGCCGAGGCCATGACGGTCTTCGCCGTGCTCACCGCGGCGCAGTTCCTCGGCATCCACGTCGGCCGGATCTGGAAGTCCTACTTCATCCTCCCCTACCCGAACCAGCGTGGCCTGTGGGTGAACTTCAAGAGCCCGCTGCTCTGGGACACCTTCGCGATCTCGACCTACGCCACGATCTCGGCCGTCTTCTTCTACGTCGGCCTGATCCCGGACCTGGCGATCGCGCGCGACCGCGCAGTGGGCTGGCGCAAGCTGCTCTACACGGTCCTGGCGATGGGCTGGCAGGGGAAGTCCTCGCAGTGGAAGGCGCACAGTCGCACCGTGCTCCACCTCTCCGGCCTCGCCACGCCGCTCGTGCTCTCGGTGCACAGCGTCGTGTCCTGGGACTTCGCCATGTCGATCGTCCCGGGCTGGCACGCGACCATCTTCGGGCCCTACTTCGTCGCCGGCGCGATCTTCTCGGGCTTCGCCATGGTGCTCACCATGATGATCCCGGTCCGGCGGATCTTCGGCCTCGAGGAGTACATCACCGACTACCACTTCGAGAACATGTCGAGGTTCCTGCTGCTCACCTCGATCATCGTGGGCTACGCCTACGTCTCGGAGTACTTCACCGCGTGGTACAGCGGCGCCGAGGCGGAGCAGTCCGCCTTCTGGCTGCGCGCCTTCGGGCCCTACTGGGTGTCCACCTGGGTGATGATCCTCTGCAACGCCGTGTTCCCACAGATCCTGTGGTTCAAGAAGGCGCGGACCCATATCCCCACACTCTTCGTGCTCTCGGTGCTGATCAACATCGGGATGTGGTTCGAGCGCTACGTCATCATCATCACCGGCCTCTCGCGCGAGTACGACCCGGCCGCCTGGGGCATCTACACGCCGAGCTGGCCCGAGCTCGGCATCGTGGCGGGGAGCTTCGCCTTCTTCTGCATGTTCTTCCTGATCTTCATCAAGATCTTCCCCGTGATCGCCATCGCCGAGGTGAAGGAGCTCGCGATCCACGAGAAGGCGCACATGGACGAGCGCATCCACGGCGCCTGGGCGGAGGAATAGCCCGTGCCGACCCTCCTCGCCGTGTTCGATCAGCCGGTGTCGGCTGCCGAAGCCGCGCAGCGCCTCAAGAGCCGCGGCTACACCGACATGGAGATCTACTCCCCCGCCGCGTTCCGCGAGCTCGAGGAGGTCCTCGACGAGAAGCCGAGCCGCGTGCGTCTGTTCACGCTGATCGGCGGCCTCACGGGCCTCGTCACCGGCTACGCGATGACGATCTGGATGGCCAACGACTGGCCGATCATGCTCGGCGGGAAGCCCTTCTCCTCGATCCCGCCCTACACGATCATCGGCTTCGAGCTGACGATCCTCTTCGGCGGTCTGCTCACGGCGCTCGGCCTCTTCGTCGTGGGAGGGCTGCCGAGCATGCGTCTCGACCCGGTGTACGACGCGCGCTTCTCGGCCGAGGACTTCGGCATCGCCGTGCGCTGCCGCGACCGCGACGTCTCCGAGATCGATGCTCTCTTGCGCAGCCACGGCGCGAGGGAGGTGACCCTTGTCGAGTCCTAGGGCCCGCAAGGTCGGGCGGATGCTCTTCGCCCTCGTGGTCTCGTCCCTCTCGGGAACCCTCGGCTGCTGGGAGCAGTGGTCGAACGAATGGTTCCCGCAGATGAAGTGGCAGCCGGCCGTGCAGGCCTTCGAGCGCACGATGCACGACGGGAGGGTCGACCCCTTCTCTCCGCCCGACGGCAGCGTGCCGACTGCGGGCTACGAGGCGCCGGTCACCCTCGAGAACGACGCCGCGGCCAACGCGCTCGCCAATCCCCGGCCGATGAGCGTGGCCTCGCTCCAGAACGGCCGCATCCAGTACCAGACCTACTGCTCGCCCTGCCACGGCAGCTCCGGGCGAGGCGACGGCACGGTCAGCATGACCGGTCCGCTCCAGGGGCCGATCGCCGCCATCCTCCCGCTCGCCGGCCCCGGGGCCATCGCCCCGCTGCGCAGCGACGGTCACATCTACACCACGATCCGCTACGGGCGCCGCCGCATGCCGAACTACCGGCGCATCACGCCCGAAGACCGCTGGGACATCGTGAACTGGCTCCGCTACCTCGACGGGAAGAAGGGGATCGGCCAATGAGCGCGCCCACCCGGTACCGCGCCAACCCCCGGGAGATCCCCGTGGCCTGGCTCGGGGGCTGCCTGCTCCTGGTCGCGATCGGTGTGCTCTCGTTCCTGGCGGGCCTGCGCAGCGATCCGCGCGCGGCCTGGCTCGCCTACCACTCGAACTTCGTCTTCTTCGCGACGCTCTCCCAGGCCGGCGTGGTGCTCGGCTCGGCGCTGGTCATCGTCGGGGCGCGCTGGGCGGGCCCGGTGCGGCACGTGGCCGAGGCGCTCGCGGCGTGGGTGCCGATCTCCCTCGTGCTCGCGGCCGTCGGCTACTTCGGGCACGACGTGATCTTCGCGAACTGGATCCACGGGGCTCCGCCCGGCAAGGAGGGCTGGCTCAACCTCCCGCGGGTCTACGCCACGGACCTCGGCGTGATGGCGGTGATGACCGTTCTCACGCTGGTCTACCTCAAGGCCTCCTTTCGTCCCTCGCTTCGCGAGGCGGCCGAGAGCGCCCCGCGCGCGCGCGGCCTCTTCCAGAGCTGGACGCGCGACTGGAAGGGCGACGCGGCCGAGTGGGAGGCGTCGCAGCAGCGTCTGCGCGTCCTCGCTCCGATCCTCTGCCTGCTCTACGCCTTCGGCTACACCCTCTTCGGCTTCGACCAGGTGATGTCGCTCTCGCCCACCTGGTTCTCCACCATCTTCGGCTGGTACTTCTGCTGGGGCGGCTGGCTCTCGGCGGTGGCGGCCACCGCGTTCGTGAGCGTGCTGCTGCGGCGGTCGCCGGGCTGGACGGACGAGATCACGAAGGCGCGCCTGCACGACCTCGGGAAGATGGTGTTCGCCTTCTCCGTCTTCTGGATGTACCTCTTCTTCTCCCAGTACATCGTGATCTGGTACGGGAACCTCCCGGAGGAGACCCAGTTCCTTCAGGCGCGCCTCGGCTCGCAGTTCATGCAGGACACCTGGTACTTCGCGATGTCGCGGCTCGAGGAGCCCTACGTGCACCTCTCGCTCGCGGCGTGGGCGGCGAACTGGATCATCCCCTTCTGGGTCCTGCTGGGGCAGCGGCCGAAGCGCACTCCGGCGATCCTCGGCAGCGTGGCCGGCATCATGCTGGTGGGCTTCTGGCTCGAGCGAAACGTGCTGATCTGGCCCTCGCTCGTCCCGGACGACGGCTCGGCCTGGCTGGGCCCGATCCAGCTCGGGATCGCCGCCGGCTTCTTCGGGGCGTTCACGCTCGTCTACCTGATCTTCACCCGGGTCTTCCCGACCCTTCCGCTCCCGGAGCGCTCCTCGGACTAGCAGGGGGCAAGCGCGAAGCGCGCGCAGCGAGCCAGAGGCGAGCGACGTGCGGCGGGCTACGCTCCGGGCGTGGCGGTGGTCGAGACGGGGCCGGGCGAGAGCTTTCCGCTTCGCCGTGGCGCGTCCTCGATCGTGCTCGAGGACGAGGGCTTCCACCATCCGGGCTCCCCGCGAGGAGGGGGCCACGCCTACACGCGGTACAAAGACCTGACCCACGTGGCGGCCACGCCGCGCGCGCTGTGGGTCGGGGCGCGGCGCTCGGTGGTCCCCCTGGTTCGCCCGCTCTTCGTGGACCCCGGCGGACCCGAGCGCCTCGAGGCGGCGCTGCTGGCCCGCGTCGCGCGGTTGCCCGGAGGGGCGGAGCAGCTCGAGCGCATGCGCGAGCTCGATGCGATGGCCCACGAGAGCCGGCGTCCGCTCGCCACCTGGGTCCTCGCCGGCGCCTGCCTCGCCGTCTTTGCGCTCCAGCTCCTCCTGGGCCCCGAGCTCTTCGAGGTGGGCTACTTCAGCGCCACGCTCGTGGCCGACGGCGACCTGTGGCGCACCTTCACGGCCGGGCTCCTGCACGGCTCGCCGCTCCATCTGACCGTGAACCTGGTCGGCCTCTTCTTCTTCGGCTCGCTGGTGGAGCGGGCCCTCGGGACGGCCCGGGTCGTCTGCGTGATGGCGCTGGCCGAGATCGGCTCCATGACCGCGAGCGCGGTCGCGGGCGAGGGCGGGGTGGTGGGGGTCTCGGGAGTGCTCGCGGGCCTGGTCGGGGCGCTCCTCTTCCTCGAGCTGTTCCGCCGGGACCAGATCCCCGCCTGGTGGCGCCTCCCGCGGCGCCTGCTCCTGATGCTGATCATCCTGATCCCCCTCCAGGCCCTCCTCGACATGAACGTCCCGCTGATCGCGGGAGAGGCGCACATCGGCGGCTTCGTGGCGGGGATCGCCACGGCCGCGCTCCTCACGCGCCGCGCGCGTCTGTCCGCGGCGGCCCCCGCCGGGGTGCGCGCGGCAGCGGCGGCCGCCGCCATGGCGTCGCTCGTCTCGCTGGGCGCGGCCGCGGCTGCCCTGCTCCTCCCGGACGACTTCCTCGCGGAGCATGCCGAGCGCCTCGCGAGGCTCCCCGGGATGACCCCGCAGGAGCTCAACAACTACGCCTGGCTGATCGCGATCAAGCCGGAGTCGACCCGCGAGCAGCTCGAGGCGGCGCTGCTGCTTGCGGAGAGGGCGGTCGCGGAGACGCGGCGCAGCGACCCGACGCTCCTCGACACGCTCGCGGAGGTCCAGTTCCAGCTCGGGCGCCCCGAGCTCGCGCTGCCGATCATCGACGAAGCGATCCACCGCGCTCCCGGGGAGGCGTACTACCGGGAGCAGCGCCGCCGCTTCACGGGCGAGCGCGCGCCCGCCGACCGGCCCCCCGACCCGGTGCTGCCCTGGGGCGTGGATCCGGGGCGGCCGCCGCTCCCGCCCGACGACCACGGCGTCACGGTCTGATCTCGTCCCCGTCGTCGGCGACGACGATCCGGCCCTGGAACTCGTCGTCGATCTGGCTGGTGAGCTGGATCGCGACCACGGGTGGCGGGCGCAGGCGCACGAGCACGAGGGATGCGATGCCGGCCCGCTGCGCGAGGAGGCCTACGGCGTCGATCGAGGTGTGCAGGCGCGCCTCGCGCGCGAGCTGCTCCGGGGTGACGTCGAGGGCGGCCTGCGCGGCCACCTCCGCCGACGGAACGTAGACGGCCTCGTGCACCAGGACGTCGGCACCGCGCGCGAGCGCGACCAGTGCCTCCGGCGCCCAGCCCGTGCCGGAGACGACGGCCGAGCGACCGTCCGCCTCGAAGCGCCAGCCGAGGGCCGGGAGCGGTCCGCCCGGCAGCTCCGCGGCGCGAGCCACGACCCCGTCCCGCTCCTCCGCGAAGCCCCCGGCGACCTCGTGCGCGTCGAGCCGGGCGCCCTCGAGCGGGAGCGCCAGCGCGGTGGCCCGGGCCAGGAGACCCGCCGCGTGAGCCGACTCGAGCGCGGTCGCGAGAGCGAGGGTGCCCGGCGGTCCGACGACCCGCAGCGGCGCGCTCCTGCCGTCGAGCCAGCCCGACGCCAGCAGGTCGTCGAGACCGACGGTGTTCTCGGGCAGGAGATTCGTCAGGTACACGCAGTCGGGCTGCCGCGCCGGGATCTTCGCCTGGCGCAGCGCCTCGGCCAGGCCCCGCCCGGCATCGACGAGGGCGATCCGCCCGCCGCGCGCCACGGCCGTCGCGGGCCCGAGCCGGCGCGGGTTCGCGTGCGCTCCGCCCGTCCCGACGGTGATCAGCGTGAACGCGTCGAAGCGGCGCGGGTCGAGCGGCGCCACCCCCGCCACGACGCGGTCCGCCTGCCAGGCCACGCAGGTGAGCGCCCAGCTCGCGACCACCACCGCGAACACCACGAGGAGCGCCACGACCCGCAGCTGGGTCACGCGAAGACGACCGTCTTGTTGCCGTGGACCAGGACGCGGTCCTCGAGGTGCCAGCGGACGGCGCGCGAGAGCACGCTGCGCTCCACGTCGCGCCCCTTGCGTACCAGCTCCTCGACCGAGTGGCGGTGGGAGGCCCGGATCACGTCCTGCTCGATGATCGGACCCTCGTCGAGATCCGCCGTGGCGTAGTGGGCGGTCGCACCGATCAGCTTCACGCCGCGCTCGTAGGCCTGGTGGTAGGGGCGCCCGCCGCTGAAGGCCGGAAGGAAGGAGTGGTGGATGTTGATGACGGGCCGCCCGAAGCCGGCCAGGAACTCGACCGAGAGGACCTGCATGTAGCGGGCGAGGACGACGACGTCGATGCGCTCCTCCGACAGCAGCGCGAGCTCGCGCTGCTCCTGGTCGGCCTTGGTCGACTCCTTCACGGGAACGAGGTGGAACGGGATCCCGAACTGGCCGGCGACCCGATCGAAATCGGGGTGGTTGCTCACGATCATCGGGATCTCGCACGGGAGCTCGCCGGCCTGGTGGCGCAGCAGCAGGTCGTAGAGGCAGTGGTTCGTCTTCGAGACGAAGATCGCCATGCGCTTCACGTGATCCGACCAGGCGAGCCGCCAGGTCATCGACAGGCGCGCGGCGACCTCGGCGATCGCGCGCTCGAGGGTCGCGCGATCGGTGACCAGCTCCGCCACGTCGAAGTGGATCCGCTGGAAGAACATCGAGGCGACCGGGTCGGTGTACTGGTCGGCCTCGAGGATGTTGGCGCCGTGACCGTGCAGCAGCTGCGCCAGCGCCGCGACGATCCCCCGCCGGTCGGGGCAGGAGACGAGCAGCGTGGCGGTCTCCGCCGAGGAGGCCGGGGGCATCGCGGGCATTCTAGCGGCTGTGGTCGCACCCGCGGGGCTCCGATAAGCTCATCGATCAAGGGGACCTCACTCGTCCCCGAGTCCCGCGCCCCGGGCCAGGCGGTCCGGAGGGGCGGGGCGACCCGGAGGGGCGGTAACGGCGACCACCCAGGGAACCGGGAATGGATGCGGGGTCTGGGCCTCGCAGGGTGTCCTCGACGCCGGCTTGGGAGGTGATTCGGTGCATCAACGCAGCTCTACGGCGAGTGAGGTGGCGGCGTCCTGAGACGCCAGACCGAATCTTCTGGCAAGTCAGGGTGTTGAGGGACGCACGGTTCCCAGCGCCACCGCCCCGGGAGCGCGGATGCCGTAGCCGCGTTCGGGTTTCGGACCTGCTCCCGGGGCTCTTGCCGGTCTTAGTTCCGGCCGCGGTGCGCGGCTGATGACCCGGACGTGCTCCGGGTGGCCCTGGCTCCGCTCGGCTGCGCCTCGCTGCGCGGCCGCTTCGCGGCCTTGCTGTTTCGGAAGGTGAAGGCCGGGTGACGGGCGCCACAGGGCGGCTGGGGCGGGCCGCCGATTCCATGGCTCGAGCACGCCCCGCGCGCGGTCCCCTCAAGCATCCGATCGGTTAGGCATCCGCTCCGAAGCTCACGATCACCTTGGTCGCCGTGTCGGGGTCGCGGGCGGTCGCGAAGGCCGCGGGGAAGGCGTCCCAGTCGAAGCGGTGGCTGATCATGGCCTCGGGTGTCGGGTCGTCGGCCACGGCCGCGATCACCTCGGGGAACTCGTCCGGGTAGGCGAGCGAGGCCACGATGCTGAGCTCCTTGGCCAGCACCGTGCGGAAGTCCACCGCGACCGGGCGCTTGTGGACGCCGACCACGACGAGCCGTGCGCCCTGGCGGGCGACGCGCAGCGCAGCGTCGGGGTGCACGCTCGCGACCCGCGCCGAACCGCGCACGAGCAGCCAGGGCGCGAAGCCGCCCTCGGAGGCGCCGTTGCCGATGTGACCCGCGGCGGTCGGGTCCACCACGACGGGCTGGCCCGGCTCGAGGCCGCGTACGCGCACGCCGACGCGGTCGACGACGCCGCAGATCTCGTGGCCGAGCGGCATCGGCAGGGCGGTCGGCCCGGCGACTCCGCCAAGCGCGACGTAGCCGAGGTCGGTCCCGCAGATCCCGCAGGCGGAGACGCGCACGAGCACGTCCTCGGGCCCGGGCTCCGGGACGGGGATCTCGTCGATGCGGAGATCGTTCGGCCCGTGGATCCTCGCGGCCTTCACGCCCGCCCGAGCTCCCG
>Ga0214473_10011967_pt1 | contig 10178 bp, 8 predicted proteins | sample RVTome_7_FD_203509 | JGI IMG/M metagenome (GOLD analysis project Ga0214473, IMG submission 203509) | Soil microbial communities from uranium-contaminated site in the Upper Colorado River Basin, Wyoming, United States - RVT98D197 | ecosystem: Environmental > Terrestrial > Soil > Contaminated >... | reverse complement strand
TGAGACAGTAAGTAACCCTTCGACACAGATTGTATCAGAGGAAAAGACGCCGGATTTGAGCTACAAAATTGAGAACACCGAAGGCCGGACGAATGAGCTCTATGCCAATGCCCAAGTTCTTGCTTCGAGTACGCAGCGGTTGCTAAGTAAAAGCAGAACCCTGACGTCGGCGGAATTAAACAATGCCATAGAGGAAATGTCAAAACTTCTGGGATCGCTGTCAGATTCATCTGACCAGAAAACAATCTTTGCCCAAATCAATTGGCTCAACGAGAATTGGGACTTTACCGGTATCGAAGCGCTGAAAAGAGCCGCAAGTAACGCCAGTGATCTTCTCGTTTCGTTGCAAAGGCAGAGCCAGGCGGCATTCACCAGACCCGATATTACTGACCTAAATAACTTAGTTATCGAAGCCGATCTTCTGCCGGAGCTTGTGGGTGATCCTTCTGACCTGCCAAGCGAAAAGACTCTTTATGGAAATATCAAGGGAGTTGGAATCTTGGTACAAACCATAGACGCCAAAGTCGGGGAGATCGATAAAATTCTGGAATCTTGGGATAACTTTAATATTTCTGAGAAGGAATACACTGTCAAATCAATACTTTCTGATACATTAAGTATCAATGTCCTTCCCAAAGTTGATGAGGTTGTCTTCTCAGGGCTTGGCGGTCCAAAAGATGAGTCCGAGTTAAAAAATAGTCTGCTTTCGGTAAAAGGAGTTTTGATAGCAAATAAAACCCACCTTGCTCAAAAAGCTGGTAAAACTGTTGTGGTCACTTGGCCGGAGTGGGATGGTGCCGCTTATAAAATCCTCATCATCAATCCGTCCAAAAAAGATTCCCAGGAAGTTGCCTATAAATATTATCTGCCGTCAGGTTTAAAAAGAGGGGACGTTGAGCAAACCGATAAGGGCTTAACGCTTAATTTTGACAACCAGAAGAATCAGTATTTTATGGAGGTTAACCTGCCTTTGCCTGCAGGCGAGGCCAAGACGCTGAGTCTTAAAACTAATGATATTTCGAAAATTGACCAATCGGAAGCAAAGGCCAAAAAAACTGGCGGACAAGAAGTTTCGGAGGCTTTGGAAACGACCACGGCGGATAGACAAAACAAGGTCTTGGGAATAGAGAATAATAAACCTTTGACCCAGAATGTTGTTCCCGAAACAAGTACCGCTAAAACAATTCCTGAGCTTCCCGGCCTGACTGCTCTTCGAGAGAAAGTTGCCGGCCTCACGGCTCAAATTCCGCGGGAAAATGTGGCGGCTTTGGGGTTAATAATTTTTCTTTCGGGCCTCATCGCCTTGATTGTTTATCTAATGAGGACATTTATCAGGTGGAACAAAAAATCCGGACAAAGCGTTTCCGCAGAAGTTCAACTGGCCGATGTTGAGAGTATCTTAATACCGAAAGTTGCGACTAAAAAAGAGACGATTAAGAAAGGACCTTCTTGGCTCACGATAAAATTCCGGGCCATAGTCTCGGCAATAGTTGCAATCCCAGCTTCGATAATATCATTTTTCTTGAAAGTTCTATCCTCAGCCACAAAGGCCTTGGCCTCTTTCATTAATGGTTTGCTCAAGATCCCAGTCTCGATATTAAAGTTTTTCTCAGGGGTCCTCCCATCGGTTAAAACGTTCACAACCTCCGTAATAACAGGCTTGGCCAGGTTTACATCCTCGGTGCTAACTTCTATTCTGCGGGCCTTCCGCGCCATCGTCCAGGCGATTTTAACGTTGGCGGCAAAGATAATATCCGGGGCCAGAAAAACCGTTGTGACTGTTGGAAACTCTTTACTGAAAATCCCGGTTGCAACTTTGACCTTTTTCTTAAAGGTCTTGTCTTCGGTGAGAACGTTCTTGGTCACCCTGTCAACAGGTTTTTACAAGCTCGTAGCCTCGATTATCGCTTTGGTGAGACTAGGAGTAGCCGCGGTTGTCAAAGGTAGCCTGATGTTTGTTTCCAATCTGATATCTGCCGTGACAGCGTTTTTTGTGAGTATCGGGTCCGCCATTACAAAAACAGCGCACTCTGTCAAAGCGGGGATACCGGCAATTTTATCTTCGATTAAAACTTTTTTCTTGAGGACTATGACTTCGGTTAAAAATCTTGTTATTGGTCTGATAACTTCCTTACTGCAGGCGGTAAAAGCAACCATCAACGCAGTGGTAGTTTTTATCAAGAATCTGATATCCGCCCTGGTCAAGGCGGTCGTCTCGATTAAGACAGGGGTGCCGGCAGTCTTGACTTCGATAAAGAACTTTTTCCTGAACCTGATATCTTCGGTGGCTGGATACATTCTGGCGGTTGCAAAAGCTTTTAAAAAGGCCCTCTTGGCGGTTATTGGTGCTATCAGAACCTTCGTTACCAATGTCGTCTCCGCCATCAGCGCGTTTTTGGTCAAGATTGTTTCCTCGGTCGTAACTTTGGTGGCAAAAATAATATCGTTAGTGACCAGGGCCGTGATTTCCACAAGCACCTTTTTCTTAAAAGTTCTGTCCTCAATCATAAAAACTCTGGCTTCTATAATCAAAGGAGTACTCGCGGTTTTGGTTTCCATCACAAAATTCACGGATTCGACTCTCGCCCGGCTGAATTTTGGGACTCCCTCTGTCCGCAAGCCACGCCGTGGCCTACGCGTTGCGGCCGTATTTTTGCTGGTAGGTTTGGCTGCCGCCTTGATTTCAGCCTCGGCCGCTTTAGTCATTGCCGCCCAGGTTGAGAGAAGCCAACAGGCAGCCCTCGTGGAAAAAGAAGTGAGCTCTAATAAGGAGACTGAAAGAGAGATTCCGGTCAAAAAAGTTACGATTAAAGAGACCGGGACCGGCTGGCTGAGGGTCAGAAGTACGCCCAGTGGAAATGAAACTGGCAAAGTCTACCCCGGAGAGACATTTGACCTCCTGGACGAAAAGAACGGCTGGTTTTTACTTGAGTTATCGGACGGAGCCAGAGGTTGGGTTTTTGCTCGGTATGCCTCTTTAGAGTAATTACTTTTTTGTATCTTTGGAACCAAAGGCGTTTTTGAATTCTTTGAACGATTCTCCCAGGCCCTTACCCATTTCCGGGAGTTTTCTCCCGCCGAACAGAATGAGGACGATGACGGCGATGATTATTATTTCTGTTGATCCGATGTTAGCTAGCATCTAAAAGCTCACCTTCTTTCAAGACAAATGTGTTTTGAGAAATATGCGATTTAATATTAGCGTAAGTTCAAATAATATTACAAGGGGTGCAAACAAAACGACATCGGAGATAAGGTCCGGAGGGGGGAGAAGGATGACAAAGAGGACGGCAATCAGGTAGGCATAGATCCTTTGCCTCTCAAAGAAAGAATGTTTAACCAGCTTCAAAAGCATGAGAACCGTCATGACAATCGGGAAAAGGAAAGCAATTCCCATTAAAAGTCCGGTCAGAAGAACATTGGACAGGAACTTTTCGATGTCCAACACATTGCCGATTTGCAGGGAAACTGAGGTTCGATAAAAAATCTGGAGCAGAAGTTTCATCACCAAAACTCCATATCCGAACCCCAAGCTGAAAAGGACCAGGGTCAGGGGCAGGATATTAACCAGGATGCGATACTCTTTCTGGCGCAGGGCCGGCTTTAAGAAACCCAAGAGCTGAAAAATTACGACCGGGATGACCACAATCACTCCCACAACCAAGCCGGAATTTAGCGCCAGGGTAAAGAATTGAAAGGGTGTCGTAAAGACGATGTTGATCCCCTGAAGACTAAAAAACCCCAGAACCAGGGTGACGATTCTTTGAAACGAAAAAAAACCGACGATCGTAGCGATGACAAAAAGCGACCCGACGAATAAAAACCTTTTTCTGATTTCCAGTAAGAAGGGATAATATCTACTGGCTATCGTTTGGGTTGGAGGATTTGCCACTATTCTTCTTTCGCGCCTTTTTTGAACTCATTCATCGCTTGTCCTATTCCTTTTATAAATTCCGGGATTTTCTTGCCGCCGAAAAGAAGGATGACGATTAAAGCGATAATGATAAGCTCCGGTGTGCCTAGGTTGAACGGCATTTAACTATCACCTCCCGGTTGGTTATTTTTGGCCTCTTTTGGTTTTTGGAGATCTTCTTTGATTTTGTTGAATTCTTTCTTGGACTGTTTTAAGCCTTGGGCGAGTTCAGTGAATTTCTTGCCGCCGAAAAAAAGAAGAATCAAGACGGCAATGATAATAACCTCGCCTGACCCAACATTCTTTAAGAGATTAAACATTTTTGTTTCTAGGCTTCCGCCTGTTTCTCCGCGTCCCCTTCCCCCTCAAGTTCTTCTTTGATTTTCTTGATTTCTTTGGTGCTTTCTCCTACTCGTTTGGCGAACTCTTTAAGCTTTTTGTCACCAAAAAACCACAAGGCAATGATGGCGATAATGATTATTTCCGGGGTCCCCAGGTTAAACATAAAATCGATTCTTACTGGTCATCCTTGTTGGATGCGTGGCGAAACTCTTTGATCGCTTCCCCGATGCCTTTCATGAATTCGGGAATCTTTCTGCTGCCGAAAAGGAGGATAACAACTAAACCGACAATAATGAGTTCCGGCGTGCCGATATTTTTAAGCATTTAGCTTGATCACCCCCTCCGCTCATCATAGAAAGAAACCTAGCGCTTTGCAATAATCATTTTGTATAGCCGGCCCTTGATTCGGATTGCGGCTTTGCCGTCAAGAATGATGATGCGGTGGGCATACTTATTCGGGTTAAAGTTGATAAATTTCTTGACCACCGAATACTTTAAGTTTTTGTTGATTGTTTTAATCATTGATTCGAGTATAGATTCGGCCTTTGAGTTTGATGGCCACATGCCCATCAACAATTACCTGCCGCGGTCCGGCATTCTTCGGGTCAAAATCGACAAAGGAAACGATGACTCCATATTCAGAATTCTTTCTAATTGTTTTTACTCCGCCAATCGTACCTATCTCATAAGTTGCCGTTTTGGTTATCGATTTGGTTTCGGTAGGCGAAATCGCCGCGGCTGATGGTGATGGCGACGGCGAAGCCGAAGGACTGACCCCGGCTGATGGCGACGGCGACGCTGATTCGGAGGCCGAAGGGCTAATTGATGCACTAGGGCTGGGGGTGGGTGAAGGGGAGGCGCTTTCAGAAGCGCTGGGTGACGGGGTAGCCGAAGGAGAAGCCGAGGGAGATGCTGACGGTGAGGCGCTTATACTTGCAGAAGGACTTGGACTGGCAGATGGCGAAATACTTGGACTGGCACTGGGAGACGGGCTTGCCGATGGACTTCTGCTTGGTGATGCGGAAGGAGACGCACTTGGAGAAGGTGATGCTGATGGCGATGCACTTGGCGAAGCACTTGGCGAAGCTGAAGGACTGGGGCTAGCTGAAGGAGATGCCGATGGCGATGTACTCGGAGATGCACTAGGGGATGGAGAAGCCGATGGTGAGGCACTTACTGACGCAGAGGGAGAAGCACTGGGAGACGGTGAGGCGGATGGGGAGGCACTCGGTGAAACTGAAGGTGACGCACTGGGTGAGGGTGAGGCCGAAGGAGAGGCACTTACTGATGCACTTGGAGAAGGAGAGGCCGATGGGGAAGCACTTGGACTTGGACTGGCAGATGGCGAAATACTTGGACTGGCACTGGGTGAGGCTGAAGCGCTTGTACCAGCCTGTATAGATTGCGAAAACTCTACCCACGGGTTGTTATCGGTAGTTGTTGTATCATCCTCGGCCAAATCAGAAGCGGCCACATCACCCACTCTTAAATCAGAATCGTGGTCAGAGGTACCACCGGGAGTTCCTCCTGTGCCAATCTCAACGACGATTCTATCGCCGCTATTGGCGGTGACTTCGGAGGTGGTGGCCGTAAATTGGCGGTTGGTCAGCGTCGCGGTCAGAAGTGTGTTGTCTCTGGTGACCGCCAGTATCGTTCCCGTCACGGTACTTCCGTCATTACTTACAACCCGGATGCCAATCGAGGTGAACATATTAGCTCCTGCAGATGTCAGGGCACCTCGGATTTGAAACTTGACTGTTTGGGCGGTTATCGTCTGGGCAGCGATTGGTCCCGATTGGTACTGTCGGAACAAGACATCTCTATTGGTCGCATTGTTGTCCAGAAAACTGACGGTTGTCATTGCCGTAGACGACTTGACCGTCGGCATTGGCAACCTTGCTGCTATGCTGGTGTCTTCCCAACCTGCGTCAAAGGCGGGGGCAGCTGCCATTGGCGGTGTGCCGCTGCTCGGCAGGTAATATCTGGTGGCGACCGGAGCCGAAGGGCTTGCAGATGGACTTACGCTTGGAGAAGCCGACGGCGAAGCGCTAGGCGAAGGACTCGCTGACGGTGAAGCCGAAGGACTTGTACTGGGCGAGGCAGACGGACTAGGCGAAGCAGAAGGAGAGGCTGATGGAGATACTGATGGGGAGGCGCTTGGGGAAGGTGAAGCTGAAGGCGAGGCGGATGGAGAAGCACTTGGAGATGCACTGGGTGAAGGACTTGCCGATGGTGAAGCCGACGGAGAGGCACTGGGGCTTGCACTGGGAGACGGAGAAGCACTTTCGCTAGCCGAAGGCGATGCACTTGGAGAAGCGCTAGGTGACGGGGATGCGCTAGGGGAAGCAGATGGAGACGCAGACGGTGAGGCCGAAGGAGATGGACTGGCCGAAGGTGAAGCCGAGGGAGATGCGGACGGAGATGCACTGGGTGAAGGTGATGCACTAGGCGATGCCGAAGGAGAAACTGAAGGAGAAGCTGAGGGACTAGGACTAGCCGATGGCGAAGCGCTGGGTGACGGTGAAGCGGAAGGGGATGCACTTGGCGATACGCTCGGTGACGCGCTTGGGGAAGGCGAAGCGGACGGGGAGGCACTAGGTGAAGCAGAAGGGGATGCAGACGGAGAAGGAGAGGCCGATGGAGATGCGCTTTCCGAGGCACTAGGTGAGGCCGAGGCAGATGCCCCGGCTGAGGGAGAGGGAGATGCGGAAGGGCTGGCACTTTCTGAAGCCGAAGGAGAGGCACTTACTGATGCACTCGGCGACGGACTTGCAGAAGGCGATGCGCTTTCCGAAGCGCTTGGAGATGCACTTGGAGAAGGTGAAGCAGATGGACTGGCAGACGGACTTGGGGAAGCAGAAGGTGAGACCGACGGACTGGCACTTGGTGAAGCTGACGGTGACGGACTGGCACTTGGTGAACGTGATGGACTTAAACTGGGTGATGCCGACGGACTAGGAGAGGCCGACGGTGAAGCACTGGGTGAGACAGATGGAGAAGCAGAGGGTGAAACGCTGGGAGATGCGCTTGGAGAAGGAGAAGCCGATGGTGACGCACTTACCGAAGCTGACGGCGAAGCACTGGGAGACGGTGAGGCGGATGGGGAGGCACTTACTGATGCCGACGGAGACGCACTTGGAGAAGGCGAAGCCGAGGGTGAAGCCGATGGTGATGCGCTTGGAGATGCACTCGGTGAAGGACTTGCGGAAGGAGATGCACTAGGAGAGGCACTGACCGAGGCAGACGGAGAGACTGAAGGACTTGCACTGGGTGATGGGGATGCCGACGGAGAAGCCGAGGGTGAAACCGATGGACTTGCACTGGGTGAGGGTGAAGCAGAAGGTGAGGCACTTTCCGAAGCGCTTGGAGAAGCTGATGGAGAAGGAGAAGCCGATGGTGAGGCACTTTCCGAAGCGCTTGGAGAAGCTGATGGCGACGGGCTGGCTGAAGGTGATGCACTTACCGAAGCCGATGGAGAAGCGCTGGGTGATGGTGAGGCAGAAGGAGAAGTAGACGGCGAAGCCGATGGTGAGGCACTAGGTGATGGTGATGCAGATGGTGAAGCACTTTCCGAAGCGCTCGGAGAAGCGGATGGTGACGGGCTTGCAGATGGTGAAGCACTTTCCGAAGCGCTCGGTGAAGCACTGGGTGATGGGGATGCCGATGGAGAAGCACTCGGACTAGCACTCGGTGAAGCACTCGGTGAAGGACTTGCCGAGGGAGAAGCAGATGGACTTGCGGATGGAGAAGCGGAAGGTGAGGCAGACGGAGAAGCACTCGGTGACGGCGAAGCCGAAGGAGAAGCACTTGGAGATGCTGATGGCGATGCACTGGGTGATGGGGAAGCCGAGGGTGATGCACTTGGCGAAGCAGAAGGACTTGCGGAAGGACTAGGTGAAGCAGAAGGAGAGGCTGATGGTGAAGCAGATGGGCTTGTAGACGGCGAAGCCGAAGGCGATGCACTGGGTGAAGGACTCGCTGAAGGAGAAGCACTAGGTGATGGGGAAGCTGACGGGGAAGCACTTGCAGAACCCACTGTCCACGGCCCATCCACGAAGGCGTCGGAATCATAGGTTAGAGTTAGTGTCTCGTTGCCGTGGAGGGTTGAACGTACTGCTGCCACGACGATGGCATAACGGTCGGACGTTGACCCGGAGGTCCAGGAGACGTTGCCAGTCGTACCGAGCTTGAGACCCGTACCTGTAAAGAGGGCTTCCTGCTGTTGTTTCTGTTCCAGCGAAGAGGATAAGTCGGAATTTGTTCTAAAAAAACCGCCGATGGATGCACCCGCATCGCGAAGTCCATAGTTCATGCTAGTTCCCGATGCGGTCGCGTCTAGTTGGCCGCGATAGTCCCCGGTCGGCCACGCGCTTGAGTTGGGCTGTCCGCTTACTGTCGCGAACTCGAAAAGCTGGCGGTCTGCTGGTGTGGCGAGGGTGGCTGAGATCTCGGTCTGGCCGGTGCCAGCGGTGGAGGAGAGCTCGTTTTCGTGATCGGCGGTGGCGAAACCGGCAGCTTGGTCGGTGTCGCGCTGATAAAAAGTTAGGGTGCCAAAGGGCTTGTTATATAGACCCAATGGGCGCTGCTGGCGCACCATAAGACGTCCACCCCGAGACTCCAGGAACTTCGCCGGGAGGCCCTCTGTCCACTCGCGCCAGCCTCGTAGGGTCAGTTTGCGGTCATGCGCCGCCATCAGGTTGTTTGGCAACCAGACGCCGTGGCGGGTAACAGCGGCAGGAGGGGGGAGGAATTCTCCCCACGTTTTAACCTCCGTGTTTTCGGTTGGACCGAGGCGGTCATAAAACGCCTTCAGCTTCGGTCCAGCATAGACGGTTCGGCGTTGGCGGGTGTTCCACGCGCCGCCCATATTTGGGTCGGGCGCAAGGGGTAGGAACTCCATAACGAAAGCGAGGAACTCATTCGGGAAACCTGTGCCAAAGTCCTTGGGGTCGTCGCGCCAGCCGGTGACTCTAATGCCGCCGCCAGCAATCTCCTCGACTGCGTAGTGGTCGAAGCCGGTGAATCTCACACCCTGGATGTTTAGGCGATTAATCCAGCCGCGTTGATTATCTCGTCCGCCTAGTACCTTGGGAACTGGCCGGTTCGGAAGTTGAGACCATTTGGAGGAATCTATCTCTTCCCAATCTCGGGGGTTTCTTAAGCTCCACTGGACTAATACTTTCATAAAGGATTATTGGATGCTGTTACAATAAAAGTTCCATCGTCATCCGTCGTTGCCCCATCATCTACATCGGCAAAGGTGCCTGTCCAGGCGGCGAAGTGCCCTGCAGCATTCGGGTCTTTATAAAGTTGTGCCATTAGAAGTTTTCTCCTTTTCCGTTAGGGTGAAATTCACATAAGCGATAGAAGCATAATCGCTCTCACTAGTGAAGTAGTGTTTGTTCTCGAGCATTGTATTGCACTAACTTTGACCGCATTGAATTGCGACTATCTTCACTTTAATTAAACTTCTTTATCAAATCAATAGTCTTTCCCCAGCCGGGGATTTCGTCGAGGAGAGCAGGAGGAGTTTTTCAATAAACTTAATTATACTATTGGCACACACTTGGTTTAGTTGTGGAGGCAGATAAGATCCCGTCATTTACTGTCACATAAGTAACCCCACTACCGTCGCTATCGCCCATAACTATACACCCGGGACTGGTCGAAGAACCTAAAAACATTGTCGAATTACCTCTGATTGTGCCCGCCACATCAAGTTTTGCATTTGGGCTTGTTGTCCCAATGCCAACATTGGCATCAGACCGAATCCTAATTGCTTCAATGTATCCTGATGGATTAGAAACCTTGAGGGCTAAATCAGTTTTCCCATTGATTACGTTGTGATCCGTAAAGATGGCCTGGATAGCCGCCCCCCATATTATAGGGAGTTCGCCAAGCTCGGGGCTCTGCTTCGTATTAA
>Ga0214473_10011966_pt1 | contig 10178 bp, 6 predicted proteins | sample RVTome_7_FD_203509 | JGI IMG/M metagenome (GOLD analysis project Ga0214473, IMG submission 203509) | Soil microbial communities from uranium-contaminated site in the Upper Colorado River Basin, Wyoming, United States - RVT98D197 | ecosystem: Environmental > Terrestrial > Soil > Contaminated >... | reverse complement strand
CGCTCCATCGTCCGGGTCACGAGCACGACCAACATGCCGGCGATCATCCCGATGTAACCCAGGAACACGATCGCCTGACCCGGATCCCGCGATACGCTGAGGTAGCTGACCGGCGTTTCCCCGCGGTCGTTGTAACTCGACTGGTACAGGCAGTATCCGCCATACTTCATAGGGTGGTTCATGCTGATGACGCTGCTCTGCTCGCGGCCGGTGTGCGGGTCGACCACCGTCACGTGGCTCTCGAAGGAGCGCGGACGCATCGTCCCCGGATAGCGACCGACCCGGAACCGGTCGAGCCGGAGCTCGAAGCCGAGCGGCTGAATCTTGCTGCCGTACACCAAGTCGTACGCCACGCCGTCCACGGTGACCGGGGCCGGCCGGTGTTTCTGCACCCACATCTCCGACTTGTCGTCCGCGGTGGCCAGCGTGAGCAGCACCGCCGGAACCCGCCCCGTCTTGCTCGGCTCCCGCGCGGTCACCACTTGCTCCAATCGGGCGTGGTCGAACCGGCGCAGTACGGCCAGCTTGACTCCCGCCCAGGGGGTATCCACGGGGACGCCCGCGGTGAGCTGGTGATGGATCAGATCGCCCGCCTCCGTGCGGAACCGCACGTGCAGGTCGCCCGCCGGCCCCCCGATGAGCTCGATGGGCAGGGCCGGCGTGCCGCCTCCAGGTGCCACGAACGTGACCTTCATCGACGCGGCCTGGTGGCCCCCGTGCATCGTCTGAAAGTCCGGGAACTTCGCGAAAGCCAGACGCTTCTCCGCCCCCTCCGGGCCGGCCAGTTCCACTTCCACCGCCGGGTTCACCGGCTCGTCGGAGACGCTCACCACTTGCTTGTCCGGCCGGACGTTGGCATGGGGTAGGTAGCGGAGCACCCGAAGCGTGTAGCCGGTGTCCGCTACGGATAGGGCCTGCGCCTGCGCCTCGGCCATGGAGAGCGGGTACACCGCACCCTCGTGCTCCACCTTGACGATTCCGTCCGAGGTGGCGCGGTCTTGCGGCTCGGCGCGGAGAACGTTCTCCAGCTCCTCCTGCGACTCGATCGCCCGAAACAGTGACCGCCTTCCCTCCAGCGCCACAGGCCGCTCCGCGAAGAGCCACGTCCCACCGTCCAGCCCGGTCGCGGAGAAGCTTACCTCGATCGCCGGATTGACCCGCGGGCTCGTGTCGGCAACCTGCTCCGTCACGGCGCTGTGCGGCACGAAGCGGGCGACCTCCACGCGGAGATTCTCCAACCGAAGTACCGCGGCGTGCGGTCGCTCCACCACCTCAAACCCGCGAAACGCAGACGAGGCCAGGTCGATCGACTGCTCCGTTCCGTCGGCCCGCTTGATCAAGGTCATCGCGTCCTGTTCAAGCGAGAACTCCTTGCTCGATTGCCCCTCGACGATCCCGACTTGGCCGTTGATGCCCAATTCCGATGTGACCAGGGCGCCCAGAAGCGTGACGATGATGGACAGGTGCGTCAGCACGAAGCCGACCTGCTTGCGAGTGAAGGGGTAGCGGACGAGCAGGGCGGCGAGCACGTTCACCCCCAGCATTACCAGCAGCGCCTCGAACCACCAGGCCCGATAGAAGTGCGCCAGGGCCTGGTCGGTGCCGTGGATCGACTCGTACACCGTGGCGGTCGCCATGGCGACGAGCAGCAACAGCAGGATGACGGCCGCATACCACAGCGACCCCGCCGCTCGGAGGTACGCGCGTATCCCTCCTGCCGAAGCGGTCCCAACCCGCGCTGGCGCTTCGCCCGTAGTCATAGCTTGCTTCCTGAGCTTGCGTGAAAAGGCATGTGCTCTCTCTCCGGCATGGCAAGCGCGCCCGTATGCGACTCGCCGCGTCTGCGCGTTACCGGAGAGCACATTACGTACCAGCAGTTTGTCCTAGAACCGAAAAACGCACTTGCAAAACCGAGGCAGAGCTTGTCCTCCGCATCGTTAAACATATTCAAATAATAAGGTTATCGTGTACGATGGCGTGGAGTGCGAACGTGAGCACGGATATGCACCATCCGACGGTAATTAGACTCGCTTTTTATAGGACGTAAATCCACCACTCCCACCACACGACCTGTGGATGATTCCCAAAAACGAGAATGACTAAGCGTCGCGCTTCGGGTATGTCAGGCCATGGGTGCGCTCGCGGGCCGACCGGAGAATGGAGATGACGTGCAATCAAAGCGGGAACCGACGCGACGCCGCGGCGCGTGGCGACGGGTATGCTGAACACGCCCTCAATCGGTCGACGCAGCACGCCGAACCTGGTCCGACTCCGGCAGGCCCCAGGTGCGTTCCAGGAGATGGTGCAGCGTCGTTACCCCCTCGAGCGACTGCATCCGCTCCTCCAGTTCGCACAGTTCGCCATCGACCTCGGAATGTTCTCCGCGCAGCAGCACCAGATCGCGGCTCAGCTCAGCTTGTCCGCGTTTGAGCGGCGCCAACGTGTCCCCCATCACGGCCAGCCGTGCACCCTGCTCGTCGGCCTGCGTCGATAGGGCGAACTCCAACTCAACCAGCCCGTCCTGCATGGATTCAACTCGTTTGGTGAACTCCGCGCGGCCCTCTGCGAGTCTGGTTTCCTCCGAAGCGAGTGTGTCCTCGACATGAATGACGCTGGCCTCTATCGCGGAGACTGCGAGTCGCAGGCCTGCCAGCTCACCGGCCAGGGCGGTCGTCTTCTGATGGAAATACCAACCCGTGGCCACGACCGCCACCAGCATGATGCCGACCGCAATCACGAACCCCACCCCCGCCCGGGCAAACAGTCGACCCGCACGATCCTCCGCTTGCCGAGCACAGTCGGCCTGCGCCCGGACGGCGCGCAAGTTGGCCTCCAGAACCGCTCGGGTCTCGCGCATGGCCTCCAGGGCCCGGGCGCTCATCGCCTCGTCCTGGAACGGCTCAGGCTCTTCCCCAGCCGCCACCGCCCGCGTCGCAACCCGCGATTCCATCGCCGGACTATCTTCGGAAACCGCCCGGTCCGGTACATACACGAGCACCCGGTGTCCCTCGCGTTTGCTCTCCAGTGCCCCGGCGGTCAAACGGTCCGAGAGGGTCCGCAGTGAGACGCCCATTCGGTGGGCAGCTTCGGCCTTCACCAGCCAAGCCATGGTTCGTTCCTCCAGGAACCTTCTGGGGTGCCCGTCGCCACGGGATCGTCTCCACAGGATCGTTTCCGCGGGATGTCTCCACGGGATCGTCTCCACGGGATCGACTCGGGCTCATCGGGCATCATCGACAAGACCGGCAGTGGTTCGTGAACGCATCTCGGCCGGCGAAGCCGGATTCGCCCGAGCCGCGTGGCTTTAGCCCGCGCGAACGTCCGGCGACGCGGCAGTTCCCTACCCGCGTGACATGCGAGACGTGCTGTTAATCCAGGCCTGCCGGCAACAGCCCGGCGCGGACGAGGTCCGCCGCCCCTGCCGCCAAGGACTCCGCCAACCCAGCCAGCTCCGGGAACACAACGTCGGCCCCGGCCTGATGGAGCCGCGCCGGTGTGCACGCTCCGGATGCGATCCCTGCCGCGAAGAGGTCGGCGCCGCCGGCGGCCCGCGTCAACCCGTCGCCGGACGCGGCCACCATGGTGCGACGGTCGCCTCCTGAAAGCAGAGCCAGCTCCCCCGGCCGCCGCCGAAGATCGCTACTCAAGCCCTCAATATGATCGAAGAAACGCGAAAGCCCGCGCTGTTCCAGCAGGTGTCGGCGCCGGCCCACGTTCAATCCCAAGGTGACTGCCGAGCACGGACCATGGTCCCGCAGCACGGTCAGGGCCCGCTCCACACCAGGCTGAATCCGCAACGCCTCCACGATGGCGTCCGTCTCGACGCGCCGCTCGAACTCCGCGACGAACGCCTTGAGCTTGGCCGGCTTGGCCCCGGGAAGGACGATGGCCTCCCGTCCCCGGGTACGGGTCATCCGCCAGTACTCCGCCTCCTCCAGACGCGACCAGCCGACTTGAGCCGCCGCCTCCCGGTAGGCCTGGTACCAAGCAGAGCGGAGGTCGAAAACCGCTCCGTCCATCTCGATGATGCATCGCATCGTCGCCCTCCCACACAACCCGGTGAACGGACAAGCTAAGCCCAGATGCCGGCCATGCCAATCTCCTACCCCCGCGCTCGTCGCGGCAGCGCCATGACGCCGGGGGACACGAGACGGCATGGAATGCGGCATTCCGCTCGATCCCGGTCAGGCGAGGCCAGCGCATGAAGAAGGGGCGGTCCCGCAAGGGAACCGCCCCGTCTGGACGTCAGCAGGCGTTGCCCGGCTGCGTTACTTGGGGAAGGAGAAGTTGTGACCCTTCACCGTCGGGGTAGTGGCGACCATGAACGAGCCGCTCTTCGTGCGGGCCACGGCCTTGATGGTGCTCTTCCCGAACTTCGCCGTGAGCACGTTCTTGCAGGTGACCGGAGTGCACTTGTGCGTGTTGAAGTTCTTGTTCGTCGTCCGGGCCCAGCGGGCGACCTGCGCCGTGGTGCAGGTCTGGATGATGGCGCCCTTGTCGATCCAGTTCGAGAACGTGTTCAGGACTGTCGGCGACGGACGCGGGCACCTGGCCGGACCGTGCGTCTGGCTGTACAGCGTCTTGTACGAGGTGATCTTCCCCTGGATGCAGTTGCTGACCGACTTGTACGCCACGGGGGTCGGCGTCGCCGTCTTGTTGGCGCCGCTCTTGGCGTATCGGTTCGAGGCGAACGGGTAATGCGAGCCTTGCTGACCAGAATACCGTCCTGTCATCTTCAATCTCCGAAACAGAAAAGAGGTTCCAAGTGCGATTCTTTACTAAAGTCCTCCCGACGGTGGGATACATCGGAACTGAATCAAGGCCTCTTGAGAAAGTGACGCCGCTCTGCAATGGGAATGAACCGGAACGCGCCCCGCGATCTTGCCCCGAACGGCGGCTGGCGGACGCGGCGCGGTTCCTCCCTCGCCCCCCAAAAACCCGCCTTACACCGCAGAAAACGCCGTTTTCTGGATCACGTGGCCCCTGCCGGCGCGCGGCTCGGCGGCGGCGCCGGTCGCGCCTACGCGCCATGGCCGGCGTGTTGCGGACTCGAAAATATTCTGATTTTTTGCCAGGCCCGCGCCGTTGCAACCTGCACCTCGACCGGCCCGCGGGTTGGAATCGGACCGGCGCCGCCGGGAAGTGACGCGGCGCGGCGGTCGCCGCTCGGCCCGCGGCGCCGGGTGCACCTTCCGGAATGCTCGGGGAGGGCAGGCGCGACTCCGCCGGCCGGTCTGTCCACCGGCGAGTCAGCGGTCCTCGGACGGCGCCATTTGCCCGCGGAGTTTCTTGAGTCCTTCAAAGAGCCGTGATTTGACAATGGACTCGGAGGTCTCCACCACCTCGGCAATCTCCGCCCGGGAGAGACCCTCCACGTAGCGCAATCGCAGGACCTCGCGCTGTTCGTCCGGTAAGGCCTCCACGATCTCGCTCAGCCGCGATTGCATCTCCTCATTCACCAGCTTGGTCAGGTGACCGGTCAGCGATGCGGCCAGTTGGGAGGCAACGGGCAACGCCTGCCCCTCTTTGCGTCTGACCTTAGCCCGCCGCATGTTCAGGCAGCGGTTGCGGGCGATCCTATAGAGCCAGGGACGGAACCGGTCGGGCACTTTCGGCGAGGTGAAGACCTTGTACCACACCTCTTGCAGGGCGTCCTCGGCCTCCTCCATGCTCCCAAGATAGCCCCAGCAGTAGCGTAGCAGCGACTGCCGAAAAAGGCGGTCGAGAAGCTGAACCGCGCCGGGGTCCCCGCCTCGCAGGCGGCGTACCAAGTCCGAGGTCCCATCGCCCGGCTCGCCCGGAGCGTCCGGCTCTCTGCTCCCCAACGTCGACTCCCCCAATCAGCAGCCCCTCACCGCGGCGCCCAGCGCCATCCCGCTGACGGCCTACATGCCGGGCGGCGGTGGCGGCGTCTGATCCTTCGGACCTGCGGCCTGCTCGGCGCGAAGCTCCACCAGCTCGGTCTCGATCCGGGCCCGCGCCTCCGGTACGTCCCACATATCCGGACCGTACAGCCGCTGCAACGCTTCCAGCCCTTCCACCCGCGCCTCTAGTCGCATGGGCGGCGACTCATCGAACAGATCGAGGGCCCGTAGAACCAACGTCTGGGCATCGTCGAGCCGCGCCGGGTCGCCCTGCTCGATGAGCATCGCACCCAGATCGAGCCGGGCCAGGCCGGCGTAGTCTTGCCGGCCGAGGCGATCGTACGTCGTCAGGGCCTCGCGGTATTCACGCTCGGCCTCGGCGTGCTTGCCTTCGGCACGCAGCGAGGTCGCCAGCCGGTTCTGCACGATAGCCAGCCGCAGCGACTCCAGGTCGTCGCGCAAGGCCAGGCTGTCGAAACGCTCGCGTTCTGCCCGCACCACCGTGTAGGACACCGACGCGACCACCAGGAACATCACCGCGACGAAACCCAACACCAGCTTGTGCCGCCGGGCGAACTTCCGCAGCCGATAGAGCACGCTGGGGCGCCGGGCCAGAATGGGCTGATCGGTGAGATAGCGGTGAATGTCCTCGGCAATCGCCGCGGCGCTCTGATACCGCCGGCCGCGCTCCTTCTCCAGCGCCTTCAGCGCGATGGTCTCCAGCTCTCCTCGCAGCGCGTGGTCAAGGGTCGACGGCCGCCGTGGGGGTTCCTCGCAGATCACCCGCACCGCCTCATGCAGCACGGTGCGGTTCACCGCGTAGGGAAGCTGACCGGTCATCAACTCGTAGAAGATCACCCCCAGAGAATACACGTCGCAGCGCACGTCGATCTCGAAGGGGTTGCCGCGGGCCTCTTCCGGGCTCATGTAGGGCAAGGTCCCCATGATCCGCCCGATCTCCGTGCCCGTGGTCGCCAGACCCGAGTCCGGATCGATGATCCGGGCCAGCCCGAAATCGAGGATCTTCGGGCTCCCCTCCGCGTCGACCAGGATGTTGGTCGGTTTCAGGTCGCGGTGGATCACCCCGCGGAGGTGGGCGTAGTGCAGGGCGTCGCAGATCTTGCAGAAGAGCTCCAGCCGCTCCCGGCGAGGGACGCCATGATCACGAACGTACGCGGTGAGTTCTTGGCCGCGGACGAGTTCCATCGCGAAGAAATGTTGCCCGTCCTCGGTTCGGCCGGCATCGTAGATCGAGGCGATCGCCGGATGGCGCAGGCGGGCCAGCGTCTCCACTTCCCGTTGAAACAGCCGCACCCGGGTCTCGTCGACGTACTGTCCTCCGCGCACCACCTTCACCGCGACGAGCCGCCGGGGGGTCTGCTGCTCTCCCTCGTAGACGATCCCCATGCCACCCTCGCCGAGGCGACGGTGAATGACATAGGAACCGACCCGCTCCGGCAACGGTGGGTTCGAGGGGATCGAAGCCTGGGTTACGGCGTCGACGCCCGCCCGGAAGCCCGCCGCCCGGTTCTGACATTCTTCACACAAGGCGACGTGGCGTTCGACCTCCGGGGCATTGCGATCAAGCCCGCTCCACAGCTCTTCCTCCGACAGGTTGCAGCTCATCAATCTCAGCCTACCGATCGATTACGGCACGCGGATGCCATCGCCTCGGCCCCCGCGCAGACGCTGGAGTCCACCACTCATCATAGCCACCTCGATGATCTACCTAAAACGCCGTTTCCTGCACGCTTGGCTGTTTTTTCCGCCGGGACAGGATGCGCGGTGTCTATGTAGTTGGGCTGATCGTTGAATCGGCGGCTCACGCCGGCCACCTCGAGCCGCGGGTAGGTCCAACGAAGCCCCGTCTAAGCGAGGGGCCGCCGGCGCCGTGCACCGTCATAGAGAGGTGGATCGTAAACGTGTTCGCCCGATCGCCAGGTGATTCGATCCGACGTGCGAAGATCAATTACAGGAACACTGCAATGAAACCCAGCGAACCCAAAACTAGAGATGGGACTGGCGATCAACATCGCGCCGGATTCACGCTCATCGAGCTACTCGTCGTCATTGCGATTATCGCGCTGTTGATCTCGATCCTGCTACCGTCGCTGGAGGCAGCACGCGAGCAAGCCAAGCTCAACGCGTGCCTTTCGCACGTCAAGAACATCGGGACGAGCAGTCGGGTGTACGAAGCTGACGACCCCAACGGATGGGGCATCCCCATGCACTCCCTCCAGTTTCGACAGAACCCCAACGACCCCAGCTTCATCGGGGCGTATGAATGGGGCGGTAAGGCCGGCATCGGTTCGCCCGGGTTCGTGCCGGGGCCGTCGGGAAACTTCGCCTTCCTGACCAGCAAGTACGGAACAAAAGCAGGATTCGGACCGGCCACCCGGCCGATGAACGATATCCTTTACCCCGGCGGGATCAAGGACAATCTCAACCCCAGCTATGACCGCATCGGCGCAGAACAGGACACCCAACTGGACCTGGACCTCTTCCGGTGTCCGGCCGACGATGGGCCGCCGCGCGGGGCCCATTGCCCTGACTGGGTCAGCAACACGGAACGCTCCTCGTACGATCACTTCGGAAACAGCTACGCCGCCAACGTCTTTATGATCTCGTACGTGGGGGGTGGCCCGATCAGCGGCAACTCGCCCTATCTGCGTCCCATATCCCGCGTTCCGACGCCGTCGCGAACCCTCTATTACGAGGAGAATATCGGCCGCTGGGCGTGGAGCGCCAGGCGCGAAAAGGACGAGTGCCTTACCGTCGTCGGCAACGGCGTTGATCCGGGGCCGACCAAGGCAATGCGCGGCTGGCATGGCAGCGACTGGACCTACAACCGTGCTTTTGTCGACGGCCACGCGGAAACGCAGAAGGTCCTGATCGAGGGGACGGAAGACCCCGACGGTTATTACCTTCACTACCGGACGGAGATTGTGTTCGAGGACGAAACCGAACAGGAGGTCATGCGCTGCATCATCGTCCGCGGCCCGAATTGGTCGAAGGACACCCTTCCGGCTCCGCTCATCGCCACCGGGCTGGAGTGGGGCGGCGGCGGCCGGCCCTCCTACGAAGGCTGCGTCGAGCCCGCCGATTGACCGCCCGCCCCCTACGGCTGCCGGTAGGGTTGCCCGTCCCGATAAAGCGCGAGACGACCGCCGATCAGAGCCGCGAGTTCATCGTCCCCGGCCGCTTCCGCGGCCTCGACGGCACGCCGTGCCGACGCGACCGCCTCGGCGAATCGGCCGGCCTCAGCGAGTGCCGCGGCCAGCACGTCCAGCGACTGCGGGGAAGGGTCGGCGGAGCTGTCGACCACCGTGCGCGCCAATTGGACGGCCTCCGCGCCGTCGCGAAGCGCGTCATCGGAAACGGTGGCGAGCAGCCAGGCCAACTCCAACGCCACCGTCGTGCGGTCTTCCACCCGATCCACGGCGCGGCGCAGGACCGCGACCGCCCCGGCGACGTCGCCGTGGGCGTACAACTGCCCGGCGAGGCGACTATAGTGTCCGCTTTCCTTTGGCGCCTGGTCGATCATTCGTTGCAGATCGTCCATCGAGGGCTGCTCCGAGGCCGCCTCCCGCTGAAGTGCCGCAAGCCGCCGCCGCGCCGGCGCATAGCTCGGATCAAGGAAGAGCGCCCGTTCGAAGCAGGTGACCGCCTCGTCGCTTCGGCCCAGCTCGGCCAGGACCTCGCCGAGATTGAAATGCGTCTTCGGCCGGTCGGGCGCCTGTCGTACCGATCGCCGCAGATACGGCTCGGCGCGGGCCGGCTCGCCCTGCTCCGCCAGCCCGATGCCATATTCTCCCAGGGCCACGGCGTTGGTGGGGTCCAGTTCCACAGCGGCGCGCAAATGGGCGACCCCCTCCTCGCCACGTCCCTGGGCCGAGTGCGCCAGCCACATCCCCAGATGAGCCTCCGGCTCGCGGTCGTCGAGGGCCAGAGCTTCAGAGAAAAACGCCTCCGCATCGGCCGGCTGCCCGCGGCGCAGGTGCATCGAACCGGCGAGCAGCCGCCCGGTGACGGACGCTGGCTCGATCTCGAGCAGCCCCCGAATGACCCGCTCAGCCTCATCGAGGCGATTGAGCTCGATGAGAGCGCCGGCCGTCGCCGCCAGCACGGCCGGTTGACCGGGCAACAGTCGCTCCGCCTCGATCAGATGCTCCAGAGCAAGGTCATACGCCCCCAGGCGGGCCAGATCCTGTCCCCGGTTGAGCTCGTACTGCGGGCGAAACTGCCCCGGCAGGTCGAATCCCACGGCGGCGTTGACGGCGCCCAAGGCGGCCGAGGCGGCGAACAAGCCCGCGA
>Ga0214473_10011965_pt1 | contig 10178 bp, 10 predicted proteins | sample RVTome_7_FD_203509 | JGI IMG/M metagenome (GOLD analysis project Ga0214473, IMG submission 203509) | Soil microbial communities from uranium-contaminated site in the Upper Colorado River Basin, Wyoming, United States - RVT98D197 | ecosystem: Environmental > Terrestrial > Soil > Contaminated >... | reverse complement strand
TGCCACAAACGGCGCCGGTTGTGGCACTGGTTCACCACGATCCTGTAGATCCACGTGCGCAGGCTCGAGCGACCCTCGAAGCGGTTGAGCTGGCGGTAGACCTGCAGGAACACCTCCTGGGCGACGTCCCGGGCCTCCTCGGCGTTCCCCAGCAGGCGCGCGGCCAGGTTGAACACCATCCCCTCCTGCAGGGCGACGAGGCGGGCGAAGGCGTCCGCGTCCCCGTTGCGGCAGAGTGCCATGAGCTCGCGGTCTCGTGCGGGAGCCGCGAGTGACTCCGCCTGGAGCGGCAACTCCCCCGCGCCCATCGCGATTCCCCTGCCCGGTTCCTTGGACACCGCCCACCTCCGGGGCGTTCCCTACTCCAATCCTACCGCCTCCTTGGTCCGCTATTCCGCCCGATGGGCCGAAGGTGCGATCCCCCGCCGGGCGGCGAGGGTCGCCGCGGTGGCAAGGCCCCCGAGTCCCGCGAGGACCACGAGCCCCGCGAGGGTGGTCCAGTCGCCGACTCCCGCGGGGCGCGCCAGGGACTCGACCGCGGGCAAAACGTCGAAGCCACGACCCGCTCGCAGGCTCCGCAGGCCTCCCGCCAGCGTCAGGGCCGAGAGCCCCGCCGCCAGTGACGCCACACCGCCCAGGGCCGCCCATGCCACGAGACCGCTCCGCGAGAGGGCGGGCCCCCCCGACGGGGCGCGCACCTCGAATTCCACGTCGCGCACGCCCCACGGCACGAAACGGGTGAGCATGACCATCCCGGGAACCCCGAAGACCACGGTGAGGATGAAGAAGTCCCGCCAGCCGAGGCCGTCCGCGAGCACCCCGGCGACCGGCCCGGAGAGGATCCGGGGCAGCGTGAAGAGGCTGGAGAGGAGCGCGTACTGCGTGGCGGAGAACCGCTTCTGGGTGAGGCGCATCAAGAGGACGCCGAAGGCCCCCTGGCCGAGGCCGCTCGACCCGAGCTCGAAGGCGACCGCCGCGTACATGAGCGGCCGGTTGACCCCGACCTGGGCGACGGCGGCGTAGCCGAGGTTCGAGAACATCTGGAAGAACCCGAAGATCCACAAAGCCCGCCCGAGACCGATCCGGTCGGTGAACCAGCCCCCCACGAACGTGCCGGCGACGATCGCCACGCCCGCGACGATGCCGGCGCCGATGCCGACGTCGAAGTCGTCGAAGCCGACCTGGATCAGGAACGGTCGCGTCAGGGCCTGCGTGAGGTTGTCGCCGAGCTTGTAGAGCACGACGAACCCGAGGATCTCCAGCGCCCGATGCTGCGCGAGGAAGCCGACGAACGGCCCCCACACCGCTTCGCGGAGCGTCCTGGGGGGCGGGGGCAGATCGTCGGGCTCGGGCGCCCGCGCCGTCACCACCATGAAGGGCAGGTAGACGAGCGCCAGGAGCAGGTTCACGAGCGCCCACGAGGTCGAGGCGGCGACCGTGATCGCGGCGCCTCCCGACACGAGCATCGCGAGGCGATAGAACGCCGTACGCCACCCGGTCGCGATGCCCAGCTCCTCCCGGCGCAGGACCTCGACCGCGTAAGCGTCGGTCGCGATGTCCTGGGTGGCGGAGGCGAACGCGATGCCGAGGGCCAAAGCGCCGATGACCCACACCGCCTCCGGATGGTGCGAGACGCCGGCGAGCCACAGGCCGAGCGCGAAGAGCCCGACCTGACCGACGAGGATCCAGCCCCGCTTGCGGCCGAGGAACGGCACGGGGTAGCGGTCCATCGAGGGAGACCAGAGCAGCTTGAACGACCACGGAGCTTGGGCCAGTGTGAAGAGGCCGACGACCCGGATGTCCACCCCGAGGCGGGCCATCCACGCCGGGATCGCGTACCACACGAGGCCGAGCGGCAGGCCGGACGCAAACGAGAGCAGTGTGACGGACCGGAGGCGCGGGTCGCGGGTCACCCGTCCGAGCTCTGCCCAGAGCCCACGCCGCCCGGTCGATGCCGCCTCCATCAGGGACTCCGCGGCTTCACCGACGCAGCCACTTCCGGCCTCCGACAGGCCTCGCGGCACGACTCGATGCCGCGCCCGAGTGTCGTCCAGGGCTCCGAGCCCGCCATGAGCTCGGCGGCCCACTCCCGCTCGCTCTCGGTGGCCGGTCCGATCTCGATCGTCGCGTCCATGAGCCTCCCGCCGAGGCCATCAGGCGCGCGAGGATAGCACCCCTCACGGCCCGCCGACGACGAGGCCGAGGCGTCTCACCTTGGCCCACAGCGCCTGCCGGGTGATCCCCAGCTCCGCGGCGGCCCGCGCCAGGATCCACCCGTGGCGGTCGAGCGAGCCGCGGACGAGGTCCGCCTCCGTGCGCTGGAGCGCTTCGCGCAAGCCGAAGACGGGGACCCTCGTCTCGTCCCGCAGCTCGGGTGAAAGGTCCTCGAGCCGCACCGCGCGTCCCGCCGCGCGCACCCCCAGCCGCTGCATCTCGTTCTCCATCTCGCGCACGTTGCCGGGCCAGTGGTGACGCAGGAGTGCCTTCTCCACCTCGGACGAGAGAACGGGGGGCGGCTCGCCCCGGGCTGCGGATTGCAGCCGGAGGAAGTGGCGCGCGAGCAGGAGCACGTCGTCGCCGCGATCGCGCAAGGGCGGGACCACGATCCGCTCGGCCTTCAGCCGGAAAAACAGGTCGAGGCGAAACCGCCCCTCGCGCACCCGCGCGGCGAGGTCCACGTTGGTGGCGCTGATGACGCGCACGTCGGCGCGCCGCGTGGTCGTCTCCCCCAGCCGCTGGTATTCCCTCTCCTGCAGGAAGCGGAGGAGCCGGACCTGGGCGAGGGGCGACATCTCGGCGACCTCGTCCACGAAGAGGGTCCCGCCTTCGGCCTGGGCGACGTAGCCCTCGCGCGCCGTCACCGCGCCGGTGAACGCGCCGCGCGCGTGGCCGAAGAGCTCGGCGACGAGCAGATCGTCGGTGAAGCCCGCCGCGTTCACCGCGACGAAGCGCTGCCGAGCCCGGGGCGACAGCTCGTGCAGAGCGCGCGCCACGTTCTCCTTGCCTGTCCCCGTCTCCCCGAACACATGAACCCACAGCTCGCTCGGCCCGAACGTCGCCACCTCCCGCCTCAGGTGCTCCATCGCCGGGCAACGGCCGAGCAGGCCGGCGAGGGCCACCCCCGTGCGTTCCATCGATCCTCCTTACGGGCATTGCCTGCGGCACCACGACCGCAAGCGGACGCGAGCCTACGGGGCCCGGCCGGCGTCCGGGGCGTCCCGTGTCACACATCGGCGACCGTCACAAGGCTGTGTTCCTTGACAGCACGGATTGCGTGCCGCACGATCGGCGGCGTGCTGCGTTTTCTCACCGCAGGCGAGTCGCACGGAAAGGCGTTGAACGTCATCGTCGACGGCCTGCCCGCCGGAGTGCCGGTGGAGCGCGAGGTGATCGACGCCGACCTGCGCCGCAGGCAGGGTGGCTACGGCCGCGGCGGCCGGATGAAGATCGAAAAAGACGCGGTCCAGATCCTCTCCGGCGTCCGCCACGGCCGCACCCTGGGCAGCCCGGTCAGCCTGATGGTGCCGAACCTCGACCACGAAAACTGGCGCGACGTCATGTCGCCCGAGCCGCAGCCCGACGCCGCGCGCGAGAGGCGAAGGCTGCGCCACCCCCGCCCCGGCCACGCCGACCTCGCCGGCGCCCTCAAGTACGGAACGAGCGACTTGCGCAACGTGCTGGAGAGGGCCAGCGCGCGCGAGACCACCGCCCGCGTGGCGGCCGGGGCGGTGGCCCGCTCGCTTCTCCGGGCCTGCGGCATCGAGGTCCGCAGCCACGTCCTCCGCATCGGACAGGCCGCCCTCCAGTCCAAGGAGCCGGTGGCCTGGGAGCGGCTCTCCGGGGTCGACGAGAGCCCGGTCCGCTCGTCCGACGCCGAGGCCGGCAAGGCGATGATGGCCGAGATCGACCGCGTGAAGAAGGACGGCGACACGATCGGGGGCATCGTCGAGGTTGTGGCGCGCGGCGTGCCCGCGGGGCTGGGCTCCTTCGCCGAGTGGGACCGTCGCCTGGACGGGCGGATTGCGCAAGCGCTCATGTCGATCCCCGCCGTGAAGGCCGTCGCCATCGGCGAGGGCTTCGAGGGTGGGCACACCCGGGGCTCCGCGTTCCACGACGAGATCCTCTGGAGCGCGCGCTCCGGCCTCGAGCGGCCCACGAACCGGGCGGGCGGCCTCGAGGGTGGAGTGACGAACGGCGAGGAGATCCGCGCCGCCGCGGTGGTCAAGCCCATCCCCACCCTCCTCGTACCGCTGCGCTCGATCGACATGGCGACCGGAGAGCCTCAGACGGCCTCGGTGGAGCGCAGCGACACCTGCGTGGTGCCGGCCGCGGGGGTGGTCGCCGAGGCGATGATCGCGCTCGTGCTCGGCGACGCCCTCCTCGAGAAGGCGGGCGGAGACTCCCTCGACGAGCTCCTCGCCCACCTCGTCGAGACCCGGCGGCTCCAGCGGGCGCTCGTCTCCCCGCCCTGAGGCAAAGCCGCCGCGGATTGCGGCGATAATGCGCACCGCATGGCCATCCGCCCGATCGTGAAGTACGGCGACCCCGTCCTCCACGCCCCCGCCGCCCCCGTCGATCGCGTGGACGACGCGATACGGACGCTCCTGCGGGACATGGTGGAGACCATGTACGCCGCGCCCGGGATCGGCCTCGCCGCGCCCCAGATCGGCGTGCCGCTCCGCGTGATCGTCGTCGACCTCTCGGTCGGCGCGGACCCCGCGCAGCTCATCCAGCTCGTCAACCCCGAGCTCCTCGATGGTGACGGCGAGCAACGGCAGGAGGAGGGCTGCCTCTCGGTTCCCGGCTACGGCGGCTCTCCCGCGCGTCCGGCTCGCGTGAGGGTGAGGGGCCTCGGCCCCGACGGCACCGAGCAGCTGCACAGCGGCACCGAGCTGCTCGCCCGCGCCTTCTGCCACGAGATCGACCACGTCGACGGTCTCCTTTTCGTCGACCGCCTCTCGCCGCTGAAGCGCGATCTCATGAAGAGGAAGCTACGCAAGCGGGCCCGGGAGGGCTGGGAGGAGTAGCCGCTTGCGCATCGTCTTCCTCGGGAGCGGGTCCTTCGCGATCCCCTGCTTCGAGGCGCTCGTCGAGGCCGGCCACGACCTCGCCGCGCTCGTCACGCAGCCCGACCGCGAGAAGGGGCGGGGGCGAGGCCTGGCCCCGCCCCCGCTCAAGCCGGTGTCCGAAGGGCGGGGCGTGCCGGTGCTGCAGCCCCGCAAGGTGCGCGAGCCGGAGGCGCAGGAGGCCCTGCGCGCCCTCCGGCCGGAGCTCCAGGTGGTGGTGGCGTTCGGCCAGATCCTGCCCCGAAGCGTCATCGACATCGCCCCCCTCGGCACCGTGAACGTTCACGCCTCGCTCCTCCCCCGGCTGCGGGGCGCCGCTCCCATCCAGTGGGCGATCGCCACCGGCGAGAACGAGACGGGCGTCACCACCATGCTCATCGACGAGGGGCTCGATACGGGTCCGATCCTGCTCCAGCGCGGCACCCCGATCGTCCCCGAGGAGACCGCGGCCGAGCTCGAGCCGCGCCTCGCTCGCCTCGGCGCCGAGCTCCTGCTCGAGACGGTGCGCGGCCTGGGAGAGTCGCGCCTCCGGCCCACCGCACAGGACCACACGCGGGCGACCCTCGCCCCCCTGCTCAAGAAAGAGGATGGTCGGGTCGACTGGTCGCAGGCGGCGTCCGTCCTCGCCCGGCGGGCGAGGGGCTTTTCTCCCTGGCCGGGAGCCTTCACCACGCACGACGGCCGGCAACTGAAGCTCCTGCACGTGCGTCCGACCGACGCCCGCGCGGGCGGCGCGCCGGGTACCGTCCTCGAGGTCGGGGCGGGGGGCGTGGTCGTGGCCTGCGGTGAGGCCTCGGCCCTCGTCCTCCTCGAGGTCCAGGCCGAGAGCCGGCGTGCGATGCCCGCCCCTGCCTGGGCGTCCGGCGCGCGGGTCCACCTGGGCGTACGCCTCGGTTGAGCGCGTGCCGACCCTCGCTCGAGCCCTCGCTCTCGACGTTCTCCTTCGGCTCGAGCGCCCCGGGGGAACGCTCGCCGACGCCCTCGCGGCACCCGCGATCGAGGCGCTCGAGCCACGCGACCGCGCCCTGCTCCATGAGCTCGTGTTCGGAACGCTGCGCCGGCGGGGCTGGCTCGACCACGTCCTCTCCGGCCTCGTCGACGACCGACGACGCCCGCCCTCCCCGACCGTGCAGAACGCGCTTCGACTCGGCGCCTACCAGCTCCTCTACCTGCGGGTGGCAGAGCACGCGGCCGTCTCCGAATCGGTCGAGCTCGTGCGGGACCGTACGCCCCGCGCCACCGGGCTCGTCAACGCCGTCCTGCGGCGTCTCCAGCGGGAAGGTCCACCCGAGGAGCCCGACCCCGCGCGGGAGCCGCTCGCGTGGCTCAGCACCGCCGGCTCGCTCCCGCCCTGGCTCGCGGAGCGCTGGCTCGCCCGGCTCGGAGCGGTGCCCGCCATCGAGCGCGCGCGTGTCCTGCTCGAGCCGCCGCCGGTTCACTTTCGCTTCCACCCCCGGCGGCCCGAGGCCCCGGCCCGCCTCGCGGCGGACGGGATCGAGGCGAGCCCCGTTCTCGTCCCCGGAGCATGGCGTGTCGAGAGAGGCGGGCCCCTCGGGCCCGAGACGGCCTCGGGGCTCGTGTACGTGCAGGACCAGGGCTCGCAGCTCATCGCCCACCTCGCCGCCGGCGACGGCCTCGTCCTCGACGCCTGTGCCGCCCCCGGAGGCAAGAGCCTGCTGCTCGCCGACCTCGGCGGCCCGCGCGTCCGCGTGATCGCCACGGAGGCGTCCCGAAGGCGGCTCCGGACGCTCGCCGCCCTCACCGTTCGGTGGGAGGCGCGAAACGTGTTTCCCATGGCCGCCGACGCCATGCATCCCCCGTTCCGTGCTCGGTTCGACGCCGTCCTTCTCGACGCCCCTTGCAGCGGCCTCGGCACCCTCGCCCGCCACCCGGACATCCGCTGGCGTCTGCTTTCCCCCGACGTCCTTCGCCACGCCGCCCGGCAACGGGCCCTCCTCGAGGCGCTCGCCCCGCTCGTGCGGGCGGGAGGCCGCCTCGTCTATGCCACCTGCTCGATCGAGGACGAGGAGACCGTCGCCGTCGTGAGGCCCTTCCTCCAGGCGCACCCCGAATTCACTCCCGACGAGCTGCCTCCGTGGAGCGACCCGTTTCGCGAGGGTGCCTTCGTCCGGATGGACACCGTGCGGGACCGGGGCGACGCTTTCTTTGCCGCCCGGCTCCGCCGGCGCTGACGTGATGTCGGCGGCCCGCGCCGGTTGTGGTAACTTATCTTTCGCCTCCTCGGCACCCACTTGCGCGCCGCCCGCTTCATCCGATTCCTCGGTCGCAACGCCCTCCTCGGCGTGGTACTCCTGGCCACCCTCGGCGCGAGCGCGCTCGTGACCATGCGCGTCGTGCTCTCCTCCCGCGACGTCGCCGTCCCCGTCCTCATCGGCCGCCGGGTCGCCGACGCGGGGGCACTCGCGGCACAGCGCAGCCTCACCCTCCGGGTCGAAGGCCGCCGCCACGATCCCGGCGTTCCCGCCGAGCAGATCGTGGCCCAAGAGCCGCCCCCGGGTGCCACGCTGAAGGCCCACCGCGCGATACGCGTGTGGGTGAGCCTCGGCCCCCGCCGGGTCAACGTGCCCCCGGTGGAGGGTGGGTCGGTCCGAACGGCCCGAATCGCCCTCGAGCAGGCGGGCGCTCCGGTCGCGCGCGTGGTGGAGGTCGACGACAGCGCCCCCGAGGGTACCGTCCTCGTGCAGCGGCCCCCCGCGGGTCAGGCAGACCTCTCGAGCGGGGGCGCCTCCTTGCTGGTGAGCCGTGGGACGGGCGGCGCGAGCTACGTGATGCCCGACCTCATCGGCCGCGATGCGGGGGCGGTCATCGCCGCTCTGCAGTTCGCCGGCCTCAAGGTCACCGACGTGCGCTACCGGACCTACCCCGGCGTGGCGCCCGGCATCGTGCTGCGCCAGACGCCGCCGGCGGGCCACCCCGTCACCGGCCGCACCCCGCTGAGCCTCGACGTCAGCAAGGCCTCCTCGTGATCCTCGCTCCCTCCATCCTGGCCGCCGACCTCGGCCACCTCGCCGACGCGATCGGGGCGGCCGAGCGCGGCGGAGCACGGGTCGTCCACGTGGACGTGATGGACGGGCACTTCGTCCCGAACCTCACCCTCGGTCCGGCCGTCGTGGAGGCCGTCCGGCGCGCCACCAAGCTGCCCATCGACGTGCACCTGATGATCGAGAACGCCGAGCGCTACCTCGGAGCCTTTGTCGACGCCGGGGCCGGCTCGATCAGCGTCCACGTCGAGGCGGTGGCGCATCTCCAGCGGGCGATCGCCGAGCTCGCGCGTCGCGGGGTCCTCGCCGGAGTGGCGCTCAATCCGGCGACGCCGATCGGCGCGCTCGAGGAGATCCTGCCCGAGCTCGACTTCGTCCTGCTCATGACCGTGAACCCAGGCTTCGCGGGCCAGGCCTTCCTCCCGGCGAGCCTCGACAAGATCCAAAGGCTCCGCGAAGAGGTCCGCTCGCGGGGGCTGCGGGCGAAGATCCAGGTCGACGGAGGGATCAACCCCTCCAACATCCGCACCGTCGTCGAGGCGGGAGCCGAGATCGTGGTGGCGGGCGCCTCCGCCTTCGCCAAGGGCGACCCCGAGACCTCCGTGCGCGCCCTCCTCGAGGCCGCCCGGTGACGCCTTGAAGGCCGTCCTCACCGGCGCGGCCGGCTTCATCGGCTCGCACCTCGCGGAGAGCCTGGTCAGGGACGGGCACGAGGTCATCGGCATCGACTGCTTCACCGACTACTACCCGCGCGAGACGAAGGAGGAGAACCTCCGCGTGCTGCGCACCGAGCCCCGCTTTCGCCTCGTCGAGGCGCGGCTCCAGGACGCGGACCTCGTGCCGCTGCTGGACGGGGCCGAGCACGTCTACCACCTCGCCGCCCAGGCCGGGGTGCGCGCTTCCTGGGGCCGCGACTTCGCGCACTACACGGACCACAACGTCCTCGCCACTCAGCGCCTGCTCGAAGCCGCGCTCGAGGCAGGGCGCCCCCGCATCGTGTACGCCTCGTCCTCCTCGGTGTACGGCCAGGTCTCCGAGCTGCCCCTCCGTGAGGACGGGCCTTGCCGGCCGGTGTCTCCCTACGGCGTGACCAAGCTCGCGGGCGAGCACCTGGCCGGCCTCTACCACCTCAACCACGGCCTTCCCACGGTCAGCCTGCGCTTCTTCACCGTGTACGGCCCGCGCCAGAGGCCCGACATGGCGTTCCACCGCTTCCTCCGCGCGGCACGAGACGACGGGGAGGTCGTCGTCTTCGGCGACGGCCGGCAGACGCGCGACTTCACGTACGTCGACGACGCCGTCGCCGCGACCCGCGCGGCCGCCCTTTCGGGCCGGCCCGGCTCCGTGTATAACGTGGGCGGAGGGGAACGCGTCGCCCTCAACGACGTGCTGCGCCTGGTCGAGACGGTGACCGCGCGGACGCTCCGCATCCGGCGCCAAGAGGCCCAGAAGGGCGACATGAGAGACACCTTCGCCGACACGACCGCGGCCCGCCGCGAACTGGGCTTTCGCTCCACGGTCGCCCTCGACGAGGGCCTGTCCCGGGAATGGCAGTGGGTCCGGGGCGGGCGATGAGGCCGAGGATCCCCGCCGCCCTCGCGCTCTCGCTGCTCCTGCCGGCGTGCGCGAGCCACCAGGTGGACCTCGAGGCGCTGGCGAGCGCCTCCGACGAGATCCTGTGGGAGGCGGGCGAGAAGGCCGCGGCGGAGAAGGACTGGGTCTCGGCCCGGCAGTACTACCGGCGTCTCGTCGACGCCTTCGCCCAGAGCGAGCACCAGCCGGCCGCGCGAATCGCTCTCGCCGACAGCTATTTCGACGAAGGAGGGACGGGCAACTGGGTCCTCGCCGTCTCCTCCTACCGGGAGTTCCTCACCCTGTACCCGCAGCACCCCCGCTCCGATTACGCGCAGTTCCGCACGGCGGAGTGCTACTTCAAACAGAGAAACAGCCCGGACCGGGACCAGACCGCCACACACCAGGCCCTCGAGGAATACGAGCGGCTGCTCGACGTCTACCCGGAATCCCAGTACGTCGAGAGCGCCCGCGAGCGCATCCGGGACTGCCGCCAGACGCTCGCCCGGTCCCACTATCTCGTGGGCCGTTTCTACCA